>Ga0099823_1008741_pt1 | contig 10294 bp, 3 predicted proteins | sample CowpearedBW_FD_76831 | JGI IMG/M metagenome (GOLD analysis project Ga0099823, IMG submission 76831) | Root nodule microbial communities of legume samples collected from California, USA - Cow pea red BW | ecosystem: Host-associated > Plants > Roots > Nodule | place: USA: California | collected...
TATATATATATATATATATATATATATATATACATATATATATATATATATATATATATATATATATGTATGTTTTTGGTGTGTGTGTTCACTTATAGCATAGCATGAGGGTTATTTATGAGTTTCGTAGACTTTATCAATACATATCGACATGCAATAAATAAATTGATTTGAGTATTCACGTAAATTTAGTTTAAAAGTATTAATCGCTATCAGATGGGATAAGACACGACTTTGTCACCATTAATTACATAGATGTATCCTTAATAATGTTTTATTTTATCAGATTTATCTTGATGATAATTTATTATACAGTTACGAGATTTTTTTTTAATAAAAAGTCCATAGTATATTTAATAATACTAAAAAAGTTGTCCACAATATTTAACGCAGTGCCAAGAATAACAAAATTAGATATTATAAAATTGTATGTAAAATCTAATTGAACACAATAAATATCTACGTCCAGCGCCACCTAACCGTTTCGCCGGAAGAAAAGTATTGAAGGATTGAAAAGAACCCATCGCTCTCATGACCCAACGATCCTAACTTCATTCTTGTTATAAACAAGAAGTAAAGCTAAATTAGAAAGAAAAATTGAATGAATCGGTTTTTAGTTTAGTTTGAAATCTAAAATCATAAAAGTGGGTGATATCATATATAGCTTCATAGGAGAGGCTGAGGTTGACCGAGGGGGATGTAATGTAATATTAGTTGGGAATTTGAGTGACGGTGAATCTTCGGTCCACTCTGCGCACTGCCCAACCCGTAAAAGTACAATGTAACGCAGAGTGTGTGGACCATTCTAACCCCACACGCTTCAAGGTTTTCATTATTCATTATTTCTTGGTATGTTTGTTCACTGCTCGAAACTTTTCTATGTAATTTTTTGCAGAAAAACATCTATTCTTTCAACGTTTTGCATACTTAGTTGGAGAGTTTAAAAAAGATGTTCAAAGTCTGGTTTAAGTAGAAATAGGAAAATTGTTTGAAGACCTTAACTGGGGTAGGTTAAAGATAACACACTAAGTGTAAACCTTGAACCTTAAAATTATAAGACAAATACGGTATCATGGTTCTTAATGTTAAATCTTTATTGTCTGTCCGTGTTAAAAAATCCGAAGCATGAGACATGCATTAACTATGCATAGGTGTGACGTGTGTGTATTGATTGGCAGAGGCAGAGAGAGGGAGCTAAGTACATAACATCTCTGCAAAACGTTTAACATGGCAGTTATTTGTCTTCTTCAACCATTGCTTTCTCTGTTATTTCTATGTCCAAATCGTCTCAGTCTTCTACTATGCTCCTGCTACTTGCACATCACTTTCCGGACTCATACGAATTTAAAGCCAACAAAAGTGGATTCATTCATTACCAACTTCCTTTTTCAACAATTCCTTAACCACAAATTCTTTCCCCTTAACTTTACTATATAATGCCAATTAAGTCTAACAAATCTCACTCTCCTTTTCAACTGCAGCACCTTCCTCCAAAACCAAACAAGTGATTACATATTGTAAGGATTTGGAGTAATCTGTTGAGAACTCATACATTAATTTTTAATTAATATATGTAAAAAAAATTCAGTTCGTATGTTCCTATAACAATGCTTCATTAAGTAACATTACTTGATTTGAGATGTCTTCAGTGCCACATCAAGGAATATGCTAAAAGAATGTGCAAAGCTTAAACAGACAAGATTTTATAATCCAAAAAATTAAACTCTAAATATGTGTAGTATGGCTTCCATTGCCAATTAGTTCATTGACAGCAAAAGGGAAAAAGAAGAAAACTAACAAAGCTTTCACTTCATTCCAAAGGGGAAAGGTGATGTCTACACTAGATCTGGATTTCTTCAAAAAGGATGTTCACATAATAAATAAGACAAGTGTAAATATCCACTAAAGATCCATTTTTGTGACAACTCCAAAACAAATTTCTCGGAACAAACCAGACCAATTAAGACAACAGAGATGAGATTAAACTTGCAGTTGTATGCAAATTAACCACAAACATGACGATGTATATATATAATAGTAATAATATTAATGATGATAAAGGTTTTATGTTATCTGTAAAAACCAGAAGCAGCAAAATTTTACAACTGCAGTTTTTCTCTTGGTTTGATGGTTGCTCTTAGAGATTCTTTCATGACCACAGTGAACTCCCACTTGCCACTGAAATCCAACTTCTTCTCTGGAGGGTAAGCACCCCATTCAAACTCCTGCACCATCCTAGCCATCATGAGGTGAATATGCACTGTGGCCATTCCCAAGCCAGGGCATATTCTTCTCCCAACCCCAAATGGTATCATCTTCACCCCTGTGACCCCAGTTATGTCTGCTTCCTCTCCCCCAGAGATGAACCTCTCAGGGTCAAATTTCTCAGGGTTGGACCAAAATTTGGGGTCCTCAGCAATGGCTGGAGTGAACACCTCAACATTTGCATCAACGGGTATGTCATACCCTCCCAGAGTGGTAGGCTCTGTGACAGCATGTGTGAGTACAAAGTGTGTTGGAGGGTGCTTCCTTAGGAGTTCCTTCACCACAGCATGTAGGTAAGGCATTTTCTCAACGTCCTTTTCATCCACCTTCTTTTCCCCCACCGTCCTCTTAATTTCTTCATACAGCTTTGTCTGAACCTCAGGGTTCGCTATGAGCTGTGCTATACCCCATTCAACCGCTGTGGCTGTTGTGTCCGTGCCTCCATTAAGAAACTCTGAGCACAGTGTCACCAATTCAGCATCCGAGGGTGCTGATTTCTTCCCATCAATTTTCAGATCAAAGAGTGTGTCCAGGTAGGAAAATGTTGTGGCAGTGTTATCTGACCCTGGGTTTTGGATTGCCCTTCTTCTCTGCTCAATAATAGGGGCTAGAAACTCAATCTGTTCTCTACGCACCTCCAATGCTCTCTTTCTTTGCTTTGAGAAAAAGGGGCTTAGGATGGGAAGATAGTCATCAATTCTGGGATCCAAGGTGATTAAAACATTCTTCATAACCTGGTCTATTCTCTCCACTGTTTTCTCATCCATCTCTAGACCAAAACACATAGCCACAAGTATGCAAAACACAGCAAACCTGGCATCTTTGAGCACCCAAACGACCCCGCTGTTGTTCTCCGCTTCATCCTTGAGCCTTTTGATGAGCTTGTCCATTGCGTTGTCCCTCACAGTGCGAAACTCCTTGAGCCTGGTGGAGCTCAGCATGTTCTGCACCATGTTCCTCCTGAGAGCCTTCCAAACGGGGCCATACAGAGCCGCATTAACGGTGAACTTGTTCTCACTGAAGATGGTTCTGGTGGGGTTCTCAGGAGGCCTTGTGGCATATGTTGCCCCCTTTTGAATCATGGCCTCGTGGACGAGCTTTGCTTCGGTGAGGATGATCATGGTCCTCTTCCCCATCTTGAGGGTGAAGATTGAGCCATATTTGAGCCTCACATCGTTCACATACTCAAAGAAAGGCTTCCCAGAACGAGCAACTTGGAAAAGGTTCCCCACAATAGGCCATCCGGGGGGTCCTGGCGGAAGGTTCAACTTCTTGGATTTGGTTCTGCGAATGAGGAACAAAATGAGGCCTGATACGAAGAGGGCCAAGGCAGTGAAGGTAAGGCGATCATAGAAAGAAAGTGTCACCATTTTTGGGAGAGAGAAAGAGAGAGAAAGAGAGGAAGAAAGGGTTATTGGAGGAGATGATGATCAATAGGTGAAGAATGCATGGAGGGTATAAAAATGGAAGGCAGCGTGAAATTGTAGGTGAGGCTAATTAAAGCACTTTGAAGCGAAGAGACGAAGGTGGTTGTGGTGGTGCGAGTACTTTTTGGTTACTGCTACACTTGTGTTGAGGCGGGTTCTGATGGTGACCGCTACTTAATGGACTCAACAACTTTGATAAAACAGCTTTGGACATGCCATGCTTCGAAGAAGTGATGCAAAATTTATGGCTAACCGCAAGAAAACAAATGGTGCGGCTCACAGGTAAGGGGCTAGAAACATTAAATGCAGCACTGACCAATATTGCAGTAATTCAGAACGATCATTTCACAACTTTGACGTGGCATTTTTTCAAACACGTGGCAGATAGTAAAAAGGTGATATGAAAGGGCTACGGAGAGAACAAGGAGAGCTGCTTCATCCAATAGTAATTGCCATGCACTGAACATGGAAATTCAAAACAAGGTCAACGACATTTGAGTTGAGTTGAGAGTCTTCCACCCACACACTCAACCTACCAAACTTTCTTTTCTAACATTATATTTCTTACTTCAAACAACAAACTCTTTTTTTTTTTCCTCTAATCAATTCCATTTGGTTTAGAAAAAGAAAATAAAAGAACGATGGAAATGGAAAAAAAAAACTAAATGTAAAATAAATTAATTTATTAGATGATTTAGAAAAAGATATTTTAAATAATAGAAAGTAAATTATGTAGATTGTACTATAGTTCCTATCATCCTCAATTTTTACAAAAAAGAAGAAGAAGAATAATAATAGTGAATTTTAGAGTTAATTATTGTTGGAAGATGCGGATTTATAATTATTGTTGTTTTCTTTTACAATTTAAAATAGTTGTTAAAAAAGAAATTAAAACAAGAAAATGGCTTGCTTATATATATATAACTTAAAAGTCATTTTTTTTAATTTCTATATTTGGCGTGTTCTGTATTCGACACGTATTGAATATCGACACTCGTATGATACCTGTAGGATATATTATGTCAAATCTGAAAAATATTTTTTTATCTTTAATATGATTTTGATGATTAAAATAAGAAATAAATTTTATTTTATTACTATTTTTCGCATATTGGATATTAGATAGATTTATTTTTGTATTAGTTGACAATGTGTTAGTTGATCGTTTCAAACTTAACATGTATATACACTGTATTCCGTATCCTATATTTTTCAATCTAACTATATCTCCATATCTATGTTCGTATGGTATCCGTATCTATATCCGAGCTACATATAATATAAATAATTCACCTGAAAAATTAAGTTTGAGTTTAAGCATGATTGCGGCCACTAACAGCGCAGTGGGTGGGGGAACCTTGGTCAACGAGAAATTAGTGCTTAATCACAGTTGTTAATAAGCACACTTGTTTGCTTTGAAAGTTTCTTGGAGAAAATAGTGTGGAAGTGATACTTACACTGTTATACCAACATTGATCACATGACTTTTATATAATCACTTATATTGGTATGATAAAAATGCAAAAAAAAAAAAAATGTTTTAAAACAATTGAGATATAGCGTCGAAATTTCAATTATAAACTAATAAATACAACTAATTCAAAAACATATATTTATGATAGTCAAATTCAAAAGTTAACATCTGAATTGAAAGAAAAGAAAAAACTGAAAACAGTTTTTTACCATAAGTATTTTATGGTGTACGTTATTCAATGTTCATCATCATCTGCAAAATCTAGATAAAATTTAAAGTTGCTTCGAATATTACTTAATATTTTTTATTTAAATTAATTTTTAAAAAATATTTTAATTTTAGAAATTTATTATTATTTTAAATTAGAAATCAGATATTTTAAATATTTTATATTTTATATTTATTATATTTTGCTTTATATATAAAATATATTAATAAAATACAAAAATATGTTTTTTCTATAAAATAATATATATATATATATATATATATATATATATATATCGTATTTTCAAAAATTCTAAAAATTCTATCAGCTTCATGTACTTTTAATTAGTAAAAAAAGGCCTTCTCCTTTTTCTTTATTTTATGAGATAACTATAAACTAAGGATTTTATATTCAATGCGGTGAAGCATTTATGGTCCTTATTAATTCGGCTTAATAGAGAATGTAAGAGAAAAAAAAAATGAAACAAAGGAGTGAAATCATATTTTTACACAGAATAGAAAAATAGCAAAATCCTTTCTCTTAGAATTTATTTTCGTCCTATTTTCGTCCTATATAGGACCATGTACAAGATGTTTAATTAAAGCACTTTAACTAAAACGTAAGTCATAAGATAACAAATAAAGATATAAACGTATTTCTTTATTTGCTAGTAATTAATCAATACTAGTTTAAAACTATGTTCAATATTTAGAAGCTAAACTCTGATATTTAATTAATGATCATGCTTATTGTTTTTGTTGTTAATTTGTATTAGGATAACATTATTTGATTGCTTATTTAAAAGCAACTTCTATTAATATCAGACAAACTTTAACTTCACACCACAAAAGAAAAATTTGAATAATTGGTGCATCAAGTAGGACTCTCACTAATGTTGGAAAGGAAAAAAAAAACTTCACTTAATTATAGTAAATTCAATTAATAATAGATAAACACACTTTTTTTACATAACAACAGAACAAATATAAAAAGAAAAATATTATTCAATCTATCCTTCAAAATGTGAATGATGAGTGAAACCGTGTTTAATTTTTTCTTCCAGCTTTAGAATATCTTCAACGAAATTAATGATGTACAACAAAATCAATAAGAGTAATTGCATCTCTTTAATTCACGCTATAGCTAGACACATTAAAATATGTAATTAATTATAAACTGAAAACAGTTACAAATTATTTTTTTTTCCCTTTTTTCTATACCAATAACCCTACACTTCAATTAAACCGATCATGGGAATTTGTTGATAAGAATAGTGTGACTTACGACTTTTCATATAATTTGAGTCTATTTAAACCTAATAACATAAAAATATGTTACAATTATGTTATTTTATTAGAATGTATATAAATATATCTTTATTAATGCACTCAATAAATCCCACATTGTTTAGAGGAATAAGAATTTTGTTTTGATTACCAATTTTAAGATATTATTTGTTTTCATACTTATAATTTTATTACAGTTTTATTTGTTTAAAAAATATCAAAATAATATATATATATATATATATATATATATATATAAATTATTTTATTCACAATTTTTAATTAATATAAGACTGTTGAACATATCATACTAATTTTTCCTATTTTTTCAAGCTCAATACGAAGAACTGTAAAACTACAAATTATACTTTACTTTGATTTTACCTTCAATTGAAAATTAATTTTAGAAAATATAAATTTGGTTTAATAATAAAAATTATAATAAAAGGTGAAAATAATTATGAGATTAATTTGTTTTTTCACAAAAACTATAAAATTAGTTTGAAAGATATGAAAAAAAGGAAAAGAAATTGTGTATTCAATTCTCCACTAACAAAATACCAACGATAACATAAAATATTAATTATTCATTACATCTTCCAACTTTAACCCATTGCCTATCCTACAGCCTCGATTCAACTAATTTGTCTATTGATTTGAAGACAACATATTTAAGGAACATTTTGAGAATACTATATCAAGGAACATTTTGATAAAGCAGACAGCCATTACTTGTCCATACAAAAAACATTATTTTGGTTGGGTAAATTCATCTACTGTTTTGTAATAAACAGTGATCACAACATATGAATACTGTGGTTTTACACCAATTGGTGTGATCTACTTTTCTTTCCTCATTGTGATGCCAAATTTGTCGGCGAAATTTAATTGATCCGTTTAAAGGGTTAATTATTTAGTTTGATAGGAATTAATGTCACCAAATTTGGTCCCAATATGAAACCCGACACAATTTGGAACTAAAATAGATGGTAACGTGTGTCCCCAGTATTCCATTCTTCTTTCCCAAATTCCATTTTGCCTTTTCAAACTTCATGCATGAAGAGACCTCTTTAAATGCTTTCCTATGTGAAAAAAAAATGTTATTTGTGAACACAAGTACGAGTCAAATAACATTGTGGACCCCTTAGCAAAACGTTTTACATTTATTAAAACAAAATACCATTTTTATACTAAAATGATAAATTCATTTTATTTAAAGTATATTATATTACCAAAATATAATGAATTTTATTATTCTATATATGTTAAAGTAATAATTAATAACATCATATGTTTGATTTTTTTAATAAATAATAAATAATATTGGGTATTATTATAAAATTGTAGCATCCCAAGCGGATTGACACTCCAAAACTTTTAGTATCATCTATCATTACATAAATATCCATAAAAGGAATAATAAAGAAACAAAATACAAGGAGGCATAAAAGGCTAGAAAAAATTCATGTCAAAGAAAACAACACCAAACTAAAAAAACTAACTGAGCCTAAATTCTTAATGGTTCTGACCATTTTTAACAAAAATTCAACTTTATAGAAATAAAATAATTTTATAGTATATAAATAGGATGCAAATCTCATCTTGTAGCGTTCCAATTAAATAGATAAAAATCAATTTAAATAAACGTCACATATATTAAATATTCAGAGAGTACGTACACAGTACCCCAACATATCCATAACAAAAAAAGGTGGCACAACACTGCCTAACCCCAAAATAACATGAAACACAACAACACCGGTTCTTGTATAGAAAGGTAAATAGACAATAACTTCTTCAGCTGAGGGCTCCATAGTGAGCTCATACCTGTCCATGACCATCACACTGTAGCATCTCCATCGTTATTACCACTGCCTCGATTTCTCACATCTGCTCACATCAATAGAATTGATGATCATTGCAAAGGGGGGAGACCACACACACAACCATACAAATAAGCAAAAGGTTAAGCTAGTGCACAAGATTCATACATTATAATAATTATCATTCAGTCATAGAATCGAGCATAAATGACGGGAACCCACACATAATATATCAAACCCCCTTTCAAAACTATAAGACTTGACTATCCGGATCCATATCTGAGGCACCACCACATGACAATGGAATTATGCCCTACAAATGAGGCGTCACCGCGAGGCCTTCATGGAATTATACCCTTACAGGAGGCACCACCACGTGGCCTCCGTGGAATTACGCCCTGGCCCTGAGGCACCACCACAACCCCCCGTGGAATTACGTCCTTTTCGTCGAGGCACCACCAGGGACTCCCCTTAAGGGTCCATGGAATTACGTTCAACCGGTGAGGCGCCACCAAGATCTCTCACTACAAGAGTCATGGAATTATGCCATACCCATACTTTAAACATGTTTCACCCACAATCAATAATTTCTCAAAACATACATATCATGTATAATCAACAAATCATGCAACTCACGTTTTCTCATTCATATTCCATCAACCACGTGCCATTTCCATTTCAAATTTACGCATTAATCATGCCATTATCACACAACCCTTCCAGTAAAGCATTTGGGTCAAATAAGCAAGCCACACACCAGTGAACCATTTAACAACCACATCAAAACCTGCCTGCTGCCTTGCCCAAGCTAACAGGGCTCGCTCAGGCGAGAGGGATCCTCTCGCTCAGGCGAGAGGGATCCTCTCGCTCAGGCGAATCCCAGCTCGCCTAGGCGAGGGCGCGACGAAAGAACAGGGGGCTCTGCGGGGTCTCGCTCAGGCGAGCCCCTTCTCGCCTAGGCGAGAGCACTCCTCGCTCAAAAAGAACACAAGTCGCCTAAGCGACAGTTCGAGGGACAAAAAACCTGGGCGAGCCTCTAATAATCTCGCCTAGGCGAGATTAGCTAGCTTGTGCGAGAAAACCAGCACCTGCCACTGTTTTCGCGTACAATAGCCAAAACCACAAACCAAAACATGCTTAAATCAATCCTAATCGGGCACAACGACCACCAACCAATACAGACATGAAATAATCGGCAAAACCGCGAAAAACACCAGCAACTGAGAGTCCTAGCTTCCCTTACCTGGAAAAGACTAGCACGAGACCTCGATCTTAAACAGTGGTGAACGGCAAAACCAGGAGCGACTCAAGGTGCTGGAAAAAGATGAGAGACACGGGAAAAGGGTTATCCAGCGAAATAGTAGCAAAACCACGAGCAGGGTTAGAAGGAGACTTGCGCAGAATATGAAAACGGAGTTGAGCACTGTTCGATCGGGAAAACGTAACCCTAACAGAGCTCCTTACGGCAGCGGAGTATGACGACACAGTTCTAGATCTGTTTCTGAAAATGAGACAAATGGGGATTAGGCAGCACGAATTTGACATTTAATCTATGGGCCAGCCTCTAGGCCCAACTGTTGTAGGGCAACCCTTCACTTTAGGGCAAAAAAGGGAACCATAAATTAATGGGCCTTACACATCTTACAAACTAGTTTTGTGAGATTGAGTTAAACTTAAAACTTCACTTCTGAAATTTTTAATACACTTCCTCACACTAAGATATATAATACTTTACATATTAAAACTCTAATATTACTAAAAATACCAAATACCTATTAATTTCACAAAAGATGTGAGAGAATATATATATA
>Ga0099823_1008742_pt1 | contig 10292 bp, 8 predicted proteins | sample CowpearedBW_FD_76831 | JGI IMG/M metagenome (GOLD analysis project Ga0099823, IMG submission 76831) | Root nodule microbial communities of legume samples collected from California, USA - Cow pea red BW | ecosystem: Host-associated > Plants > Roots > Nodule | place: USA: California | collected...
CGCCGGTCCAGCGCGAGACCACCTGCGCGATGTGGTTGGCGGTAACAGCCTCCTCCATCATCTCGCCGGCGTTCTCCTTGGCCTCGATATCCGCAAGCTTCTTCTCGAGCTCCGGGATCCTTCCATAGGCCAGTTCGCCGGCCTTCTGGAATTCGCCGCGCCGCTGGGCGTTGGCCAGCTCGACACGCAAGCCGTCGAGCTCGGCCTTCAGCTTCTGGGCATCGGAGAGCTTGCTTTTCTCTGCGCTCCAGCGCGCCGTCAGGGCCGCAGACTTCTCCTCGAGCTCGGCAAGATCCTTCTCCAGCGTCTGGAGCCGGGTCTTGGAGCCGGGATCGCTTTCCTTCTTCAGCGCCTCCTGCTCGATCTTGAGCCGGATGATCTCGCGATCCAGCGAATCCAGCTCTTCCGGCTTGGAATCGACCTGCATCTTCAGCCGCGCCGCGGCCTCATCCATGAGGTCGATCGCCTTGTCGGGCAGGAAGCGGTCGGTGATGTAGCGGTTGGACAGCGTCGCGGAGGCCACAAGCGCGGAATCGGAGATCCGCACGCCATGGTGCTGTTCGTACTTGTCCTTCAGCCCGCGCAGGATCGAGATAGTATCCTCGACCGACGGCTCGCTGACGAAGATCGGCTGGAAGCGCCGTGCCAGCGCCGCGTCTTTCTCGACGTGCTTCTGGTACTCGTCGAGCGTGGTCGCGCCGATGCAGTGCAGCTCGCCGCGGGCGAGCGCCGGCTTGAGCAGGTTGGAGGCGTCCATCGCGCCGTCACCCTTGCCGGCGCCGATCAGCGTGTGCATCTCGTCGATGAACAGGATATAGGTGCCCTCGCTCGCGGTGACTTCCTGGAGCACGGCCTTGAGGCGCTCCTCAAACTCGCCGCGGTATTTCGCACCGGCAATCAGCGCACCGAGGTCGAGCGACAGCAGCTTCTTGTCCTTCAGACTCTCTGGCACGTCACCATTGACGATGCGCAGCGCGAGGCCCTCGGCGATGGCGGTCTTGCCGACGCCGGGCTCACCGATCAGGACAGGGTTGTTCTTGGTCCGGCGCGACAGCACCTGGATGGTGCGGCGGATCTCCTCGTCGCGGCCGATGACCGGGTCGAGCTTGCCGTCGCGCGCCGCCTGGGTCAGGTCGCGGGCATATTTCTTCAGCGCGTCATAGGCGTTCTCGGCGGTCGCGCTGTCCGCGGTGCGGCCCTTGCGCAGCGCTTCGATCGCCGCATTGAGATTTTGCGGGGTGACACCGCCCTTGTTGAGGATCGTGCCGGCCTCGCTGGACTTCTCCAGCGCAAGACCGAGCAGCAGCCGCTCGACCGTGACAAAGCTGTCGCCGGCCTTCTCGCCGGCCTTTTCGGCGGCATCAAAAGTGCGGGCGAGCTCGGGCGCCAGATAGATCTGACCGGCGCCGCCGCCGGAGACCTTCGGCACCTTGTTCAGGGCGTCCTCGGTCGCCTTCAGGATCGCACGGGAATTGCCGCCGGCTCGGTCGATCAGACCGGAAGCCAGCCCCTCAGTGTCGTCCAGCAGGACCTTCAGCATGTGCAGGGTGGAGAACTGCTGGTGCCCCTCGCGCATCGCAAGCGACTGCGCAGACTGGATGAAGCCCCTGGAGCGTTCGGTGTATTTCTCGATATTCATGTCTTTTCTATCCCTCGGCCTGCCCCTGGGGCCCTCTCAGGCACCCCAAATGGCATCTTCACTGGGTTTCCGATTACCGCATTGACGTTTCTCAACCGGTAACGGGTCTCTTTTGCCGGCGTGGCCGCCGGCCTGAGGCAAATGTGGGAAGCGGGTTGCGGATGCGAAAGAGGCGAGTTCACAATTTCGTGCGCTCATGGGCCGCTTGGCGCGGGCCCGTCGAATCCCCTAAGTAGCGGCATGACAGCCAGCCGCACCGCCGAGATTACCGGCCTCTACCGCTACCCGATCAAAGGCCTGACCCCGGAACGCCTGACCCGCGTCACCATGCGGAGCGGCCAGACCCTGCCTGCCGACCGCCGCTACGCCATCGAGAACGGGCCGAGCGGGTTCGACCCGGAGGCGCCGCAGTGGAAGCCGAAAATCCAGTTTCTGATGCTGGCGCGCAATGAGCGGCTGGCCTCCCTCGAGAGCCGGTTCGAGGACGCGACCAACCGCCTGACCATTCGCAAGGACGGCCAGATCGTCGCCAGCGGCGATCTCGAGACCGCTGCCGGCCGCGCCGCCATCGAGAGCTATTTCAACGAGAACTTTCAGCCGGAGCTGAAGGGACCGCCGAAGGTCCTGTCCGGCCGCGACCACAGCTTTTCCGACGTCGCCCGCAAGGTCGTATCCATCATCAATCTCGACAGCGTCCGCGCCATCGAGACCATGCTGGGCGGCGCCGCAGTCCACCCCCTGCGCTTCCGCGCCAATCTCTACCTGAAGGGCTGGCCGGCCTGGTCGGAGCTCGACCTCGTCGGTCAGACGCTTGCGATCGGTGACGCCCGGCTGAAGGTGGTCAAGCGCATCGTCCGCTGCCCGGCCACCAATGTCGACCCCATCACCGCAAAGCGCGATCTCGAAATCCCGCCCACGCTCTCGCGCAATCTCGGCCACATGGACTGCGGCATCTATGCCGAGGTGATCGAAGGTGGCGAGATCGGCGTCGGCGATGCGGTCGCGGTGGAAGAGCCGAAGCTGGTGTGACGAGGCACCGCTGCCGTAGGGTGGGCAAAGCGAAGTGTGCCCACCGTTCCTGCTAGCGAACGCTGACGCACCGCCGGTGGGCACGGCGCTCTTGCGCCTTTGCCCACCCTACGGCTCCTTCGTTAGTTCGGCATCACATACGCATAGATCCGGCCACGCGAAACCGGCGCCTCGCGGACGCGGTTGCCGTCGTTGCCGGAGATCATGATCGGATTTCCCTTTGCATCGACGCCGGTGATGATGCCGACATGGCCGCACCGGCCACCGCGCGACATCACCGCGATGGCGCCGACCTGCGGACCGGAGACGCGCGTGCCGTAGCGCGCGAACGAGCTCGCCATGTCGGAGCCGGTGCCCTGATGCCCGGTGTGCTGCAGCACCATGTTCATGAAACGCGCGCACCACAGGCTGCCGCGTCCGGTCGGATTGCCGCCGAGATAGCGGCGCGCCTCGGACACGAGGCCCGATCCGCCGCCGAAGCCGCCGTTGCTCATCGCGTTGTTGGCCATGCCGCCGCTATTGGCGTTCGGATCATAGCTCGCCTGGGTGTTGGCGAATCCACTCGCCTGCAACTGCGTCGCGCTGCGCTCGAAGCGCGAGCTGCCTGCATGGTGGCGGTAGTGATGATGTCTGGCCTGATGCACGTAAACGTGCCGCTCTGCGCTATGACGATGATGCGGCCGCGCTGAGGCCGGAGAAACGAGCACGGCGACCGCCGCGAAGAAAAGCGCCAGTGCGACAACACAACGCGACAGGCGATACGCAAACAACTCAAACATTCTTCATCCTTGATTAACACCCCCACTTCCCATCGGCCCGTGCGGCGGCCGACATCCGAAAGGCCGTTAAGCCGTCCCATGTGGCGAGAAAAAGACGCCGCGTCGGCGAATAGCTGCGATGATTTTGCGTCAATACTCGTCTGATGCTGCCGTATTGCGGACAACAGCATTAACTGCGATCCTCCAAATGCGGCTTGAACAGAGGGAAACGGTTAATGCCCCACGCCACGACCAGGGACGACGTCCGCATCTATTTCGAGGAGGCGGGCCAGGGATCGCCGATCATTTTCTGCACGAGTTCGCGGCTGACTACACCAATTGGGAGCCGCAGATACGCTACTTCTCGCGCGGTCATCGCTGCATCACTTACTCTGCGCGCGGCTACACACCCTCGGACGTGCCCGATGGCGAGGTCTATACCTACACACATTTCTACACCGATGCGCTCGCGGTGCTCGATCATCTCGGGATCGAGCGCGCGCATCTCGTCGGCCTGTCGATGGGTGCCTACTCGTCGCTCCAGATCGGGCTCAACGCGCCGCAGCGCGCATTGTCGATGACGCTGGCCGGCGTCGGCTCGGGCTCGGAGATCGAGAATCTCGACGCCTGGCGCAAGCAGTGCCGCGCCAATGCCGAACAGTTCGAGACATCTGGCTCCGCGGAAGTCGCAAAGGTCACGCGCGAGGCGCCGAGCCGGATTCCCTTCCTGGTGAAGGATCCGCGCGGCCACGCCGATTTCTACGCCGCGCTGGCGCGCCACGACGCCAAGGGATCGGCGCGCACCATGCGCGGCTTCCAGGGTGGCCGTCCCTCGATCTACACGATGACGGACGCGATCAAGCGCGCCTCAACGCCGGCGCTGATCATCTGCGGCGACGAGGACGACCCGTGCGTCGGCCCGAGCCTGTTCTTGAAGAAGCACCTTCCGGCGGCCGGGCTCGCGATGTTTCCGAAGTCGGGCCACGTGCTCAATCTCGAAGAACCCGCGCTGTTCAACGAGAGCGTGGAGCGGTTCGTGATGCTGGTGGAAGCGGGCCGCTGGCCGGTGCGCGATCCGCGGTCGGTGGCGCACTAGAACGAAGGCGTGGCCACACACGCCGTCATTGCGAGCGCAGCGAAGCAATCCAGAATCCCTCCGCGGAAAGACTCTGGATTGCTTCGCTGCGCTCGCAATGACGAAAAGCTACTTTCCCTGCCCGCGGCTTAGCAAGAACACGCCCTGCTCGCCGAACATATTCCACACCCACCACGGCAGGTTCAGCGGCACCGGGCGGCCGTAGAGATCGAGCGCGACCGAACGCTCCATCTTGACGTTGATCTTGTCGCAGAGCTCGACGAAATCCTTGATGGTGCAGAAGTGGATGTTGGCGGTGTCGTACCAGGTCGCCGGCAGATTCTCGGTGCGCGGCATGTGGCCGCCGATCAGGAGCTGGAGCCGCATCTTCCAGAAGCCGAAATTCGGGAACGAGACGATGGCGCGGCGGCCGATGCGCAGCAGGTTCTCCAGCACCACACGCGGCTGCCGCGTCGCTTGCAGCGTCTGCGACAGGATCACGTAATCGAAGGCATCGTCGGGATAGTTGACGAGGTCGGTGTCGGCGTCACCCTGCACCACCGCAAGCCCCTTGGCGACGCAGCGGTTGACGCCCTCGCGCGACAGCTCGATGCCGCGGCCGTCGATGCCGCGCGCTTCCAGCAGCTGGAGCAGATCGCCCTCGCCGCAGCCGACGTCGAGCACCTTCGAGCCCGGCTTGACCATCTCGGCCACGAGCAGATGGTCGGCGCGAAACTGACCGGACGGCCCGGCCGCAACGCCGTTCAACGGCAGCACTTCCTGCACGGACATTCTAGCCACCTTTGCCGTCGAGACCGCGTGCCTTGCCTGCCGATTGCAGGAAGGCACGCGAGATGTCGAAGAATTCGGGCACGTCGAGCAGGAAGGCGTCGTGACCGCGATCGGTCTCGATCTCGGCGAACGACACCCGAGCACTCGACGCATTCAGCGCGTGCACCAGGGCGCGCGATTCCGAGGTCGGAAACAGCCAGTCGCTGGTGAAGGAGACCACGCAGAAGCGGGTCTTGATGCCGGCAAACGCCTTCGCCAGCACGCCGCCATGATCGGCGGCGATGTCGAAATAATCCATCGCGCGTGTCAGATACAGATACGAGTTGGCGTCGAAGCGCTCGACGAAGGACGAGCCCTGGTAGCGTAGATAGGACTCGACCTGGAAGTCGGCGTCGAACGAGAAGGTCGGCAGCTCACGGTCCTGCATGCGGCGGCCGAATTTTCGGTGCAGCGCGGCGTCGGAGAGATAGGTGATGTGCGCCGCCATGCGCGCCACCGCGAGCCCGCGATGCGGATGGATACCGCGGTCGGCATATCCGCCATTGTGCCAGTCGGGATCGGCCATCACTGCCTGGCGGCCGAGCTCGTGGAACGCGATGTTCTGCGCCGAGTGCCGCGTCGAGCAAGCAATCGCCAGTGCGGAGTACACACGAGCAGGATAGGCCGCGGTCCATTGCAGCACCTGCATGCCACCCATCGACCCGCCCACGACCGCGAACAGCGTGTCGATGCCGAGCCGGTCGATCAGCATCGCCTGCGCGCGCACCATGTCGGGAATGGTGATGACGGGGAAATCGAGGCCCCAAACCTTGCCCGTGGCGGGATTGATCGACGCCGGCCCGGTCGAGCCCATGCAGCCGCCGATCACGTTGGAGCAGATGATGAAGTAGTGCTTGGGATCAATGGGTCGACCGGGGCCGACCAGCGTCTCCCACCAGCCGGGCTTGCCGGTGACCGGATGCACATTGGCGACATGCTGATCGCCGGTCAGCGCATGGCAGATCAGAACGGCGTTGGAGCGATCGGCGTTCAATTCGCCATAGGTCTGGTAGGCGATCTGGAACGGCGACAGATCGATGCCGCAATCGAGCCGCAGCGGCTGATCGGCGCCGAAACGCATAACCTGCGAACTCGGATGATCGACCTCGTGTGACCGATCATCGGTGCTGATCGCAGGACTCGGTATCGACTTGACGCTACCCATTTTGACCATCGACCTCGTTTGCGATCGGGCTTCAGACCGCAGTGACATCAGGCCATGAAAAACCCGGCCTGAACGATAGGTTCGGCCGGGATCGGAGGCGTCCCCGGCCTGTTTAGCGAGTTTTTTAACGTGGCTGCAAGCCGGCCGGCTCAAATGACCACGGAACAGGCAAAAAACTACCCTCTGGGGCGGTTTTCGTCAAGTCGCGGCCCGGGTCAACCGGATTTGCCTCCGAACGGTCGATCGAAAAGGCCGTCATTTCTCTTTGCTTTCGCTGCCTATCCTGCCTAATCAGGATAGACCGCAGCTGACCGCTTTTGCGGATCGGCACCTCTCAACAGCCCTTTGTCAGTCATGTCCCAACGTCCGCCCGCGCCACCATCGCTTCAGGAATTGCGCAAGGAGATCGACGCGATCGACGAGGGCATGCATCGCCTCCTGATGCAGCGCGGCGACATCATCGACCGCCTGATTCAGGTGAAGCAGACCCAGGAAGTCGGCTCGGCGTTCCGCCCCGCGCGCGAGGCCGCCATGATGCGCGAGATCGTGCAGCGTCATCGCGGCATCCTGCCGCTCGACACGGTCGAGAGCATCTGGCGCGTCATCATCTCGACCTTCACCTATGTGCAGGCGCCGTTCTCCGTGCATGCCGACATCTCGGTGAGCGAGCCGGCGATGCGCGATTCCGCGCGCTTTCATTTCGGCTTCACCGTGCCTTACGTCGCGCATTTCAGCGCGCAGGCGGCGGTCGAGGCGGTGGCGAAATCCAAGGGCGACCTGGCGCTGGTCTCGGCGACCTCGAGCCGCACGCCGTGGTGGCTGGAGCTGGAAGCCGACGGCGCGCCCAAGATCATCGCGCGGATGCCGTTCGTCGAGCGCGCCGACCATCCGGCCGCACTGCCGGTGTTCGCGATCTCGCGCGTCGCCGACAGCGCCCTGGTGACGGAGGTCGAGACCTTCAGCGTGCGCGTCTCCGGGTGGAACGCCGATGTCGCGCGCGCGCTGTCGCCGCTTGCCGAGATCGTGGCAGTGCCCGATACCGCCTTCGACGGCGCGGCATTGCTGGTCTCGGTCACGAGCGCGACCAGCATCGACAAAATCAAGGCTGCCCTGATCGAGGCGGGGGCCTCGGTGCGCTCCACGGCCCTCGTCGGCAGCCACGCAACGCGCTATACGGTGCCCCCGACCGGGCCAAAATCGTAGATCGCGAACCGCCTGAAGCCACTTTCGGAGTTGAAGATGTCCCGCCCCGTGCCGAATCCCGGCATTCTCGACATTGCGCCCTACACGCCCGGCAAGAGCCCGGTGGCGGAGCCGGGCCGCAAGGTGTTCAAGCTCTCGGCCAACGAGACGCCGTTCGGGCCCTCGCCGAAGGCAATCGAGGCGTTCAAGCACGTGGCGGATCACCTGGAAGACTATCCGGAAGGGACCTCGCGCGTGCTGCGCGAAGCGATCGGGCGCAGCTTCGGGCTCGACCCCAACCGCATCATCTGCGGCGCCGGCTCGGACGAGATCCTCAATCTGCTCGCGCACACCTATCTCAGCCAGGGTGACGAGGCGATCTCCACCACCCACGGCTTCCTGGTCTACCCGATCGCGACCATGGCGAACGGGGCCAAGAACGTGGTCGCGCCCGAAACCAACTTCCCCGCCGACGTCGATGCCATCCTCAAGGCCGTGACACCGCGGACAAAACTGATCTGGCTCGCCAATCCCAACAACCCGACCGGCACCTATCTGCCGTTCGACGAGGTCAAGCGCCTGCGCGCCGGCCTGCCGTCGCACGTGTTGCTGGTGCTGGATGCCGCCTATTGCGACTACGTCTCGCGCAACGATTACGAGATGGGGATCGAGCTCGTCGCCACCACCGAGAACACCGTGGTGACGCACACCTTCTCCAAGATCCACGGACTTGCGGCGCTGCGCATCGGCTGGATGTTCGGGCCCGAACACATCATCGACGCGGTCAACCGCATCCGCGGTCCCTTCAACGTGTCGACGCCGGCAATGTATGCCGCGGTCGCCGCGATCGAGGATACCGCGCACCAGGCGATGTCGAAGCAGTTCACCGAGACCTGGCGCAATCGGCTGACAGAAGAGATCGGCAAGCTCGGGCTAAAGGTGACGCCGAGCGTCGCCAATTTCGTGCTGATCCACTTCCCTTCCGACAGGGGCAAGACCGCGGACGATGCCGACGCTTACCTCACCAAACGGGGCCTGGTGCTGCGCGCGCTGAAGAACTACGGCCTGCCGCATGCGCTGCGCATGACCATCGGTACCGAGGAGGCCAACCGCCTCGTGATCGAGGCCCTGCGCGACTTCATGGCCGGCAAATGAGTGCGCAGGCGCACTTCCAGCGCGTCGCGCTGATCGGCTTCGGCCTGATCGGCGGCTCGATCGCGCGTGCGGCGAAGCTCCAGGGCTTAGCTGGCGAGATCGTCACCACCGCGCGCTCGGAGAAGACGCGCGCGCGGGTCGCCGAGCTCGGCATCGTCGACCACGTCGTGGCGACCAATGTGGAAGCAGTGAAGGATGCCGATCTCGTCATCCTCTGCATTCCCGTCGGCGCCTGCGGCGAGGTGGCGCGGGAGATCGCCGCGCATCTCAAGCCGGGCGCGATCATCTCCGACGTCGGCTCGGTCAAGGGCGCGGTGGTCAGGGACATGGCCCCGCATCTGCCGCAGGGCGTGCATTTCGTGCCGGCGCACCCGGTCGCAGGCACCGAGCATTCGGGTCCGGATTCCGGCTTCGCCGAGCTCTTCATCAACCGCTGGTGCATCCTGACGCCGCCGGAAGGCGTCGATGCGGCTGCCACCGATCGCCTGCGCGCCTTCTGGGCGGCGATGGGCGCCAAGGTCGAGGTGATGACGCCGGATCATCATGATCTCGTGCTCGCGATCACCAGTCACCTGCCGCATCTGATCGCCTACACCATCGTCGGCACCGCCGACGAGCTGGCGCAGGTGACGGAATCCGAGGTGATCAAATTCTCTGCCGGCGGTTTTCGCGATTTCACCCGTATCGCGGCGTCAGACCCGACGATGTGGCGCGACGTCTTCCTTGCCAACAAGGAGGCCGTGCTGGAAATGCTCGGTACCTTCACCGAGGACCTCGCCAAGCTCACCCGCGCGATCCGCCGCGGCGACGGCGAAGCCCTGTTCGACCACTTCACCCGCACCCGCGCCATCCGCCGGGGCATCGTGGAGATCGGCCAGGATTCGGCCGCGCCGGATTTCGGCCGGCCCCATGCGGCGCTGAAGAATCCGTAGCGAAACTGCTCATTCTTCGTCATTGCGAGCGTAGCGAAGCAATCCAGGATACCTCCGCGGAGACAGTCTGGATTGCTTCGCTGCGCTCGCAATGACGGTGTGGAGAGCTCTGGCGCAAATCACCGCCCTTAATACAGTGGCGGAATCTGGCCGACTTTGACCGGGCCGAGCAGCACGGCGCCGTCGACGAATTTCAGCGGGAAGCTTCTCGCCTTCTTGCCTTCCAGTGTGCTCTCGGTGCCGATCGAATTGATGCCGGCGGCAACGCCGGCATTGGCGTTCTGCTTGATGACCTTGCCGAGGCCCGGCACGGCGCGGTCGAGCGCGCCGAACAAATTGTTGAGATCCTGCGACTTCACGCCCGGCGCGACGCGGTCGAGCGTTGCCTGCGGCACGCCCTCCTCCAGCATCTTCTCGATGCCGAGCGCCGGAATGACGCGCTCGAGGCCCGCCACCGTCATCTGCAATTCGCCGTCCAATCGGCCATTGGCCGAAAGGCCGAGCGTGCCGGCCGCAACCGCGATCA
>Ga0099823_1008744_pt1 | contig 10291 bp, 3 predicted proteins | sample CowpearedBW_FD_76831 | JGI IMG/M metagenome (GOLD analysis project Ga0099823, IMG submission 76831) | Root nodule microbial communities of legume samples collected from California, USA - Cow pea red BW | ecosystem: Host-associated > Plants > Roots > Nodule | place: USA: California | collected...
AATATGAAAATAATAAATTAAGTCATTTATAATATGGAATATATGAAATTATAATTGAGAAGCATTTTCACGGTACGTGTAGTATAAGATAGACGATTACGCAGTTCGAAGAGCATGAAAATAATTTTGTATGTTTATACAATTAATGCAACTTTACTCACCATCGACACCACTTGATACTTTAGTTCAGGTTATATGATGAATAATAACCGAAAACGTTAAATCTATTTTTTTCTTTGGATTAAAAAATGCCAGTATCATATTGCTTAGAAAGCTAATGAAAAAACAACGTAATAACTTTAGTATTCAACTAAACACTAAACAGAACGGGTCGTGTTTTTTGTGTTTTAAATTTTGTTATTTTGAGAACAGATTTTAATATTATTGTATAAATCAATTATTTATAATTAAATGATTTTAAAGACTTTAATTGTTAATTTAAGTATATGTAATGATTATATTGATTAAATAAATATATAATTGATATAATTATATAAAATTAATTTTTGTTATATATTATGTATTTTTAAATTTTGGTTATATTTGAAATATTATTGGTTTATAAGTTTATTAATTGACAGTAAATTTAAATTTAACGTATGTGGATTAAATGTTATATATATTGTCATTAAGTTTTTAATTGTGGGTTCAAGCTGATAGTAGATAATTTAAATACTATGATAAACGTTATTTATTGGGTAGAATGAATATAATTAAATTGTAAATAAATTTTTTATGAGAATATGAAGAGGTGGCAGCAGATGAGGAGTTATTATATGTCTTATCGAGACGTCTACATGCTGGTATTTGTGAAGCATGTTGATATATATGGTCAGGGTGTTTTGATTTGGTTGAGACGTTTCATTTAGTTTGCTTAAAAGAAAGTTGGATCATTGTGGTTGTTGTTGTTCATAAAGGAAGAAGGAAAGGAGTCATCCTCACCAGTTATAGTAGGGTCTGACCATCAAATGTCTACTTCGAAGCATTTTAGCTTTACCAATCTCTACTAGAACTCTGTCATGGTCATGGAACCCTCAGAGGTTGGTCCCTTTGCATCTTTCATTTTCTTTAAGTTTTCTGTGTTTTATGTGTAGATGTATTGTTTGGACCAAAGTTTCTATTTTTTTGTGATCGTCTTCTTCAACCATCTCTTTTATTTTTTGAACAAAGTTTTTATTTTTATGGATCGTTGTGGTTTTCTATGTCATAGGACTGTCTAGAGTTTGAAGAAGGTTTTTATGAACAATGGGGGAAATCACTACTCATGGGTACAAACTTTTTCAATGATCCGAAAGGAAACATGATCAACATAGAGTTTGAAGAAACACTTCTTGCTTAGAGACAGATCCATGCGGTTCAGGAGATAATGTGGTTTAAGGATCTTAACAATGTTGGATACGTGTGTACTCTTTATTGTGGAGATCGATACTTTCGCATAAGGGTGTTCGATTTGGATTGAAATGAGATTGAGTATTCTGGTAGAAGAAAGAAAGCTCTTGCATGTAACCCTCTATCCTCACTAAGGTTTTTCCAAGCATTCACAGTGCAGTTCATCCCAAACACGATATGCAAGTTTAGTCCATTTTTATTATAATTTGTAGTGTAAATGTATAGATATTGTTGTTAATATTGGCTTTCTGTTGATTCTTGTGATAGTTGTTGTTAACCTTGCCCGATCACTTCCAAATATTTTGTGAGCATAAAGTTTTCTTTAATGAGTTGGTCAAATTGTATGATCCTTTGTGAGAAAAGTTTGAAGTATACATGGACACATATGAGGCTGGGAAGATGGTATAATTTGGTTTTTGTGGGTACGTTTCATTCTATGGGTTGAGTTCTACTTGTTTCCTACATTTAAATTATGTAGGAAACAATACCTTTCTTCACAGGATCTTCTCGGTCCAAGGAATTGAAATAGTTTATAATAGAGCTTTGGCCAGTGCCTCCAACACCCAAGTTCAAGTTGGTTTTGCTGATTGTGAGAAAATATTAAGTATTTATGATGTTCAAGCATCTTCTTTGGTATGGTTTAGATTTATAGTTTTCGTTTATATTTATGTTGTTTTAACAAATTTTGTTGGAATGTAGTATCTGGATGCGAAGTTTGTTAAAGAATGCTTGGTGAAGACGCAGAAAACCTATGTGTTGACAAATAGGCAATCACAATACAAGAATTGTAAAATTCATTGGACAGGCAGAAGTGCATTTGAGTGTTATCTCATATGCGGTTGGATTGGCTTGGCTGGTGATTGTATAAGATTTATGGTAGAGAATGACCAAAAGAACGTGATCCACATTTTGAAGATTTTGTATATGGAAGTGTTTGTTAATATTTTGGGGTCTGAAACAAATGTATGGGACCTATGAGCAATGTCTTTTTCTTTCATTTTCATGACTTGCAGATCTCCAATATTTTGTATGTCAACATTAATATATTTTGGTATGTTGGCATGTATGTTTATGAAGACCTCGTTCTTTAATATTAAATTAAGGGTGTCTACTAATTATCTCTCATGATTGTTAAATTATTTTCTTCTAGTAGTTTATATTTTCATTAAGTACATTATTTCAATAACAAAAAACTTTGAATAAATTAAAAATATATATTACCAAATTTCGCATTATATCATACCAAGTGCAACTATACTTTAAACCTTAATAAACTTATTCTTAATACCAATTCATAAATAATATTGCTAATTTATATAAATATGATTAGGTAAAAATGGATCCAAGTTATTAGCCATTGTAATAAGTTTCATAACTTTTATATCAAGTTCGTAGAAACAACTTCTACACGAAATTTAGAAAGCATTCCAGAAAAATTCATACTCCTTCTTCCTCAACAGAAAAAACGTCACTACTTCAATTCGTGAATAGGTAGAGGACATTGTGTTTCAACCATGTTGAACATATTTGATTTACCAAATTCTTATAAGTTTATCCACTAAAGGCTTTGTTTACATAATCATTACTCATATCGAGATTGCATGTTAATGGATGGATGAATCCTGAATTTTTACCGCCAAATTTAACACCATTATAAAGTCATATCACTGGGAAACATGATTTATGGTTATTAAATGCAAGTCTTTTCACCTTAGTGTGTCTTGTCTACCAACTTTATACATTTAGATTTGATTATATTATCCATGAGATAGTAAACTAATAATGTAGTGTTTGACATTGCTTCTAGTGCGGGAAACAATCAACAACTTCATTGCTTTAATGCATTAGTATGTTGTACTACTCCGTCAAATTTAAGTGTTTCACGTTTTTAGGCTTATTAAATGCAGGTCTTATCAATGAAGATATGAAAGTCTTTTGAAGAATTTTTCAATATGCACAATTTAATGCATAGGCTAAAATGTAACTTTTCAATTGTTGAAACAAAACTTAGTATTATTACACATCTTAAGGGCCACCTTTACTTTAAAAGCATTGGAAAAGTTTTATTTTCAAACAAGAAAAATGTTAAGGTATGAAATGGTATAATACTTTTTTTTTAATATAGGTTAGTGTTAACTTTATAGAAGTTAAGATATTAATTCAGTATGATGTATTAATTGCTAAATACGACTTCTAAAACATTTGCACTAATTAAAAAATTTAATAAAATTGGTACATTCAAAATATCAATACATTTAACATATAATAGCATCCACAATATATGAATATTGTTCCAACTTTCTTGTACGTTTTTCATAGTCAAAACTATTTATAATATTAAAAAGCGTTCACCATTCTAATTAAACAAAACAGGACCTAGGAATGTAGCATTTGTAGGAGTCAAAACATTTGTGACAAAACATACATAAACTTCTAAAGAAAATTACTATAATATTTTCCTTGGCTTTCATAATATAAACATCATTTCTCCTTCTTGATAGTCTCCATTGTCTTTGTAGCTGATAGTTTGGCTAACGGAATGTCTTCAAAAAGATCAAAGTCCATTATATTTGATGGAATGTCTTCTACATCTTCATGGTAACTAGTAGTACATAGATCTTTTCTGGACATCACACATAAAACAATATCGAGATCAAGATCAGCCGTCCTAGAAAAGGACATTTGCAATTACCACCATCAATCTATATTAGAGCTTCCAAGTGTCGAGTAATAGTAGTATGGTAATTGTAGTGAAATTATACTTACTAATGAACTATCAGTATCAGCAGATACGTCACATACAACATTGTCACTACATTCAGCAAGTTCCATTGCCTACAAAAGTTTACATCCAAATTTATAAATTTCTATCGGACCATCGGTACGACTCATTTAAATACTTACTAAAGAACTCCCAATATGAGTATGTATATCAAAGTCATTGCCGCTGATACGTTTTCTAGTAACCATTGCCTGCATTATTTCACATACAATTAAAACATAGAAACCACTAACATTGGTATTAGTGAACACTGTAAACTTAAAATCTACTCATTAACGACTTCTCAGTATCAGGTTCTTTTCAGTTCTATTACCAATATTTGACATAATCAATACCGAATAATTAAAATTACAACCTCAGTTTGTCCAAGAAGACTACTAATGTGAGCTATAATTTCACGATCACTTGAAACTCTCACTACTGAAGCAGGTCGGTTATTTCGTTGGAGCTTAACCTTGAAAGCCAAAGTACACTCCAAAATAACGTTTAGATCCTCTAGAAAACACTTAAGATCCTCCTCACCATCCTAATACATACAAAAAGAAACATGAAATGAAATATTAGTATGATTTTCACATTATTATCTTATTGGAGGAAAAATAAAGTTGTACTACCTTAATCATTTTTTTTCGCAAATTACCAGCAAATACACCAATTAGATTGATGCAATCTTAGTCCCAAAGCATGAAGTTAGCAACCTTTTTTCCATTAGTCACTTGAATTCCAAGCTTGTATCTACAAACATATATTCAATCATAAATAAGATTGTAACATAGGCAAACTATTACACATCTGTTACGAATTACTAAAATCATTATATTCGGCAGGTATTACTAACCTTATTCTTGGATACTCACTATAACCATCACAATTCAAACACTTAAAAGAACCAACTTCATGTGTTCTTTTCGTGCATAACTTACAAATCAAATAACTCCAACCATCATTTCCTAAGTTAAATTTAAGTGTATGTGCAACAGTTACGCATGAAATCTCCTAAACCAATAAAAGAAGGGTTAATAATAACAAAAATTGTTTATAAAAGTTTGCAAAATACCTCTATCACAGTCAGAATCTCTGAAACACTTTTAACAACAATTTTATACATAAACCTATCAACATGACTAATCTGAGAAGACCCACTATATTGGCTTCCCTCTTCAAAAATTTCATGAGCACAACTTCTACATATTAAACATTGGTTAGTGTTTATCAAATATAAAGATTTATTGAATAATACAATGCTAATATAAAAATATTACTTTGCAAATTCCTTGCTAAATTCAATCAATTCAGGTATATCATCTCCAAATATGAACTTCGATCCATTCCAACAATTAGACAATGACACTGGCCATGGACCTATACAAAATAATTTAAATTAATTTACAAATTATGCACATTACCTTCGAAACAAATAAAGAATATAAAAAAGTTTTGTCACTATAATAAAACCTAATGCAGCCTTTATCTTTTCCTGAGTAAGAATAATAGCAGGATAAGGTGTTTCACGACTTTCCCTCCAATAACTAACCAATCTCATACAATATGACTCCCATAGAGTGCAACTGATTGACGCACCACTAAATTAATAAAATAAAAACAACAACTTCAAAACAACATTAAACCGATATATTAAAACTGCTCTATCAAACACAACATTTTTCGCACAAGGTTTCTCCTCCACATTATCCACCATACAAATGACATCTAACATGGAAAAATTAAAAAGTAAATGAACATAACAAATTAAATAGGACATATATATGAATGAATGACAAAAAACTTACCAACCAACAAATCTGCAAAATATTGTCCATCAATGATATCCTTTATACTTTTGAACTTCCAAACTTTTGCAGGTATGCCGACAATTGGTTGCAGTCGTACAAACGTTGCTCCTATAAATAATAGCTTAAAGGGATGGTCGCAAACTCTATATTGAGCTATGTTCTTTAAGATTTTGAAGTTATGCATTATTTAACTTTCTCCCTCCTTTAGCTTGTCTTCCCACGTACTAATGTCTTCCTTTTTAATCATAGCATGGATAACATCACCCTAACTAGCATAATCATGCATATAACGTTAAATATATATATATATATTTTTCTAAAATACAAAATATATAATGCATATAAACAATGGAATGATACATTACCTTTTGATCTGTCAGAACCATCTCCTTATTTCGTTTGCAATCCCATGATTCAACAAACCACAAATCTACGATTCTAACAACAAGTTTCAAAGTTTCCCTTTTCAATCAATATCCTTGATCATATCAAATTTCTTTGCCATCTAATATATATGTCAATAAAATAGATCATACGTTTTAGCACACAAAAACATTACAACTTCAAAATATAAAAAACCATATATGCTTCACCAAACATAAATAGACGAAGACCACCAACAAAAAACATCATCATAATCAGGTATACAACTTTTCCAAAAAAACCTATTAAAAACGAAAACTTTAACCTTTTCTTCAACCCACAATAATAGCTGTACCAAGTATAAAATAATGACTACAACCACCATCAAAAGCAACAAAACATGTTAAAGATTTTTGTTAAAAAAAACTTTTAAAAACAAAAACATGAACCTTTTCTACAAGACGAAAAACATTGGAAAAATTAAATCTTTGACCTTTACAATGAACACAAAGTAAACATAAATTAACAAAGTAAGAAGAAGAAAGAAAAAATATCCACGAACAAGAAAAATGAAATCAAGAAATAGAAGAATAAATTACCTACACCAACCAAACTTCTGTCAACCTTCAACAACAACAATCACAAAAAAAAAAATCAGACTTAGGTTGGTATGAGGAAGAAGAAAGAAGAAGCATTGAAGAAGAGGAAGAAGGAAAACAAAAGAAGGAGAAGAAGAAGGAAAATGGAAGAAGAAAAAAATAAATTACCTCGAGGAACTTGATTGCCTTGAAGAAGAAGGGTCCTACTGTCAGCCAATGTCAATCAACAATTAAAGTTTTTCAGCGGCAAAACAACACTATATCAAAAAGACAAATATAACCTGAATTTAATACACGTGTCAATCAAATATAATGTGTATTTCAATAATTTACCTACACTAACATTGTCTTAGATATATAGTAGATATGAATAGTGAAAACTGAGAATAATTATTTATAACAAAATAAACAAAAAATTTGATATGAATAATCCATCTCTCGCTCAACTTGGCAACTCTCGCTCAAAGCAATATTATTAAAATAATCAATCGCAATCAGAAGATTAGGGAGAAGAAAAAAATACTGAATCAACAATCTCAAAGCCAAATTTCCAAAAACGGAGATGGAGGTGACGAGAAAGAATTTACAAGTAGTCATTCTGAGTAATTGATGCTTGGAAGTCTTGTCCTCAAAAGCAATCAGAACAATTTTGAAACAAATGAAGATGGTGGTGAACAAGAAGTAATGGGTTGAAGAAGAAACCTAAAATATTTATAAGAGAGAAAAAGAACTGAAGAAAGGTGAGAAAGAAGAATGCCAAAAATAATAGAAACGTGAAAAAATAGCGAGAATAAAGTTGGAGCAAAGTTTTCAACAAATTTAAAATTATACCTAAATCTTAAAATAATATATAATTTGTAAAGGTCAAAATAAATTATAGAAATCCTTTTATTTTTTTAATGGTTTTGTTTTTTCATGGAACTAAATTATCCTACAAGTATACTATTATTCTCTTGTTGCTTGTTGGGATATGTTTTGTCTTCAAAATTTTCGGCAAAATGATAATACAATACTTTGTATGATAATTTGATTCTATCCAGAAACATTTTTATATATATTAAAAATAAATCTCTAATAAAAAATATATTTTTTGTAGTGATAGAAGTTATTATCATTATTTTGGATGAATGATCAGTTTCAATTACATTGGCTTAATTACTACTAATTAGTATACGTGGCAAAGTGGGTTAGGTCCAATGGGCAGCCTGCCGCCCGCCAAAATAAGACGGTGTGGGTTGAAATTTTCATTCTGCCTACCCACTTTGACCTTGCTCACTTAACTCACTAGATTGGTGGGCCAAAGAAGGATTAACTCACCCTTAGCCCGTTTCCATTTTTTAATTTTTAAAATTAAAAATAATTAAAAAATTAAGTTTTTTATATTATATTTTTCTAGAAATGAAAATATGCATTACTATTATAATTTAAATCATTAATATTTATAAATTAAATTTTAATTATTAGTTATGATAAAGTAATTTAATATGTAAATATAATAATTATTTTAATTTATTTAATTAAAAATATTAATTGATTTATTAAAATATAGAAAATATTTATATAATTAAGTATATTTTAAATATTTATTTATAATTATATACATAAATAAATTTCATAAATAAATATTTAAAATAATTTCAAAAAGATAATGAAAAAAAGTTGTGAGCCAGTTCACTATCATTTCTAATAGAAATCAATTCCTGATTAGTACATGTATGTTCAAGTTTGTTTAGGGATGGCAACGGGGCGGGACAGGGACGTGTTTCGCTATCCCATACCCATCCCCGTAGCAAAAATTCATCCATCCCCATACCCAAACACAATATTATCAAATATTCAATATTAGGAGGATGGTTGTTTCTTCGATACCAAATACTTTGAAATAAATTATAATTGTTTACATTTTAGATTAGAATACCAAATAAAATTTGATAAGAACCAAAACATTTATTAAATTTACAAACGACAAATATTAAAATTTAAAAATATTTTTGAAAAATATAAAAGGAAAACAAATATTCAAATTAAAATATTTTTTAAATGATTGTTGACTTTAATTTTTTAAATTCTAATGAATCTCTTTTTTAAATATCAATATATATACTCAATGGTTGAGAAATAACGAAAATTGTTTTAGCAAAACAAAAGGGTTCTTTAAATGAAACAAAAATTAATAATAATAAGTAAAGAATTTTTTTTAATATTATATAGTAAATGAAAGGTTTATGCTATTTAACACTTAAATTAAGAGTATTAAACATACTCATGTAAAAGGAAAATATACAATAAATAAAAATATTAAAAAAATAATAGAAATATTCAAATATGAGACATAAAAAGTTTTTAATTGACATACATCATTTTAACATAATTATAAAAAGGTTATGATAAGATGAAAAATATATTGGAGATGTGAATGCGTTTCATCACTACAAGAGAAATAATTTTTAATGGAGGTTATTTTTTGCATTCCTGTCGGTTTTAACCTCCACTAAAGGCGTTACTCGCGGTTTGGTTTTCCCCTAGAAAAGCCAGCGTCGTTAACGGATTATCGTCGGTTTTCATCAACCCTTGGTAAAGTAGTACTTACCGACGGTTCTTCAACTCCTGCTACTTACTGGCAGTTTTGGAACCCCTGCTACTTACCGACAGTTCTTAACCTCCGTTACTTACTGGCTGTTCTAGAGCCTCCGCTACTTACCAACGGTTCTGGAACCTTTGCTACTTACCGGCAATTCTAAACCCCCGCTACTTACTGGTGGTTCTAGAACCCCTGATACTTTACGAAAGTTTGTCAAACCTCTATGGTTTTCAATTTCAATCAATTTCAACGTTTTTAAATCTCTGGTGAGGTTTTTCACCCCTATAATGCAATTCATTATTTTTAGATGACTTTAACTTGGTGTTTTAAACGCCTTTAATTTTTTTTGTTGCACCTTTTTAATCCACATATTTCCTAAAACATTTCAAATAAAAAGCAAAAATTCTAAAATTTTGATACATGTTTATAACTAGATATAACATTTATAAAAACAAGAACTTTGTCTATAAGTTCAAGGTAAACAATAAAATTTAGATGTTCAAACTAATAGAATATTACAATATCTTTGTTTCTTCATAAAAGTAAAATAGTAAAAGTCTAATATAACATTCTTTACTATCAATCTTAATCTTGTTCTGAATCATTTGTTTCTTCATTAGGAACACTCCCTTGATCAAACACCTGACATAAAAAAAATCATTATTAGTAACATTCATTAGAATCACAATCATGATCAACGAAGTTTCATTAGTTTTCTGGCCATCAGATATATATATATATATATATATATATATATATATATATATATATATATATATATATA
>Ga0099823_1008749_pt1 | contig 10289 bp, 5 predicted proteins | sample CowpearedBW_FD_76831 | JGI IMG/M metagenome (GOLD analysis project Ga0099823, IMG submission 76831) | Root nodule microbial communities of legume samples collected from California, USA - Cow pea red BW | ecosystem: Host-associated > Plants > Roots > Nodule | place: USA: California | collected...
ATCCATCATCTTCTTCTCTTGAGCTTTGTGAAAGGAACCTTCACATCTAGATAGCTTGCTATCTTAATGTCTAGTGGGGATTTCACTTAGCTTTCTTAATCAACTCACACCATATTCAATAATTTTAAAAAGGAACAAGATAATCCTTCATCAAAAACGAAAAAATGCAAATAGATTGTGAGATATGGTCCCTATTTTAAAAAAATTAGAGTAACATGAATTGATGTTAAAAATTTTAAACAAAAATACATGCAGTTGTTGTTATCAATGTAGACATTGAATTTATAATAGCTAATTCTTGATGCGTACAAACAATTTATTTTTTTGTTTAAAATGGTAATATTAAGATTACCCAATAATATTAGATATAAATTTGTTTGTGTTAAATTATAAAATTGATGTAATAATTTATTGGTGATGTGTATATTAAAATAAAATGCCTATGTATGCTCTTTTTTAAAGTAAAATATAGACATATTATAAGATATGTACAAAATAAAAATAACACGTTAATGTTAAAATTTGTAAATAGTAACACATGCATATATAAACAGACAAATATATATATCGAAAGATATGAGATATGGAGTCAGAGATATTATTATTACTTTTATTGAATGATTAAGATTAAAAAATGAATATGCTTTTGTTTAAATTATAAAATTGATATTTAGTAAACATTCATTTAAGTCCGCACTCATTTAAGTCTGCATTCCACCTAGATCTGCATTTGGAAAGGAAAAATTCTCAAATCAATAATTTTGATAATTTTGTGACTTTATATCTTTTTTATTTAAATCAATTTTGTAACTTTTATTAATGGATGCAACATCCTTCAACTCAATGTACAGTACTCCCTCAATCTACCAATTCCACAAATTCCAAAGACGAAAAAAGCCAAAATGACTTTTAACCCAAACACTTCAAAATGTACTCTAGATTCAAAGCAAGGTTAAAGTTGTAAAAATGTCGATCACATATTCAAAGACACGGAAAGCATGTTTAAAAGATGAGAATTTACCGAAAAACCTGTAAAATAGATAGGTGTCAATGATTGAAGTTGGGGTATTTGGATAATTTCTAGAGGTGATTGTTTTCATATGTTTTAGATTGATATAATAATTAATGTATAGAAAAATAATAATATTATATAGTTAAAATTTATTATTAAATTTTTAAGTTATATATCATATTAAAGTGAAATTATATTTGAATCATTGATAAAGGAAAATGTAAATATATTGTACATATCGTTATTAAAATAAGATAAAAGTATATTGTAAACTTTGGTTCCGTATAAAATAAAAAAATATTAAAGTTGTTAATAATACTACTAATAATGATAATAATTATAATAACAATACTATTAATAATAAAAAGAAAAAATGACCGACAAAAAATACAATTATGCTACATTGTTAACTTTTGATTTAGAAGATAGTGTTAACTCATAAACCGTAATATAACACTCAACCCATTGTTAATATTCGTTAGAGTCCGAGTTCATTTTTCAGCTGAAGACCTAATATAACTTATAAATTTATTTAAATTCTTAATTTATACCATACAATATTAATCCATTTTTATACAAAAGTATATATAATAAACAAATAAATCTTCATATAATTACTATTTAAATATATCTTTCTTAATTTTAAATTAGACTAAATTTGAAATAATAGAAGTATCTCCGGATTTTTTAATATGACAACAATTTTTATGTAATTTCCTTAATATAATAAAATTATGTAATTATAATATTATTATAATTAAAATGTTAAAATTACCTATATGTAATTCTTACAATATAAGGGTAAAAATTGATAAAAAGTGTAAATGAACCTACAAAAAAATTTCAAACTTAATACACACGTTTTTTTCGCATAGGAGGAAGAAAAAAAAATCCAGCTACATATATAACATAGGTTTGCATGTATGGAAGAAGCCTTTCAAACCAAGTCATATTGGCATATATGTACTAATATAAATATCCATCAGACTACATTCCTGTATGGATCCCTGAATGTTTGAATTACACAGCTTAGAAGCTAAAGAATTATAAAGGAATGAAAAGTAAAAGACTAAAAATATAAAACAACCATCAGGGCCTAATCATAACACCTCTCACAACAGCGAATTGAGAGATAACTATTTTATATGATACAATGGCAACATGAACTTGTAACTATATAGTCAAGCAGAACCTTTGTATCAATGTTATCAATACATCAATACAATCCTATACAAAGTGTCAGGTTGGCTTGACAAAATTTCTTCTTCGGTGGATGAATCATATAATACAACTTTGGCATCTATTTAAGACTTTGAAAAGACAAATAAGAAATGCTCCTTCAGCCACCAACCTTTTGAGGTGCCAAAACATCTACTCTCGTCGGAACATGTCAACTTAGCGATGAAAAAGAAAACTTTTCATTTAACAAATAAATAAGTACAAAACTATATGGAAAGCACATGCTAAAAAAAATTGTGGACTTGAAAAAATATGACAGTAAAGATAGAACTACTTTATTTCTTTTATTTTGTTTGACCAAATACAACTTAATAACATTGTTAACATGATTTTGGCTTGAGTTTCTTTAGCCACCGGAACAACTAACAATAATCACTTGTTGAGTTATGTAAGTTCACTTTATATCCAGGTTTATATCCAGGTTTTTATTCTCCCTAGTCAGTCTCACAATAGCATCCACATTAGTGTTTATATCCAGGGCTTTCCAGGTGTCATTCACCTTTTACGTTCCTCATCAGACTATCTCTGTTTAGTTTATATCACCAAATCAGACCCAATCAACCTCAACGTGACAAAGCCAAACTAGTAAAGAAACATACAAAGAAAGAGAGGGAGGAGGTGTATAAATATAGAGTAAGCCAAGAAAATGGTATATAAATATAACTAGTGGTATTTAAATATTTAGAGAAATGTTCAGCCAACAAATTGCATAGAGAAATCAGAAAGCTAATTTGAGTGAAAAAAAGGATTCGTCAACTAAAAAAATGACTTAAATTATGTGCCTCAGACCTCTCACAGATAATAGTATCCAAAATGACAATCTCATTGTGGCCTCCTAATGCCCTGTATGGTTTATCCACATCTCTAAAAAGTACTTATTAAAGCCACCACCGTAATGACAATGCAAAAAGAACAATATATGAAACTTTCTTTCTCCGGTAAAAAATACAAAGACCCCGGTCCTTAATCAATATTCTTAGGGTAATGAAAAACCTTATGCCATGCCTATTCAATGGCATGGATGAAAAACTCACCTATCAAAAATAGACCTCGCGGGATAACTATATGCATCTTAGTCCAACAAAAGTAGCAGAGTATATTTAGAAATCTATTCAAATATGTCAATTAAGTATATTTAGAGTGTGTTCACTCTAATAGTTTTTCATAATATCAAGACGCAGAAGACAACCATGACTATATATCTATTAGGCATTAGAATAAGGAACCTAACTAAAACAAATTTTTTAATGTTAAAATAGAATGAAAAATAAAATGTAGCAACTTGCAAGGAAGTATGCTTAAGAATAAAATTTAATTAAAAGCACTTATGCAAATCAAATTTAATTAAAAGCACTTTCCAATATATTGGAAATAAATTAATAAAAATGATAAAAGTCCACCTTTAGAACTCTATGTGATTTCATCCAAGATCTTCTCCTCATCAAGCAACAACTTTTGCAGTTTTGGAATATTGTCCTCGAGTTTTGGTATCAAATCAGTTCATTCCTTCCTTTATTTCATAAAGGCTTCAATTTTGGATGAATCCTGACATACAAAGAAGAAATAAAAGAATTAGATGTCTCTTGAACAAAGTTTCAATTGCAATGGAATCTTCCCGATACTTACCACCTCAAAAGCTTAGTATTAAGAATAAATGCACAACAATATAACTATGAAAACTAATTCAATTACAAAACCCATGTCATCCAAACCTCTTGTCTTGTCGTATAGTTGTTGTGCTTAGTTTCAAGCTCTTTGAGAGTTTGTTTAATTTCTTGGATTTTATCCCTGGAATATGATATCACGAAGTCCTTCATGAGACAAGAATACAAATTCAACAATAAAGAAACAATTAAAGTACCCTATGTAATCCAAATTTACCTTTCTTTCTTGAGATTTTCTTCTAGAGTGACGACATTCCCTTGTAACTCGTCCATTTTTTCACATGTATCATCAAGGGCCAACTTTATAGCTTTCTCTTGCCATTTTAACAAAGACAACTTGTTCAACAACTAAGCTGCATATAGTTATCCTACGATGCCTACAATCATTCTAAGAAATCCAGGGTAAAAACTGTAATATTTGAAGGAAGTAAAATTATAGTAGCTTCACTCGTATCAACCCTGCATCCACTACCTTAAACAAATAATAATTTAAAATGAAACATAACAACATCAGGAAAAATCACAACCATAATCCAACAACATAAAAGCATGGAATCATAAAACATAACTAAAGGCAAAAAATAGAAAAACAAAGAGACATCAACCTTAAGCCACACGCATGGCATTCAGTTAAGTTGGATAAATCTGAAGTCCTTTTATCTATTGGAACAGAGTCATAGAGATTTTTAGATAACTCTGGTTTAGCCCAATTCTTTCTTCAATTGAGGAGCTTCGTTGCCGGTGAAACTGGTAATTAAAGAAGAAGAAGAAAATGAAAAAAACTTTAACATGCTAGTCCAGAGATTAAACATTAATACACATCTTAATGAAAATAGGAACTCAGAGCATGAAATATTACCCTAATCAAGGAATATTACCCATCAACACCTTTTTCAAGTGAAAAAAAAGTTAGAACGACATACCGGTCGTTGATTTCATCTTTGTTCTCCATCCAGTGAAGATTTGGGGAGGAAGGTAGCAAAGAAATATAACTTGTTGAAGAAATTTTCAATACACCATCAAGACATTATATAGTGTTCCCTTCATCCCACAATCCCAGAAGCAGTAAAAACAAAATGACTTATAATCCAACAGATGCTATTGTTAAAACACAGAAAAAAAAATGGGGCAAAGCTATAAAATCAGGACCTTAGAGAAAGGAAATGGGAAGAAAGTTCAAAAAAGGTTTAAACGGAAAGAAAGTAAAAAAGAAAAAAAAAACTAAATTTAAACAAACCTTCAATAGAACAACAAAACATGAAAGAATAGAGGGAAAAATAAAAAAACATTAGAAAACTCTACAACACACAACATATTCTAAGAAAATACCCCTTTACATGAAAACTCATCACCACCGGAGCCAGAGTCAGTCATGTCGTCGTCATCCTCATTAGATATCATAGTTCTTTTTTATATGCAGAACTTCCTAAAAAAAACCTAAAAAAACATGAAATAAATTCAAATAGGAAAACAAAACCTAAAAAACCTATAAGTAAAATAAAGCTTAACAGGAAAAAAAACCATCATGGTTGCTCCACCAGGAAGGATCTTCACATGGTTGTATGGAGTTCAATTATTTCTTCAGTGTTGGAAAGTGAGATCTATAGAAATGGCCAACTTCATGTTGGTGGGTAGCTGACCAGAAAGATTTGATTTTTCCCACAATTATTCCATCATGGTCATTCAAAATAAAGGTTGGCACTCAAAATTGGTGCACATATGCAAGTGACGTAAGGTTCTTTATTGGATGTAACATCCATAAACTCAACTCAGAGTATTTCTCCTTCCACCAATCTCAGAAGCGGGAAAGTTGAAATGACTATTTAACTCAAATGCTCAAACGGAAGAAAGGAAGTTGACAAAATGGTTAAAGTAGTATTTTACTGATCACAAATCAAAGATGGAGAAAACACCTTTAAAACAACGTAATTGACGGAAAAACATGTAAAATGTACAGGTGTCAATGATTAGAAATAAGGTATTTTAGTATTTTTCAGAGGTGATTGTTTTCATATAGTTTAGATTTATTAGAAATATATAAGATTTATTAGAAATATATAAGATTTATTATGTGTGTAATTATTGTCAACACTAAATTCCGTCCGGATGGCAATGATAAAAAGAATAATAAATAATAATAAACAAATATTAAAGTTTAATTGAAAAATAAAAAGAAAAAATACAAAATAAAAAAAATGTGTTTGTTAATTTGAGAAAAAATACGTCTTTTTTTATTTACGTTTTTATTTTGATTTTGATTTTATTTTATCATGCTGTGTTTTATTTTATTTGTCTGGTTTTATTTTGGTTTAGTTTATTTTACTTTATTTTATTTTCATTTTAGTTTATTTTTATCTTATTCTTTGTTATATATATATATATATATATAAAAGTTAATTGGTAGAAGTGATTTTGAAAGAGGTTAAAGGTACCCACACACCATCCAACCTTTCCTACCCTTTCTTTATTTCTTTGTTTACGAAAATGGAAATTGCGTTTTAATTGGACTGATGAACAAGAGATAGAGTGGCTAAGTTGAAGAGAGTAATAGCATGGCGGAAGCAATCGCCTTTTTTGTTGGGGACTTATGTTCACATGGCTCAAGAATTAAAAAAAATAAAATAAAAAAGACATAACTTCCTAGCACAAGTTGATAGTCCACTCCTCGTGAAAAAAATTTACAGTTTAAAATACACATACAACATAACAGAGAAGGCAACAACAGAATAGAGAAAGAGAAGAGAAAAACATGAGCGGGAGAAAGAGAGGGCAACGCTTACATAACTTTTAGGAATTGTCCAACCAAAAGTCGTGCATGTTACCCCGACAAAGCAACCCGAGATGAAGCCCCCACAATATGCTGCCATATCAATGGATGTTGAAGCCACCAATAATAAGTTAGAAATGTTGGAGGAGAGGCTGATGGCCATAGAAGGTGGAGGAAGCTTTGAGTTTGAAAATGTTGCAGGGGTGGGCTTAGTCTCGAATGTGGTGATACCTCCAAAGTTTAAATTACCTAAGTTTGAAAAATATAGAGGGACCACTTTGTCCTAAGAGTCACATCATGATGTATGGCAAGAAAATGGTTATGCATGCACACAATGAAAAGTTGTTAATCCATTTCTTCCAAGATAGTTTGGCTGACATTGTGCTAAACTAGTATGTTCATCTTTAGCCTTCACGCATCCAGTCTTGGAAGGATCTGGTAGATGCTTTCATGAAGTAGTACAAATATAACATGGATATGGCGCTTGACAGGTTACAATTGCAGAACATGGCGAAGAAGGAGTCTGAATCATTCAAAGAATATGCCCAAAGGTAGAGAGAGATTATTGCTCAAGTAGAGCCTCTTTTGAGTGACAAGGAGATGGTTACCATATTCCTAAATATTCTATAATCACCATTTTATGAATACATGATAACCAATGTCTGCTCGAGCTTTGCTGATATGGTGATAATTAGAGAGAAGATTGAAGGCGACATAAAAAGTGGAAAAATTGCACTAGGCCTGAATCTGGTAGCAAATTTGAATGAGTATGGTTTTGAATATGGGAATAATAAAAGACAAAGAGCTAATCCACATTTCATTGTCTATCCTCAAATGTCTAAGTCCGTTAAATTCAATCAGGCCACTGGGAAATGAAATTACAATCGGGACAAGAAGGTTGTGAATTTCACTCTTATCCCCATGATTTACTCAGAGCTATTACCAGATCTCCTTTATAATAACCTTATAGAGGTTTGTCCTACCAGGCTTGTACAACCTCCATACCTGAAGAATTATAACGCAAATGCAAGATGTGATTATCACAAAGGAGCATCAGGACATTCAACAGAAGCATGTGAGGCTCTAAAGCACAAGCTGTAATCTTTGATTGATTCAGGAAGGTTGGCACTTGATGAAGGACAATCTGATGTTGAAGGGAATCCTCTACCAAGGCACAAAAACACCCCCGCATGAAGAACTTCATGAATTTGTAAACATTGACAATTTCATGTTTTTCATATTATGATAGTTGTAAGGCTTTCCTTTCATATTGTTATGACGATTCTACTTAGTTGAATCATTCTCCTTCATGAATTTCAAGCATATGAGATATTTGATCTTTCATCTAGAACAAGTCCTAAAGGGTGTCTCGAAAAAAATAAAAGAAAGCAAAAAGAAATAAAGCAAGATTGTCATGTTTTTAGTCATTTATTTTCTTGCAAATCGTCAAATTTGTGATTTAAAAAAAATGAAAAAAAGAAAAGAATAACAAAGAATGTCATATTATTATGTGGTCAAATGTTTTAATCTAGAATAATAAGCTGACTTTTTCTTTTAAGATGTTCGCGCAAGCATTGCTTCCACTTTTTCACTCTCCCAAAATAAAAGGATTTGCCCTAATAAAATTATTATTGCATGGATGATAAAGTTGAATTTTCACTAGGGCATATTTGCCAATGTTGCCCTTGCTTGTGCTTGTTGGGGAGATCCTTGAATCCTTTACGACAAATAAAAATAATTTCCAAAAAAGGAAAAGAAAAGAGAAAAATATACTAGATTGAAAACCCAAGAGACAATCTAGGCAAAAAGGATAAATTGAAAGAAAGAAAAGAAAAAAGATTCATGTTGAGGTCATTGAGTTCTATTGTAGAGTTTATATTTTGAAAATAAAGCAATCAAGATTTAAAATGATGTGTGACCGTCTTTCTTTATCTGAAAAAGTAAATAATATCCATTACTACCCCTTTAAGCCAAAAATAAAGTTTCCTTTTAAAATTGTTCCTAAACAATGATTATCATCACACTAGAAGTCAGCTTGAGATGCACACAAAAAACACTCAATGATCAAATGAAAAGAATTTGAAGGAAAAAGAAGCCAAAATAAATCACAAAGTGATGAAAAGAATACAAAATGAAATATGAGAAAAAAAAATAAAGTGTTAGAAGAGATGACAAATAAATGATGTAATGCCTGGATGGTAACCCTTGTTTCAAAAAATAATAACCGCCAAACATTCATTTGGGCCTTTATATCCTCTCGTTCAGTACCTTTCAGCCCTTAACCACATTACAAGCCTCACAAAGCCCACAACCACAGATTCCCTCCATCTATCCCTACCATATTCATACTTCATCATCTGTCTCCCATTCATTTCCCTCATTTACACCTAAACACCCACGCACCCAAAGCACCTAAAGTCATGGCCATTTTCAGAACCCATTTTCACCATTATTTCATCTATATCTTCCCTCAACATCATGACACCACTTCTGTAAGACCCGTGAAAATTAATTAATTAAATAATTAATTAATTAATAAATGCGGGTAGAAAGCGCCCTTATGGAATTAATTATTGTTTGATGTGACGTGGAAAAGTGTTAGCTCAAATGGTTGAGAGTACTTTGATTGTGAGAGGACTTGGGTTCGAGTCCTATGTATGCCAATTATGTGTTGTTGTTTTATTATTGATTTTTAATAATATGTATGATTATGGAATTGGTAATGTAAACTTATCTTGATTGGGGTGTATCACCAAATGTGAATTGGCATAGTGGATGTGCTTTGGCATTATGAATGGAGGGTCACGAGTTCAAACCTTGGTAGACAAAACTTAACCTTTATTTTTACTGAATTTAGCTTGGAATGAATGTGGAAAGGTAGGGAGAACCTAGCAGAATGGCGTTATGGTTTTGGGTCAATTCTGTTTTCAATTGATTTCTGTTGGCATGAAATTCGTACAATATGTGTGGTGATAGAAAGCTTAATTGATTAATGTTGTGCGCATAAGCCTGTAATGCATTATATTTTTGGGAATGAGGGTTTTTGGTAAAGGAAGGGTGGTGGAAGCCTAAATTTTGTGTTTTGGTAGCTTAATGGGAGATAATGCATGATTTTGATGGTTGTTTGCCATCATTGTCTTGTTAATGATTGAGTAGAGTTTTGGTATTGGTTTGGTGCATTGTGCGCTTGATCAGACTCGAAACCCTGCAAGTCTCGCCCAAGCGACGCCATCTCGCCTAAGCGAGAGTTGCAGAGTCTCGTTTTTGGTCCTGGTCCGCGTTACTCGCCCAGGCGACCTTGGATGGGGTTGAGTGACTTAGTATCTCGCTCAGGCGAGAGACACTCGCCTAAGCGAGGTCGCGAGGAAACCTGGATTGTTTTGAGTGCGAAACCTCGTCCAAGTGAGGAGTTTGGTGGGTTTGAGCGAACCAGGGTCTCGCTCAGACGAGACGGTCTCGCCTAAGCGAGATGTCGCGATCATGTTGGATGTGTTGCTTACATTGTAGCTCAGGCGAGACTGAATTGGGTGTTTGGGCGAGAGATGATCTCGCCTAAGCGAGATAACGTGATGCGGCCACTGTTTTAAGCTCGCTCAAGCGAGGTGAG
>Ga0099823_1008753_pt1 | contig 10288 bp, 4 predicted proteins | sample CowpearedBW_FD_76831 | JGI IMG/M metagenome (GOLD analysis project Ga0099823, IMG submission 76831) | Root nodule microbial communities of legume samples collected from California, USA - Cow pea red BW | ecosystem: Host-associated > Plants > Roots > Nodule | place: USA: California | collected...
AATCTTTGTGATTGGAGATCCCATGAATAAGGTTCATATGGATAAAAACAAGTCACTTGTTAGTTCTGATAGCACTAAATTGATTTTTAAATCAATTATGTCCATTCCTATGGTGTATGTGAAAGTGCTAGAGACTGCATTATTGAGAGGTTAAACTTTGTAAATTAAAATTCGTTATGGTATAAGAATTTTAGTTTAAACAATTTTTTAATGATTTTCATATCCCTTACTGGTGGTGTATGATATGTAGTATACACTTGATGAAATCACCTATATGAGTGTCAAGTGGGGCCGCTTGTATGAGATCTTGGCATGATCTCTAGAGCACTCATGAACATCGGCCACACGCATGGCCTAGTAAGCACAACACAGCGTTAACAACAAGGATTGTGGCGGTGTATTGTGATTGATAAATCACTAACACATATCAAGTGTCTTTGGGTCATATAGCTTGCTATACCTACTACACTGTGTGTTAAGTTTATTTGTCTAGGACTGGTTCATATAGCTTGCTATACTAGCTCTGATGCATTTACGTCTTATGAGACCCATAATTTTCTTCTTTCAATCTTTCTTTTCTTATCTTTTGCAATATGGGGGGGGGATTGTTATAAAATAATCTTTTTATTGCAAAAGATTCTAAACGTTGCATGCCATAATTATAAATGCTACAATTTCAAGTTTTATGATAGAGGTGCATCCATTTTGATTTTTAAACTTGAAAGCTTGGCTGCCAGTTCTGTACGTTGTAGTGAAATTGTTTTTACTGTTGCCATGCAAATTCAGCCCTTCACCATTCATCACTCACACCTATAAATAGGTGGTTTTGGTGCTCTCCAGAACACATTATCTCTCAATCTTCTCCTTCATTCTTCAAGCTCTCTTCTCTCTCATATTTATTTTTTCTACTATCTAGGTTAAATACTCTTTCAAGAGTACTTTCTTGCTAGTTCTGAGATCCTCGAAAGATCCGAGAAGTTCCTGTTGTATCTTGGGGGGCTTGCGCAACACACCGCGGATAAGTCCCTAAGGGCGGTGAATTTACACGCCTCGGGAAGTACCATTTTTTTGTTCATGATTTGTCATTTTTTTACAATACCTTATCTAGAATTACTAAAATTTCAAACAAAGTCAGTTTGCAAGATCCTCTTCTGCAAACTAGACGAAGAAATTACATAAAACTCTTGAAAGTTTGTTTCAAGATAAAAAGAACAATACAAGACAATGAAAATTTTTGTTTCCTATCAAACACACCATACATTGGTGTAAGATTCAGATTAAAGAATATACAAAGAAAAAAAAATAACTCTAACATCTGAATTGTGATGGATGTTATAATGAAGGACCTCTGACATCATCACCTCCTTTATGAACCTTGAGCAATCTTTCAAAACAAAAATGAAATATTTAAATACTTTCATAAAAATTTCTAAGTCACAATAAAGCTCTCTACATTTGAAAGATATGAAAAATTATATTTTTGAAAGGATGAAAGTTTTCTGTTTAAAGAAAGTTGAAGTAACTAACTACTATAATAAATTATTTTGAACCCAAAAATATTTTGAACAAATAAAATTAATTAATTTTTTATGTAATTGATAATAGGCATTATCATATTTTTATTTTATTTATTTTCATATTTTATTGTTATTTTATTTTTGAATTTTATTTGATATTTCAGGTTTTATTCAATAAAAGTGGAAAAGTTAAATATGTGGATTATATTTTCCAAAAAAGTGAAAATCTCAAAGATTTGGGAGATCAACATAATAAGTGGAATATCGAATAGTCAAAGATTATGAACAATATTAGATATCCATAAAGTTGGTTACACAAATTACAAGTCAGAATATTTGAAGAATATCTCAAAGATATTGAGTTATATATCCAAGATATAAAAGATATTAAAAGATCAAGTACAAAGTTGCAAGCCCAAACCAATTTGGAAAATCTTTAAATAAAGGGCTTGACAAAGGTGAAAAATAACCCACTTGGGAAATAAATACCCCTTTGTGGAAAAGCCCCTTTGGGGGCGAGAGGGAAAAAGACACACTTGGAGAGAAAGAAACTTGATATCTCTACATTTGAGTACAAGGGAATTCTGAAGGATTCATTGAATTTCAACATTAGTCTAGCATTCAATATGCCTAGGAGTAGTTCCTCATTCACGGGGGTTGGATGTAGTGTATTCTTAATTCTTTGTGAATTCTTCATTCAATATAATTCTTTTCCATAGTGGTAAGTATTCTCGCCTTTCAAGCGGGTGACCCGGGTTTGATCCTGGGCAACAAAGCCAAAAACTTGTTAATGGAAAACAACAAGTGCACCTGTCGCACATAGCAAGTAATAAATATTGTTCTCTCCACAGGGACTTGTGCAACACATGTCAACTATCGCAACTCACAACTCAATTAGATAACAAAGTTCACAAAAATACTAAGAAACCTTTTTTGTATTTTTATCAAACAGTTGGTGTGGAACAAGAATTTAACATAGATTATTTACAAATGTCAAGACTAGATTTCATTCACTTCATTCTCATACATTCACAAACATCTCAATTCCAATTTCATGTCAAAATCAACTCACAAGAATACTCAAATCCTATTCCTAACGACTTTGAGCCTATGATAACTCATTAAGATCCAATTCTAATGAATCCTCAACAAGTGAAATCATGCATTAAGTTCAAGGGTGTTAAGATTACCAAGGAATAATGTTATATCCCTAGATATAAGCTCCATTTGGCATTCAATTTTAGTTCTTTGTTCAAAAGATATTTTCCAACACCTCAAGAACACAACTCATGCATGGGTGGCCAAACCAAAGCAAGCATTAAGCATGGAAATCAAATACTAACATTGAAATGGAAAAGCATATGTATTAACATCACAACATATACAAGAATTATAATCATTACATCTAATCTCAACAAATAGGTTTAGCTCTAAATGGTGGAGAACCTAAGTTTTACAAATTGAAGAGAAAGGGAAGAGATGGAAACCAAAGAGAAGATGCAAGCCATTTCTCAAGGTTCTTAGCAAATTCTTCATGCTCTAATTGTGCATCCCCTTCGCATCAACACCTCCAATCCGTAGATCCTCTCCCTCATCAACCCCAAAAGGGGAAAACATAATGGATGAAGATTGAAGACCCAAGGAGGAGTGGGAGAGCTTCCCAGTACCCCAAACAACCTCCAAGGGCCTCTCTTAGTTGCTTTGGGTGAAGAGAAGTCGTGGGAGGAAGGAAAGATCCCTTTGCCTCGCAAGAAAACATGTTTAATACCCATTTTCAACCTATCAGCGTCGTCACCGCCTATCACCATCTTAGCACTTCCAGGTGTTGTATTAGTAAAATGTAAAACAAGCCAGCACTTTTCCACCGTCAAGCGCTCTAATGCTCTGCAACTAATTTTCATTTATGAATTTGTAGCAGTGGGCCCGATTCCTTAGCGCTTGTCATGGGTATTTGGCTCAAAATCAAACTTTTTTGTCCAAAACATGCTCCCTTGAGTTCTTGCTTGTTTTACTCCACCAAAAATGATTCTTATTAACTTATTTAACACACTCAAAATAGAAATTGGAGGTAAAACAAGCAAAAAATAACTAAAACACAAAACAATACAAAACATATTAAACTTGAGAATATAACAAGATAAAAGCTAGGAAAGAGTTGATTTATTCATGATAATAAACACACAAAAGAGGTAAAAATGGACGTTATCAAGGGAAAAATACATACTTGGAGAGAAAGAAACTTGATATCTCTACATTTGAAGGTAGAAGGGTATTATGAAGGATGAAGGTATTCAATTTCAACATCAGTCTAGTATTCAATATGCATAGGAGTAGCTAACTCCCTCATTCACAGGGGTTGTGTGTGATGTATTCTTAATTCTTTGGGAATTATTCATTTAATATAATTCTTTTCCATAATCTTATGTTCTATTCTCTATATTAATTGTATGATAATTATTTATTGCATATTTGTGGGTATCTAGTCAATGGACAGTAATCGATTATTTCCAAACTGACACTAGTGCAAAAAGCCCATTCGGCTTTCACCTAATATGTCTTGGGTTTACAAAAAGCAAAGCTTGTAAAAAGAAGGTGGCCTATTTGAAAGTACAGGCAACATTTAGGCTTCAGTTCTCCTTAACACTAAAGCCTATAGAGGAACATGCTTCGATTTTTGGGATTCGGTGCCTTAAGGTTCCCAATAATTTTAAAGATGTCACTGAATTTAAGAAATTGTAAAGTTGAACCCTATTAGTTTATAGGCTTCGATTTTATAAATGATCGGAGCCTAAGCTCTACTTAGGGTTAATTTTTACAAAATTTTACAAAGGCGTCAAGTTTTTGTTCTGTTATGCCATAACAGTAACTAGGGGTGAGCATAGGTCAGGTTGGGCTGGATTCGGATCCAAGAAGTCAATCCAACCCAATCAAAATTTATTTCATAAAAAATTGAATCCGACCATTTTATAGTTCGGGTTTGTCGGATTGGGAAAATATCGGGTTCGGATATTTTCGGTTGGATATGGATTATCCGAATTTAAGAAAATAAAGGATTTTCTTTTCATCTGCGTGTTGCTCTTATGGTACATGATGTCTTTTACGCGACGTTGACGAGAACAGATCAACATCCATTGCAAGCATCGCCGAACAGATTCCCTACCATAGTGAGTACCACCAAATAGATCCACTACCACCACGAGCACCGTTGAACAGATCCACAACCATCGTGAGAAGATCTGCATGTTTCATCACTTGCAACAGTTTTTCACCCTCACTAGAGATCGTGTGAGTCCAAATCTGCATCTACAACCTCTGCACAAGCACCTGAAACAAGTAGTTGTTGCTGGCCGTTGACGCTCTCATTTGTCTCGTCACTCGACTTTTTTATTTGCAGTGGAAAAATCATTGTGCTGTTTGTTACAACTTGAAAAAGCAACGTTCATGTTCTCGCTTGCTTCCTCTGGTCACCATGGCACAAACATAGAAGAAGGACAACCCAAAAATAAAGCCACCCATTTTATTTTTCTCTACATTATGGAAGAATGAATATGTAGCTTGAAGTTCAACAATGGAAGATGGACTGTGTATTTGGAGTTTTCAGAAGTAAGGAAGGAAGAAACAATTGCTTTTCTATTTGAAAAAAAAAAAGAATGAAACATCTATATGACGGCTAGGGTTTAATGAAAATAGAGGAGTTTTTTTTTTTACATCGGGTCGAGTCGGATGCTTTTGGGTTTTTTTTTTTCAGATCCGTACCCGACCAATTATAGCCGTTTTACCCGATTTAAACTATCCAATACAAACAGAATTCATTTCAAATCGGCCGAATGTCCAATTTTTTATTTGGGTTGGTCGAGTGTGGACGGGTGAGGGTGTTTTGCTCACCCCTAGCAGTAACTCTTGTTCTCTCCTCATCCACTTTAACGTTGTTCATCCACCATTGTTGGTCCTTTCCTCTTCTTTTGTTCACCATCTTCATTGAACACCACGTCCAACATGTCCGCACTATCTACCACCACCACTAAATAGAAGTTCTTGAGGAACTCCACTCTTCGCCACTGAACCTCGTTTCTTCAACACCTCCACTCTCCATTGTTTCTAGCGTTTCACGCTCTCAAGTTCCTTTTATTCTCGTTTCTAATATGTTATTTATTTTTTGTATCTTAGATATGTGGTTAGATATATGCTTTCATATATTGATTTATTTTGTTTGATTTAAAGTTGTTGTCACATTGAGTTAGCCTTAGTTTCTCGTTAAAGATTCAATATGAAAATTATTTACTTTCTTGAAGTTTTTTGTTTCTAGGAAATTGTATTTTTTTTTAAAATTAATATAAAGGAGGCAATACTAATAATTTATATGTATTGAATCTTGAATTGTTTATTTGGATAGTTTAAGAAGATTAATCACATTTTTATAGTTTATGAATGCATACATACATATGTATATTTTAATTGTGGTTTCTGATCACTTTCATTTCATGTAACCTGAAGACCAATGCAAAATGGTAAAAACATGTCGTGAAATTTAAGATATGTTCTTTAAAATTGATATGTACCAATAAACTAAAAAAAAAGTGAATCTTCTTGAGTGGGTTAGGGTCAAACCTTGAATACAAAAGAAATCAATTGAGTCAATTGAGTCGCGCTTAGAGCAAACAAAAAAAAAATCCCTTAATGAAGTATAGGGAAACTCTGGGTATCAAACCCAAGGAAATGGTATGTATCGAGCCTAGCTTGCGTAATTTAATCTCACTAAAATTAAAATAAAAGAAAACAAAAGGGGAAAAAATAAAATGAAATAAAGAAACTAAGAAAGTGCTTTAAATTAAATGCATGAATAAAAGTATGCCATGAATGCAATGCATGGGTAGAATCTAATGGTCATGGTGACATGAATTTTAATTGGAATGAAGATGAGCATAGTTGAATGCGATATGAATGAAGATGCAGACCCTATGCAAATTTGGATGTCATGCACAATTGAGGAATGATTATGGACCATGAACAATGCCAAATCCTAGTGCAAATTGAACTTGACACAAGAACAAGATGATATGTGTGAATGAAAGGATTCTAGACTTTGACAAGTGTAGAATGATCCCTTAATAATAAAAAATGGCAATTTGGGATAGCATTTTTAACCAACATGAAGAATTAGGACTGATGCATATGCAGATTTCTTAGTAGGAAAATGTGAATGCAAAGATTTAACTAAAATGTTACAGATATGCCATTATGCAAATGTTGCATAATGCAAAATTCATTGATCAATTTGGGTTCATGATAAAAGTCAGTTAATACACTAAAACCAAACCACGTGTATTTAGAATAGAAAATCACTTTAAACTAGTGCAAGACATAAGTGAACTAGTGCATCTCAACAGTGTCACACCCAAACAAAATGTGCCTATGTTATGATAAAAATCCATAACTTATATGGTAACAAAGAACTTAACATGAATGTAACACTAAATTAGCTAAAAATATGCATGAAAATCTATATCAATTCAATTCAAGAGGCAAGACAAGATTCACGTGTTATTCATGCCTCTGTAATTGAACCAAGCTTAAAGTGATCTTCATGCTTTGGAATTCTTGTGAGCTAAATTTGATCTCAAACAAGGGTTCTTAATTAACTATTACCCAAAATTTAATTCAAGATTTAGGATTCCAATTCAATTCACTCAATATGCAGGTTCATAATTATTTTAAAAGGCTATGCAAATGCTAATGGCATGTTGGGGTAACAAATCATAGCAGCAAGGCAATACAACTCTTTTTCAAGTGTAGTGCAATTGGCCAAATCAAAATCTTAACCCATCAGAAACATTGATTCAATGCAGACTTTTTAGCAGTAAAATGAGGATGCAAAGTTTGAAAACTTATAAAAGGATACAAGGGCAGAAACGATGCTAACATGATGGGATGCAATATAAATGAGCTCAAGCCATGTCATCTGCATTCATAATAAAAAATCATTATCAAACCAGCACATTACATTTGTGCACCAAAGCATTACATCAATATTATACCAGAATTCAAATTTGTATCAAGATAAAAATGGAATACAAAGGCATATTTGGTATTCAATTCACAACAACCAACCCAAACAATTCACTTCAACCCTAGATGTAATGCAAATGTGGTAATAACTACTAATGCAAATGCAAATACACTAATTAAGGATGCTTGAAAACGAACAATTTAAAGTACTATGCAACTACAGGAAAATGAAACCTACATGCAATATAGATGCAAAACATGAAAATAGAATGAAAAGGATGAATTTCACACACCACCTAACTTTATCAATGAAACTAAAATAAACTCAATGCAATACACTAGAAAATATGGAAAGGCATAAATTAAAGACAACATATTGAGGATATAAAGACTAGAAATTAAAATGCAGAAAGATAAACTCCAAGAATGTAGCGTAAACATAAAACTAAGGACAATTGCAGTAAGTGGACAAGAATCCTTCTACACTCGAAAATGTGTGCCCACTTTGGGGTCACTTGGTTTCCAGTAGGAAACATTAAACTGTGCAGAATTATGAATTTGTGATCACTACACTGACTTAAGAACCAAACTACTGTAGAAAAGTAAAACTAAATCAAGAAAAGTGAACTTGGTGCAAAAAACTTAAGACCAAAGAACAAGCGTGATGATAAAAGATGATTTAATGCTTGCAATATTACCCTTTTGCACTCGAGAAGACATCTCGGGAAGTTATGCCCACTTTACTTTGAGGTCACGTGGATTCCAATAAGGAACCAATATTGTGTGCAAAATAATGAACCAAGCTCAAACACTATCACAACAACAAAAAATGAACATTAAACATAAAAAACAATAAAGGGAATCTTAAAGACATCATAAATCAACTGTTGGAAAATATACAATTGTAAGAAAGATTAAATGAGCATAACCATAAACTAAGTAAAGCAGAATCGAAACAGAATTAATGTATTTCACTGAAATCAGCAAAGTACATGCGAACAAGAAGAGCTATGAAATTAAAATGGTGAAGAGAGTCTCACTTAGCCCAACCTCAACCACTTTGTACTCATGATTGACCAAATGAAACTACCTAACACACTAGAGGAAACCCAATCACTGATGGCCACTTTGTGCCCATCAGAGAAGAAGGAACCATTTTACAATTCACTCTCCCTCTCGCCAAAAAAATACTCAAACACGAACCCTAGCAAGGAAATACTCTTAAAGAGTAATGATATAACACATACTAACAAAAGAAGAAGAATGAGAAATAAGAGAAAGAAGAAAGCCAAGAGAATTGAGAAGTTGTGTGCTTTAGGTAAGCACTATACCACCTTTGTGATAGGCTAAAAAATTCCATAGGTCTGCTTGGATAACTGTAGTAGCTCCACCATAACTCTACAACGATCAAAAAAATTGTTGTAACGTGCTTGGTGAAAATAAAAACTGAAGCAACATGCCATGCAAGAGTTAACGGCCAAAATCAAAACTGATGCAAGTGATAAAGGCACGGTAATTGGAACAACGTTCAAATCTTTTGAAATATAACGCTTATTTTATAACAATCAAACATAAAAAAAATATAAACAACATATTACAAAAAATTAAGAGTACAAATGATAGGAATCACAACAATGGACCATATTTTAGAAGTAAGGAAACACGACCTACACAATGCCATCAAAATGCAGTAGTCTGGACATGAATGTCGATACATAACGAGTACTTTAAGAAGATATTAACAAAATTTAACGAAAAAAAATAATGGAAAAAAACGAACCTCATGGTGGTGGAAAAAATAGAAAGAATAGATAAGGAACAAAGCCTATACCTCTTAAAATATTTTTAAAAAGTTGAATATTGAAATTACTGTGATAGTATAGGCTTTGGTCGCTTAAAAACCAAAACCTATTAACATTTAATTTTTGATTATTAAGAGAACTGCAACCTATACTAAATGTCACCGGAATTTAAAAGGCACTGTTTTTCTTAGTTTGGAGTATATTAGTTGAAGTCATATGGTCTTGTTGTCACACTATAATGAAAAAAATACAATTATAATATATAGGAAATAGTAACATAAGGGTTATAATTTAGTAAATTACTTATTATATGTTTTTCACTGTTTTTTTATATTAAAATGTTATTACGTGTTATTATAACTAACTTTTCATTTTCCATATTAATCAAAATTAAGATATAATTGGAGAAAAAGAATTATGATAGCTTGAAATTAAAAAAAAAAAGAAGATAAATAAATAAAAGTTATTAAAAGCGTACATTAGAAAGAAATGAAGAGAATACTTCTTCACAAACATTTTAGCTTTAATGCTTACAATTAATTGATTTTGAGGTATGATGTTAGCAACATTAAAAATATAATCGAGCACATGCACTGGGATGTTCCCAACCATCTCCATCATTAATGACGAACTTCTTCAAATTTTCTTCTGCAACTTATTTTTCTGATAAAATTAATTTTGGTTAAATAATGGCCAAACATTACATGTTGAGGAAATTAAATATTGGCCAGCACACCCGATGTTCTTCACACACAATAATTTATTACCTCATTTAATACGGAACATGTAACGAATCTATGTGACGAAATTATGGTCGAATAAACTATATAACATATCTTCAATTGTGGTAGAAAGAAAGCAACCAACCCTTTGTATGACGAATTTATATATATATATATATATATATATATATATATATATATATATATATATATATATATATGTGTGTGTGTGTGTGTATAT
>Ga0099823_1008758_pt1 | contig 10287 bp, 8 predicted proteins | sample CowpearedBW_FD_76831 | JGI IMG/M metagenome (GOLD analysis project Ga0099823, IMG submission 76831) | Root nodule microbial communities of legume samples collected from California, USA - Cow pea red BW | ecosystem: Host-associated > Plants > Roots > Nodule | place: USA: California | collected...
GTATATAATTAGAGTTGTCGTTTACTTAAATTTGAAGTTTCACTTAGAGAAAGTATATTTATTACACGTATGGTTAAAATAAATTTTGTTACTATATTTAGATTTTTTATTTGTTTTTAGTATTTATATTTATTTTTAACTCAAATAACTCTCAAATCTTTTAAAAAGATTTAATGGGATTTATTTTGCATTAATACCATTTGAAAAAGCTACGTATCAAAATCTAAGGCTACCTCGTATCAAAATATGGGTGATCTTCTATCTTGGGACCCCTTTGATTTTGATACTAGCACTTTACAAGTAGAAGATGACCTAATTTATGACACTAGTACCTTACATGCAATAGACCTTGATTTTAACATGTGGTACTTCCCGAATGCGTTAACACCAATTTAATGGAAGGGACCACATTGAGTCTTGTTTTTCACAAAAAATACACTCGGGTGATTTTTTTTTTAATAGAGACTCAATTGAGGAAAAAATCTAGAGACCAAAATAAATCAAAGGTCTAAGTATAAAGACTAAATTACCAATTAAGCCTTAAATATATTGTAAGATCAAACTCTAGATTTAATTATGAACATAAGATTTTTCTTTAGTTTTGTGACTTTTCATAAAATAACAAAGGGTTGTAGAAAATTTAAGTAAGATGTGCATGAGTTGGAAAAACAAAATGATAAAAGCAGGTTATCTACCAATGTTTTTTTATGTGAAAATAATTAATAGTTTTAGCTAGATTTTAGATTTTAATTGTGTCAATTTCAATTTTAGTTTACTTAAAGGAGCATACTATTATTAGGCAAATGTACATTGATGATCACTTTATTTATCTTTTTCTTGACAAATAGACTATATTGCATGTATTGCAATAATTTAACCTAAATATACTATGTTATGTTCAACTTTTAGATTAAGCTATTATATTCTTAAGAATATTCATCAAATACTTTAACAAATGAGGTTGAGATGGCCGAGTTGGTCTAAGGCGCCAGATTAAGGTTCTGGTCCGAAAGGGCGTGGGTTCAAATCCCACTCTCAACAATTTTCTTTTTTAAGAAAATTCATTTGGAATTCATTTTTTATCGTCTTTCAATCTTGTGGTAATGTGGAACAATTTTCTTTTTTAAGAAAATTCATTTGGAATTCATTTTTTATCGTCTTTCAATCTTGTGGTAATGTGGTAAAGACAAATACTTTATAAAGAGGTTGAGATGGCCGAGTTGGTCTAAGGCGCCAGATTAAGGTTCTGGTCCGAAAGGGTGTGGGTTCAAATCCCACCTTCATGTCATTTTTTCATCGTCTTACAATCTTGTGGTATTATGGTGAAGTCATTTTTTCATGTCATTTTTTCATCGTCTTACAATCTTGTGGTATTATGGTGAAGGTCTAAGGCGCCAGATTCAGGTTCTGGTCCGAAAGGGCGTGGGTTCAAATCCCACTCTCAACAAACACTTCTTTCTTATATAACAAACACTTCTTTCTTATATATATATATTCGACTGAAATTTTGACATGTGATGTGTTGTTAACTTGGTTAAGTTTATGCATATATTGTGATAATATAAGATTGGTAGAAAATTTGATTAAGATGTGCATGAGTTGCAAAAACAAAATGATAAAGCAGCTTAATACCAATGTTTTTTTATGTGAAAATAATTAATAGTTGCTTATCTACCAATGCTTTTTATGTGAAAATAATTAATAGTTTTAGCTAGAATTATTTTAAACCAAATTGTGTAGTTAGATTTTAGATTTTAATTGTATCAATTTCAATTTTAGTTTACTTAGAGGAGCATACTATTATTAGGCAAATGTACATTGATGACTACTTTATTTATCTTTTTGTTTTACAAATAGACTATATTGCATGTATTACAATAATTTAACTTAACTTCTTAAGAATAGTTATCAAATATTTTAATAAATGAGGTTGAGATGGATGAGTTGGTTTAAGGGCGTGTATTCTATGAAACTCACGAAAACTCAATGTTAGGTTCACACTCATGGCCTTCCTTTAAAGTATGGCAACTGAAAGTGATTTTTTCAATAGCATATAGAATTGGTAAACCTTTCTCTTTAGATGATTATATCAAGAATAAGTCTTGAGGTTTCTTTGCATGTGTCTTGGTCGATGTTGATTTTTTATCTAATTTACCTAACCAAATTTTGATGAAAGGCCAAGATTTGCATTTATTATTAATATGGAGTATGATAAATTGTCACTATTTTGCTCAAATTGTAAAATAATTGGTCATGATCTATCATATTGTAGATGGTTACAACATGGTGCTACTATTATTTCTAGCAAGGAGAAAACAATTGCCACAAAAATACAACAATATTATCGTTTTAAGATGGTTGGTGCACAAGATGAGACTAAGGGCTCTTTAGCTCAATCGATAGAGCCTTTGGTGGAGCTTATAGTGAAGCCTTTTATTGTGCAACCTATGGTGGTATAGTCTGAGCCAATGGTGGTTAATCATGATAAATTTGTGTTGTGAATGGATCTTCTCTTGTTAAAAATTTTGATGGTGGTGTGCTAATGGAACCTGATTCCTTGGCTGGTATGCCTTCTTTGGAGGATGTCACTCCCATTGTCAATAGTTTGTAGGCTTTACAACAATTAGATTCAAATTCATAGTAGTTCAGCGACAATTCTAAATGGGCTAATTGAAAATAGGGAAGATTCTAATATTGAAGAGGATTATGAGCCAATTTAAACTACAAGGAAACCTAGTAGGGGTAGGCCAAAGAAAGTTAATATTAAACCCTTCAAAGCACAAACTTCTAAAAATTAAAGGTATTTTTTTTGGAAGTGAGATGATTGACTAATGATAAATTTTTTAATATGCTGATAATTTTTTCTTTTTCCTGGTATATGGAGTTTAAAGTATGGAATGATTTTCATTAAGGAAATCATGAGTTTTTTTCATAATAGGTTTTTTTTTCAATGTTTGTGATGTAATTTTATCATGTGTTTGGTGTGGTCTTCCTATGTTTATCTTTCCTTTTTCTTTTTTCTTTTTTATTTTTTAATAAAAAATTTATGTAATGGCAGTTATTATAATGTTGGCAATATATTAAATCGTACAAGTAATATAGTGGATACGTCCAAATATCATTTCCCACAGAGACTCACATTGTTCAAAAAATTATGTTTATTCACTAATTAAGGTGAAAATAAGTTTTGTATTATAATGCAATGTATTGAATGTTTAGCAAAATTCTAAAATATAGAAAGTAGTGAAATTGATAGAAGTACTTATATGACGAAGACTTCACTAGGGTTAAATTTCATGCATCAAATCAATATGAAAAACACGAAACAATATACCTCTAATTCTGACTCTAGCATTCACACCACTATGTAATAAGTCCTAATGCATTAGCAACAAGCCTAAACTTATTACTAAGAACCTTAATGTCTTAGACTTTTTCTTATTAAAAGTTCGCATTAAACTTTAAATTCAGATGTTAGGAATGACCAATGATGTACTCTATATCTAGATGCGCAATCAATTAATTGTTCTATTCTAATTCAGGTTCTAACATCGTGTCTAATGATAAGATACCCACAAGTATACAATCAATCAATTCATGCAGTTAAGAACGAGAATAAAATACAAGAGTACATATGGAAAAGAAATATCTATTGAATAGTAGAAATTACAAAGATTGAAGATACATTACATTCAACCCCCCTAAACATGGGAGTTAGTTACTCCTATACATTTTGAACTCTAGGAAAAAGAATAATAATGAATCTCTCTAGCCTCCAAAATGTGTCTCCACCTCAAAAGATCAAATTCCTTCTCTCTCCCATAGGGGGAGGTTGCCTATTCCCCCAAAAGGAGGGTTAATTTTTAATTGTGTGGAGCCTTCTATTTAAAGACTTGTAGAACTCGATTGTACATGAATTTTGTACTTAAATTTGTAATTGAAGTAACCAACTCTATTGATAATTGATTATGTTGACAACTTCTTAAATATATGATATTTCCACTTATCTGTTAAAATATCCAAATACTTAATTTTTCCAGTTTATTAAATAAAACCTTACTTATCTAATAAAAGATAAAATACTTATCTTTTATAAATTATTTAATAAACCCTTAATTATTTAAATAGATAATAATAAAAATACCAATAAAAAATAAAAAAAATAAACATAATAAAAATATGATAATGTCAATTATTAGTAGTGAAGGCTAACATCTTACCGAGAACCTCTTAATTCAAGATCTACTTTCGCACAAAAAAAAAATAGTAATTCCAAAGACAAATGAGAAGAAAAGGATAATTGGTGTACCAGATTTATTAATAAATGACGTGAACACAATACAAATACAAGAGTGATAAACCAATATATATTTTGGTAGAATATGGTTTATTCTCTTCCCTGATATATGGTTTTACAGTAATATAAATTTTTTTTATGTGATATATTTACGTAAGAATACGACCTATATGTTAAACAAAAATATATAAATAAATTTAAGACATGTAAATAACTACACTGTAAAAGTTTCAGTCCAACTTCAAATTGACAATTTTATGGATGTCTATATTTTCTATTTATACTTTAGTAGGAATGAGAAAAGTTTAAAGGGTTAGAAACATTCCTAATTTATTATCTCAAAATTTATTTTAAATTGTATAATTAATATTTAAAAACATCTTATAGAATGTACAATTCATTATATATTTTTGGGTTAAATATGTTTTTGGTCCCTCAAGTTTGAGCGAATTTTGGGTTTAGTCCTTCGTCAAAACTTTTGACTAATTTAGTCCTTCATCTTCCAAAATGCATGAATTTAGTCCTTTTAACCCAATTTTTGTTAAGTTTATATGACATTTCAAGCGCATTTCATGATAGTATTTAAATTATTTATACTATTTGACACATTTTTGCTTCAATGTTAACTTAAATACTATCATGAAATGTGCTTGAGACCTCAGATAAACTTAACAAAATTTGGTTAAAAGGATTAAATTCACGCATTTTGAAAGATGAAGGACTAAATTGGTCAAAAGTTTTGATGAGGGACTAATTCCAAATTTCGCTGAAACTTGAGGGACCAAAAACATATTTAACCCTATATTTTTATTTACATAATTCAAAAAGGTTAAATATATTTTTTTTCCTAAATTTTTTAAGAAATTATATTTTATCATTGTTTCAAAGTATGTATCAATTTTGTTCTTATATTTTATAAAAGGAAATGTAAAATGTCTCTAGCGGAAAAAAACATTGAAGTCTCTATCCTTTTTGCAACTCTCTCTCCTTGATGCATTTCTCTCTCACACACACACTCTACCTCTACCCATTGTAATTGGGGTTCTAAAGTCCTCCTTTCAAGGGTAAGGGTAGAGGTGGTGTGGGCCCTTAAGTGTAGGTTGTGTACGGCAATATGCATGGGTGTGTCCTTCAAATTCATCACCATTGTTCTTCAAATTCTTCTTCACAACTTCAAAACCTTATTCTTAATATCTCCTCACAATGTCACCTCAACCCTATCTGACAAGTCTCGCAATGCATCAATTCAATGCTCCCAATGTGATCGTTTTTGAAATTGAACTTTATTCCCTTACGCAGTGTTCCTTTGATGGGTTCATACTGTGTAAACGAATTTGGGAGCGCGGATTTCAGCCAACCAACGCGTTCCTTTGGTACGATTTGAACTGAAATCAGAGAGCGGATTTGGGGGATGGATGGTTTAATCAATCCCCCAAAAGTGTGGTGATACTCGTATAATTTGACGGAGATTATGAAATTGTCCCTATCTTTTTTTGTTTCCCATGTAACTTTCTGCCATGTCGTGATTCTGTGATTGTTTACTCTGCCTGCTAGATTCCTGAGCTTGCATACATCTCTCAACTGAAGAGATTCTTGACAAGATTCCCTCCATTTCAACTATGCATTCCTTCGAACCACACCCTACGATTTAAAATGGGCATACCGTTAGATTGTGTCATTGTGAATGTTCTTTGCTTTCACCGTGGTGGTGCATAAATCGTTCTAAGGTCAGTGATGGTGTTACTTCTAAAACTTCGGAAACTATTACAGTTAGATATACACAGTTTTTCTGTTTCAGTCAATTAGCTTTCTCTTCGATTATTTCTGTTAGCTTTTCTTCTCTCTTTTGTATCCTCAGTCTTATAAATGGCTTTCTCTTGTACTGAAATAGTTGAGTTGATCAATAAGTGTAATGCAAAGTTTGGCTTTTCTTAATTCGTGCCATACACACTAATATGGTATCAGTTTAGGAATTTCCCTCCTTGCTTCCGCATCTTTCTTTGCTATCTTTGATCAACCATGGCTCAATCCAGCCAAAACAACACATCACCAAATCATCTTATCAATCCAGCAAACCCTCTTTACCTTCATCCTGGTGAAAATCCAGTCGTTGTACTCATCTCACCACCATTAACAGAGACCAATTTTCATCAATGGCAACGTAAAATGTTGGTTGCTCTAAAAACAAAGAATAAGGAAAGATTCGTCAATGACACTCTTCCTTTCCCTCCGCTCAGTGATCCCCTCCACGACGTTTGGCGGCGATCCAACTGAATGGTCATGTCATGGCTGATACGATCAATGGTGTCCTCCATCAAGAAGTCTGTGATGTGGATGGACACTATGCTCGAAATTTGGAATGATCTTAAGGAAAGGTTTTCCCATTCCAATAAGTTTCGTGTAACGGATCTTCAAGATCAAATCCAAAGTTGTAAACAAGGTTCGTCCACCGTTTCTGAATATTACACAAGATTAAAGATCTTGTGGAAAGAAATCGAGCTATATCGGTGCATTTTGGTTTGCACGTGCTCCATACCCTGTTCATGTGGCCTCCTTCCAAGGTTACACAAAGAAAGATAGGATGATTGTGTCATACGGTTCCTACGAGGGTTGAATGATGATTACTCGCAAGTTCGCTCTCAGGTGAACTCCAATGGCTCAAGTACATTGCTGATGATCTTTCTCTCGATGTTTCTTTTCCTATTCCCACCTATTGTGACAACCAATTCACCATCCAATTAGCCAAGAATCCCTCTTTCCACGAATGAACAAAACATATAGAGGTCGAATGTCATTTCATTCGTTCTAAAATCTCAGATGGCCTCATTGTTCTTTCTTATGTACCTTCAAAACATCAACTTGCTTATCCTTTCACTAAATCATTTTATCCCACACCCTTTGTTGGCAACATTGCCAAGTTGAGCCTAATTAATATCTATCAATCAACTTGAGGGGGGTATTACAGTTAGATATACACAGTTTTTCTGTTTCAGTCAGTTAGCTTTCTCTTCTGTTATTTCTGTTAGCTTTTCTTCTCTCTTTTGTATCCTCAGCCTTATAAATGGCTTTCTCTTGTACTATAATAGTTGAGTTGATTAACAAGTGTAATGCAAAGTTTGTCTTTTCTTAATCTGTGCCATACACACTAATAGAAACATCATGGGTGTGTGTGAATTGATAAAAATGGTGAATGGTAAGTGCATCCATGGATGGGGAAGAAGATGAAGGAGGTGTTTAGGTGTGGTGGGGGAGGAAGAGGATGGACGTAGTGGGCTGTGGTGGCAGACTTGGATTAAGGAGGTGGTGGGGTATGTCGGGATGAAGTCGCGTAGTGCATAGGATATGCGCACCGGTTAGCTAACCGGTGTGGTGCATGTGTGTGTGTGTGTATGGCATCGTTACGTAACTATTGCCTTTGCATAGAAGAGTTTGACACTGATTACAACACCGGTATCATGTGTGTGTGTGTGTTTTTTAACTTTTTTTCTTAACTTTTTTTTTAAAAAAAATTTGTATGACTTTTGTTTAAAATTTAACTGTATAACTTTTTTTAAAAATTTAATTGTATAAAAAAAGTTTACATTCATAAAAATTTAAATTTTTTTATTTTAAAATTTCATATAATTTTAATATTTTTTTAATTCTTATTAATTATTTATAATTATTTTTATAACATCAAATTACAAAATCATTCTCTTTTTTCATCAAGGGTATTTTTGTAACTTTCTAATTCTATTTATTTTACAATTTATTTTATTTATCACATCAATCAAATCTTTCACTAACTTTCCTAAAACTTATCTTCAAATCCACTCATTTTACTCTCTAAATCCACTAAAAAAAACACATAAATCCATCCACCCAAATCAACACAAATTCATCTTCACACTCTCCCTTATATCCACACCCCCAATGAAACATACCATAAGGGAAGTGGAAGATGGGGAGGAGTGATCCATAATGAAGGAGGCCAAAGCTGAAGTTGAGGTCATATTTTATGGCCTCCATGGTAGTGAGGAGAGAGAGTTGCAATGAGGAGAGAGAAAGAGAGTGTGAGTGTGTGTGTGTGTGTGTGTCTGTGTTGTGTGTATGTGTGCATATGTGTGTGTGTGTGTGTGTGTAGTGGCGGAGCATCACGGTAGCGGGGAGGGGCCATGGCCCCCCAAATGTTTTTTATTTTTTTTCAATTATATACATATATTTGAAATTTTTAAAAATTTAAAATTTTTAAAATTATAGATTGTATATTTTAAAAATTGATAGAAATTAAATTATATCTTTTTATTTCTTTTATAAAATACAACATTTAATGTTAATAAGTAATAATAAAAATATAAAATCAAATACAGTAAAAAATAAAAATATTTAAGTTTAATTACTCTTTTGCTCTCTGTTTCCGTAAAAAAATATCAAATTGTGACTAAAAAATTGGAACTACATTGAGACTCATCTTTGGAAACAAATACTAAAAGAGTAATTAAACTAAACATTTGTTAGAAATATTTTAATATAATTTAAAAAATAAATAAATAAATAAAAATTCTACTATTACTCATGTTTTTATAAACCTTTAATTTTTGGGTTAATGTTTTTTATGGCTAACGACTATATTCTTATTACAATTTACTATTTTGTCTCCTTTTGCTACCTATAAATACCACCTAGGTGCATGGGGAAAGACAACAACAAAGAATAACAAACACTTGAGTTTTCTCCGAATTGTTCTTCTTTTCTTCTTTATATTATCTTTAAGACATTAGTGTTCATAAGATTCGGAGATCCTTCGCTGCACTCAATCGATCTGACAGGTTGTTTTATGTTGAGAGAGAAACGCATATGATTTGAAACACATATGATTATGTATTTGTTTAGCCTTGTGCAGTATGGACATTTTCTCTCTAAGGATAGCGCTATGTGTGCCTCAACGCGGGCTATTTCTACTCCTTTCCTTGTTTATTTTTATTTATTATTGTTATTATAATCGTTGATCTCTGATTAATATTCATTGTTTTATATATATGTCTTAGTATTATAATTCATCTAATAATTATTATATCATTTTATATTTTTATTATTATTAGTATTATTTGAGTAATAATTTTTTTAACATTCTTAAAGAGAAAATTCTTGTTATTTCTAATTTTGATTACTTATTTGTATTTATTTCTAAAATTAAAAAGAATATAGAGCTGGAGACTGAAAACACATTTTATGAACTAATGTGTTTCTTATGGTTATAATTAAATCAATTTCAACTAAGCCTAAAAATTTATGTGCATGTGTACAATTGTGGTTACTTCTATTGGTAACAATAAATGAAATTATGGATAAATGAATTTCCTGCTCGTTTAATAATTTTTTGTGATGTCTATATCTAATGTTTTTGTTGTTATATTAATTTATGTTTTAATATTGTCTATTCTTACCATTGATAAAGATGTTATCATGTATATATTTTAAGTGTTTTGTATGAAAATAATTATAAAATAATTTGTCTTACTAAAACTACTATTGTGTTATGGAAAACACTTGAACTAAACTTTGCATTTGCAAAGGAAAAAAATTAGCTTGATATTTATATGAAAAAAAAATGACTGATAATAAATTATCATATTTATGAATTCCAAATTATTGTTTATCACATGAAATTAAAATGAATTATTTTAATTGATATCATGTTTAAGATCATGTAAATGCTGATAAAAGAAGAAATCTCCAATGATAAATTGAAGGGATGGTCAAGTACAAACTAAACTTGTCTTCCAGAAATTTGTTTAAAAAAAAAAGAGTTTTTCATGTTTCTGAATTTAGAAACTTTCTTGGTGCTCAACAAGGTTATGAAGTGGTTTCTAAGTGCAATAAGATTATTATTTCTAGACATTGTTATTTGGCTAGTAAATGATATATTTGTGATGATTTGTTTGAGTTAAGTACCTTTATCTTGTAATAAAATATTTATAAGTTTTCTTTGATTATTAAAAAATGTTGAA
>Ga0099823_1008760_pt1 | contig 10285 bp, 5 predicted proteins | sample CowpearedBW_FD_76831 | JGI IMG/M metagenome (GOLD analysis project Ga0099823, IMG submission 76831) | Root nodule microbial communities of legume samples collected from California, USA - Cow pea red BW | ecosystem: Host-associated > Plants > Roots > Nodule | place: USA: California | collected...
AGATGGCGGAGTGAGGGCTAGCCTGGGATTAGATCTAGGATTTTCTCCTACATGTATTATTTTAAGTTTTTATTATGCACACGAATAATGGGAACTTGTAACCATTGACTGATTATGATATAATTTTTGGCGCGCGTTTTCATGAAATTAAATATTCCCGCGTTGGGATTTTTATCGAGACGACTACTAATATAATTATTTTCTTTTATTATTATTTTTTAAGTAAATTCCCTAGGGATGTTACACCCATCGCCAGGCGCCACACTAGTACAACGAACTGTACTGGTTTTGCTACACTTCCTCTAATTGCTAATCCTCAATCACACAATTGCACACCTCTAGAGTATCAATTCTCTTAATGGTTGCCTTATTACGAATGTTCCTACACTCATATGATTTTCCCCAATCTCATTATACAAATGAGTTGATTGACCTACGATCAACTGACTCACCAACATTTCACCTTATGCAACTCATACAACTTATAACTAAGACTTACCATTTCCTTATGGTATTCTAATTAGTCCATTTATGACTCCACCCTAGTCATGTACCCCTGCCTTATTATTTAACATGTCGTACGTTCATCTATGCACCAATTGGTCAAATTACGTAAAGCCAACTCTCCAACTGACTATCTATGCTTATGACGAACCTATATCAACCACTACAGTATTTTATACTTTAGCCACATTATCATTACAATACAAATTTATAATTCATTCCTTATTTCTCATCCCCTTTCATTAATCACTCACTCTTCCTAATGTTATATACCACTAACTCACCCTTCACTGAATTTCCCTTCATTGCCATCTCAGTTGCAATACGCACCTGATTTGCACCTGTCGCCTGATGGTCGTGCAAGTGTCGCCAGGCGGTGCATATAATTCTAGAGATTTCCAGAAATTCCTGCACTATGAAACCCCAACCTTTCCTAGTTTTTCGCTTATGATTATAATAATTCGCAGCCTAAACACATCCATTAGCACTTTCCAAAGCAATCCAAACACCAATTATTCCCGTGACATTCAAACCCAGAGATTTCCAACCCTAAAAGAGCATTTATAACAATTGTCATCGATTTTAACCTTCAATCTCATGTAATTCAAAGTCTACAAACACTCAATGATTAATTAACGTTTAAAGCTACTGTTTGCCCCGATCAAACTCAACCTAGAACCCCAAAATCATCAGAATCGAGCCACATTGCTCACGTCGTCTGGCAGGTGTTCATCACTATAACACCCCAATTTTGGGATGTCACGAAAAGTTAGAACATTTTCGCGTTTAACGGAAAAGGATTATCATTGAAAATGTACTAATAAAAAAACTTTTAAACTACATAGTTCAAAACGTCAATTTGTCTAAAAAATTCAAATAACAATTGCGAACAAAAGAAAATTACATAGTTTTTAGTATCTGATTTAAAACAACTAAATAAATTATAAAAACTCCCGAGTCCACCCCAACATCTTGTCAATCTACTCCATGTCAAAAATTATCTACAATATCATCTACTCTCGTATAACACACATGTTATATGATCATCGCACATACAACAAACACACAAACAAACAAATAGGGGTAAGCTAACCATAAACAATGATATATAAAAGAATTTCGTAAATAAAACATGACAAATAATACTCAACATCTCATTCAAGTAACACTTAAGCATTATGATCACAATCAAAATTTATTTTGAACACACAACTCCCAACATCAAAACAACCATATCAAACCAACAGACTATCGCATTCATCTAAAATCCTTAAACATAATAATCATAATCAAGCTTTGGTTTTCTGCGGCCTTTTACCCCACAACAACATCTAGTTTCCTAGAAATAAATGGTTTGATGTGTCCCACTATCGCAGCCAGACTATCTCCCTTATTCCTCAAGGAATTATGAGTAAAAATGTTAATGCATCGCACATTAGACATTATACTCGCAACGAGCCGAAATAAGACGAAACATCTTTCCTATCCCCCACTGCTTTGCATAGGCAAGAGCGTACAACACTCGGACCAATCCTCTACCACTGCTTCACACAAGCAAAGATGACCCTTTTCCATTGCTTCACATAGGCAAAAGTGTCTTCACTGGGTCTCTAGGTACGAAAAACCTCACACAACACTTATTTCAACAAGAGTCTTTAAGCAAGGCAAAACACTCCTAACATGCAACACATGAGGATTACATATTGCCAACAAAATACACACCATCACATCATGCATGTGAAATAAAGTTTCATAACATAAACCCATCAACTTATCAAATAATACATTCATACAACGAACCCAACGAGTGGTTTCCAACCCCAACAAAACAACAAACAACTAAAGCACGAAGCCACCATTTTACTTGTACAACCATGCAACAAGAATATTACATATAACCAAGCAAAAGACATAGAATTGACATTGCAATTATGGTTATATAACCCACCTTCAATAAGATAACCATCACATGATTTAAGGCACAAAGTAAAGCCAAAACACACATTCATCCCATCAAAGGCCAACAACACATTAAAACATAAGACAATTTGTAAAACCAGATGAAAGACCCAAATGAAAAGTATGAAAAACTAGTGAAGCCAAATGAGATCACATCCAATTTTATAATGAAAGAAAACATGTTTTTATGTGAACCTCACCTTAATCATGAATAAGAAAAACCGAAAAAACCACCAGCTAACCTAAACTATGCAAACACGTGTGAAAGGCTCTCAACCACACATAAAGAAAACCAAATGGCATGAGAAATAAACTACACCATTTTCATGTCTCTGCACCACCCAAAAGTTGCACTTAAAATCTAAGGAAAACATTGCACCAAAACTACATGAACCATGGCCCATAGAGACTCTCTCACTTCCATGTTATGCCCCTCGTGCCAATGGGAATATATGTTAACATTAAATGGAAAAGATGGCATAGCAAACCTAAAAAATTCTACCCTGCACCAATGAAAATATTTTTATTCACCACAAGCCCTTGGTAGTACACTCATATACTACTATGATGCCCACGTGATCCATGCACACACCACCTACAACCAAAACGTAACAATGTGAGAGGGAATAATGGAATGGCTTTTTCCTTTCAACTGTGACCATATGATGCAAAGATAGAGAAATATTCACAACCTAGACAACCTAAAGAGAACACAAAGGCTATCCTACAAATTCACATTTGAAGCATCGTGAAAATGGTTTTAGGCTACCATATAGTATGACTTTTATTCACCCTGGGCCCCACGAGAATCTTGTGATTATGTAACTTTTCTTCTATTCTCTCACAAAGAAGGAAACCTAATGCATGATTGGATTAAAAGGAAACACACAATAACCATAATTTGGCTAACACACCAAGCTAGAGGAAAGATTGGAGAAGATCCAATGTGAATTAAAAGGAGAAAAACTATCCCTAAACTATCATAAGCTCAAACACGGGATAAGTGAACAATGTGAGGAAAAGAAAGTTTTTCTCTTGGGTTTGGATAGTTTTTCTCTCCATGCACAAAAACAAGATTAGGTTTGGATAGTTTTTCTCTCCCCGAAGTGACAAAGCATTGGAACGGTGGAATAGTAGGCTAAGGAAGAAAGACCCGATTGGTTCATGCACTAAATATAACAACACTTTGCTGCAGAGACATGGAACCCATTTTCGAAAACACTTGGTGAGTGTGAAACGTGTGGAACTGCACCTAAATATAACTAAGATAAAGTAAACCAATAGCAATAGCTAATACTTATGGTCCCACCATTCCCATAATGCCTTTCAAATGATATACTATAATATATTACTAAATAAAAAAAAGAAATTGCAATGAGAAAAATAACCCTTATGTGCATTAATTTAGTGTGGCAGCAATGTGAGCAATAAAGAAAGAAACCAAAGAAAGAAAATATAGGCCTAAGGAGCTAAAATGAACCAACGGTTAGGTTGGTTTTGGCACATTTAGTACAAAAGAATAAGAAAGAGTAGGTAAGGTTAGGTTATGCATGGTTTGCACCACTTATTAAAAAAAAAAAGAAACAAGTGAATATACAACCCATGGATAGAGAAAAGCTTTAACAATGCAGCCCACAATGTGATGAGATAATGACCATTAAACTCAAACATGTGTCTTCTCCGTAACTTGATAAACAAAACCCTATGCACACCAAGGTCTTCTACCATACATGAACACATGTGAACTACTATAACACTGAAACCAAAAAGAATGAGTGGAACGAGATGCATGTACTTGAGTAACCAAAATTTATGAAACCTGGTGCAAGGCTAGAAAACATGTAGTCCACTAAATAGCCCATGATACAATGCGTTTATGTACTCCAACCCAAACCCCAAAAGTTGTAACTCATCTAACCAGAAACACGTAACGTCAGCATCTCATATGATATACAAAACACAACATTCAAGCATCAAACGTACAAAAGAGAACAGAGAAAGAGTTAAGCTTCAAACAAACAGAAAGCAAAGTTAACTTCCCCTACACCTAATCCACGCATTCCCACCATATCATGGCCCCTATCTAATTATGAACACATTACACTGCCAAACCTATGAGACTTTTACTACAACGTAAAAGAATAACTTTATGCATGTTATGGGTTTTTCTACCAAGCAAGTACGTATGCGTGACATGCTAAAACAGTGAAACCAAAACGCTGCCCACCAAGAAACAAAGTGGTTCATGCACAAGCTTAAAAAAAGTTAATGGATAAAGGAGTTCGTGAGTGCACTACTGCAACATAAACAAGAAAACCTAATATCAACCCCTAGGGTTTCAACGTGAATGCAGGGAAGAACAATTACACATGTAGGCCATGGAAGAGAAGAAGGAAATATCAAGTATATTTGGAATCCTTGCTAATGCAATGCAACCACGTGATAACAAAACCAACCCAAAAGTGAAACACTACAATAGGAACTCACACGTTGCCACCACCATGGAATGCTGCACTCAACCGAAGAGAACTTGAAGAGAAAAAAACAAAGTAAATCTTCCCTTACGCTACACATGTATGTGTTTCAAGTTTCATTCATCAAGCAAACAAAATACATACAACAAGAACAAGGTCAAGCTACAAACAAAACAGAAAATGAAGTCAGATTCCCCTACATGGCTCAACAACTCTTTTGTTCTCACGTTGTCCACTCTGCAGCTCTTAGTCTTCACACACCATTGATCCTCTATGGTCTTTTTACCTACGTTTTCTCTTAATCCTCTTTGCCTTGCCTCCCTTTACTTCAGCCCTTTTTCACCCTAAACAAACTCTATTTAACCCATATAATATACCTTACAACGGTCACTCTAACTTCACCTTGAATCCCTTACATTCAGTTAAGATCCACGGAAACAAAATAAAACTTGGTTCGCCGTTATTATTTAGCAATATTCGTGTGGCAGCACAAACAGAAAGAAAGGAAATAAAAAAATACTAACTTGTAGCATGGCAACAGAGAGAGAAAAAAAATCTAAAATATTAAAACAACCCACGTGACCCAAAACGTAAAAATAGCACAGGGAAAAGCACAGTTTAACCCTTTTAATGCTAACTGGAATCAAACCCTTGCACTTTCGCACAACAACAACACACACACACCGACCACCAAGCCAATTACTTTTTATTAATATAGCGCACATTATAAGTTGATAAACTAATGTACTCAATATTAAATATAATATTAATAAATAAATTAATAACTTAAATCACTCAAATAATTATTCCATATTTCTTAATTCAATAAAATAATTAATTTAAATAAATCAGCAATCTTAATCAAGTCATTAATTCCTTCCAAGGATTTCTATTTATTCTAAATTTTTCCAGATCTTACAATCTCTGCCAGGTAGTTCAAACAAAAACCCAGAAACTGGGTGAATCAGACACACGTTGCCTGGCGGTTAGGATCTTACCGTTAGGTGGTTCCTCTTCAGGAACCCAAAATTGTGTAGGGAAGATGTGTTGCCTGGTGATTGTTCTTAATCTACTAGGCGATTTCTGAAAAAATTCCAAAAACTTACGAAATTCAGGGAAAACACAGGACACAAGTTCAATTATAGATACATTTCACAAATCATGCAATAATTTAACAATTAAACACGATGACAACATCCCTAACCTGGTTTCCTTGCTAAAACACTAGAATCCTTACCTCCTCCCTTGACCATATGTCGTCTAGTACCTCCCTTCAATTCAGCTCCCACTCACTCTCAATTCTCACAATGCTCTAGTTGAATTCGTTCTCCTCTTACTATGCAATAATGGTAATCACAAAACACTCTCTCTTTCCCTTAATTAGCCACTAAATGTTGTCTTAATGAGAGGTAAATGGTGCAAAACAAAAATACCATTAAAATTAAGTTTAATTGTCATTCAATCGAAATTTTCTAGCACCTTCTGGCTGTCAGGGTTTCTTTGCCCTTTCACCTTCATGCCAAAAGAAGTTTTGGCAAAAGAAAATTTAGTTTGGATTCACCAAGGTTCAAACCCATACCCATGCCAATGTCAAATCAATGCAAAATCATTCAACCAATTCATGTTTCATGATAATTCTTACTCATTTAAGAATATAATATCACGCACCACAACCAACATTTTACTTAAAACAAATACATAATTAAAATAACAAGTGGCATACATAGGACTTGAATCCAAGTCCTCTCACAGAACTAAGTATTCTCAACCATTTGAACTAGTACTGTTCCATGTCATATCAATCAATAATTAATGTCATAAATGCTCCCACTACCTGCATTTATTAATTAATTATTTATTTAATTAATTAAATTTTGCGGGTCTTACAATTGCCATGTGCTTAACTCCTATCCTGAGCCACAACTCAAAGGATACGTTTTAAGCCACAACTCAAGGAACACCAGGAAACCGACCTTCGAGATATCACCAAAGTCTTGTAGACCACGCACATCCAAAGCAAGCAAAACCAAGTCTTGCCTCTACGTTATCGTCTGGCGCTACTCTAGAGCTGCCAGGCGAAACTAGCTTCCAGACTGCCTAGTGGGGGACACGTACCGCCAGGCGCCAAGCGCCTAAGAGAACACTGACTTGCAAACATTGCCTGGTGGGACCACCCTCACCGCCAAGTGCTACGCGCTCCACAATCCCACTGTTTTTGTAGCTATCGCCTGACGGCTCTAGTTCTGCCGCCAAGCGCTACACCAGTACAACGAATGGTACTGATTTTTCATGGCCTTCTAAGTTTCTTACACACCATTCACTACCTTAACACTTATCATAACCCAAATACTTAGCTAAATATGGCCAGCACTGTCCTTAATCATCATATCCCTTCCCGGTTGCATTCCATTAGCTTTAGGTTGTCCCAAGTATACCAGCTCGTACTGTCATTCTTATCAATTGCACTTACCAGTATTATACCCTTTCCCAAATCCTTAATACCAAATTGGTTTGTCATTACTCAATTATTCTTTTCAAGCACATGTCACCTTATTCAACACTTAGCCACATTGGTTATAATCTTGGCTAATTAGGCACCTAATGGAAATTCCAATGCCTAAATCCTTCGTTTTGTTTCTCACATCCGACCTCATTCATGATCCTGGTTTAGGAACTAAACTGTATAGGACTAAAATTCAAATTCTTCCAATCCCAATTCCACCCTCACATTAATTCATATTTAATCCTCCTAACAATTTCCTTAAAATCCATTTTCCCCAACAATTAGACGTCAGAATATCCCAAAACCAGGATTGCACCTCGCAGCCACGCAAAATCACTATCTCTGTGCTGGCGCCTGACGGGAAGCCCTGTGCTGCCAAGCAGTGCATGCATTTCTAGGCAATTTCCCAGAATTCCAGCACTTGTGAAGACCCTCTTACATTTCCCCGATGCTTTTCTTGACCTATCTTAGTTTTTTCGCATGTGACAATGATAGCAATGACACAAATATTCAAATTTAACTATCTCCAACAACAACTCTAGTGCAATTAACGACCATTACAGTCAATTCATCAAAACCCCCAACCCTTACATCCCTAAAAGATGTTTATAGCAATTTCATCAATTTTAACCTCCACTCTCATGTAATTCAAAGTCTATAAACATCCAATGATCAATCAACGTTTAAAGCTACCGTTTTTCCCCTGTCAAACTTAACCCATAACCCAAAAAAATCCAATTTGAGCAAATTTGCTCACGTTGCCTAGCGGGTGTTCATCATCGCCAAGTAGTTCATGCCAAAAACCCATAACTTGGGTTGATCAGAGGTATCGCTTGGCGGTTTATATCTCACCACCAAGTGGTTTCTGGAAAAACCCAGAAACCTAGTGTAAATTATATGTGTCGTTTGGCGGCTTTGAAGGCTTGCCGACAGTTTCTGGAAATTTTCCAAAAACTACGAAACTTCAACGAAATAGGCACGATTCAGGCATCCATATATGCATACATCATGAAAGACAATAATATAATTAAAAAATACACGGAGTCCAGCTCCCCTAACCTGGTTTCCTTGCTTAAGTCTTGGAATTTATTGAAGCCTTTGCGCACCAAAAATCCAGTCCTTGTCTCCTTCCAAACTTGTTTCTAATATTCTGAAATTGTCCTCCAATTCACTCTCGACTTCCAATTTCCAGTGCAACAGAGTAGTATCTTCTTAGAGTCCTCTTCTTCGCACTAAACTTCCCTTTACCCCCACTTTCAAGCCTAGTTTTAATTGCCTTAATGACTAAAACAAAAATTGCCATTAAACTAGGCATAATGATCATTCAACGGTTGTTTTGCACTTCTTTTCTCAGCCTTCTTAGATTCTCTTAGACAATTAGGGTTCTTCTGTCCCTTCAAATTCATACCAAAAATAAATTTGGCAAAAAGAAAGTTTAATTGGAAATTACCAAGGTTTAAACCCATGACCATGCCAATGTCAAATCAATGCACACCCATTCAACCAATTCATGTTTCATGATAATTCCTATAATTATAGGGTTATATTATCACTTATCATAATCAAGCATATTATTAAAATAATAATCAATTAATTAACACATAAATGACATACATTTTTAAGACTTGAACCCAAGTCCTCTCATCATAACTAAGTACTCTTAACCATTTGAGCTAGTACTTTTCCACATCATATCAATCAATAATTAATGCCATAAAGGCTTTCACTACCCGTATTTATTAATTAATTAATTATTTAATTAATTAAATTTCATGGGTCTTACACAAAGCATGAAATGATAAATAAATAATATAAAAAAAACACATTTTAGGCTTCAGTTCTTTTATCAATCAAAGCATAAAGCATAAATAAATAATGGAAAATGAAAAAAATGGTATTAGTCTATGGTTGGTGTCAGAATCAAAGCCTAATACCTTTAAATTAAATGATATTTTAAATCAGAAAGGGAATTAGGCTTCAATTATTACTAGAAATGAAACCTAATATCTCTTGTATGCTTCAGTTTTGGTCATAACCGAAGTCTAATGTAGGCGCTTCTTTTTTAATTCTTTTTTTTCTATGTACATATTAAACATGTATAGAATCAGATATAGCCAACAAATAACCAACACGTTACATTTATCACATCCAAAATCTAGATATAACAATATGTTATCCTTACAAAAAATAGGAAGAAAAGGAATTAAACAATTTCAAATATATGGACCAAAATACCGAACTTGGAGAGACAACAATACAAGTTGTTTTGCCTTAATAATTGTTTTCCCTAAGCATATACAATATTTATACTTCGATTTCTTAGGAACCAGGACCTATAAGTTAACAAAATTTTCAAAATTGTCACTTTATTATTATATGTTTCAATTTTCTAAAAATCAAACATACAAGGCGACGTCAAAATGTAAATTATATTAAGTTTTTTCCTAAAAGACTTGCCTAGAAACCACAACCACTATACATTTAGAAATAAAGTAAATAAAAAAGTATAGAAATGAAGCATACGAAAATAAAGACAAAAAAATAAGAATAAAAATGAATTAGGTTGTTTAATAGTAATGGGATATCAATTTTATATCCTTACCAGCAGAGATCAGGGACCTCTCAACAAGTTTCTGAATACTTAAGTCTATCACAGACCGTTCGTTGAACAATCCAACCCATCACGGATAATTCATTAGAAACCCAATATATATTATCCATAAATTAATAACAATTGTGCAATGTAATTGATATTTACAAATAATATAATTTATTAATTAATGTTAATCCACAATAATAATAAAATAGAGAATAATAATTTTATATAATAAAATTATATAAAATA
>Ga0099823_1008761_pt1 | contig 10284 bp, 11 predicted proteins | sample CowpearedBW_FD_76831 | JGI IMG/M metagenome (GOLD analysis project Ga0099823, IMG submission 76831) | Root nodule microbial communities of legume samples collected from California, USA - Cow pea red BW | ecosystem: Host-associated > Plants > Roots > Nodule | place: USA: California | collected...
ATATATATATATATATATATATATATATATATATATATATATATATATATAAAACAATATAGTAGGAGAATTCTTTTTTTTTTGTGTTTACATCTCATTTCCCAGTTTTACCTTTAATTTCTGTTTTAAAAATTAATTATTTTATAGATAACTAATTTTTAACCATTTCTATAAAATAAATTTTTAACAATTGTTTTGAAAATATTTTTTGTGTATATATATTTAATTTTTTCAATTTTACTTATTATTTTAAAAATTAATTATTTTATAAAATAGTTTATTTAATAATTATTTTAAAATTTAATTATTGATGAATTTTTATGAAAATTGAAAAAATGAGAACATACATGCGCTGTGCAATAGGTCTGTATTTTCGCTAATATAGTTACTGCTAATCCCTTCACCTTTGTGATAATGAAATTCAACCCTTCTCCCTCAAATATATATGTGCAACTCAGCACTATTCACTGAAAACAATCCTCGAATATATTTACTCCACCATTTCTCCTTGGTGTCACTTTGCATGCTCGGTAAGAAAAACGGTTAATTAGGATTGATTTCACAGGGTAAAAGAATTCTCTTAAAAAAAGTAGGGTACACACAAATAAATGTAAGAAGCCACGCGAAGTTGAGTAAAGGCTCTAGCCTGGTCAGGAGCGGACGAGTGGATTCTCTCACACGACTTTCATCGAACACCTATCCATCTCCAGCAACGTGTCCACCGCCCAACAACCCACGCACCCAGCCAAACCCAACCTCCTTTCGGTGGTGCCTCACCATCACCTTCTTCTACTTTACCATCTTCTCCTTCTTTCCCCATAATCACCAATCCCCATGAATCGCGTAGCATTGGCCAAATCCCTTGCCCGCCGTTGCAGAGGCATTCACCACACTACGTGGAAGAGTTTCGGTAACCGTTGCGAAAGCCAGGTCCAAAGTGCCGGGCCCTTGGGCTCTCTTCTCAAGTCCCGTTCCGTTATACGGTTCCGCGGGCCTGACACCCTCAAGTTCCTACAGGGCCTCCTTACCAACGATGTACGGAGGTTGGGTGACCCCATTGGTGAGAAAACCGAAAACTTGCCCACGCCGAACGTGCCTGCTACTTCGGTTCCTCCTATTTATGCTGCCTTATTGACCCCTCAAGGGAGATTCCTCTACGACCTCTTTCTCTATAAGCCTCCCACGACGGACACCAAGCTCGATAACACCGGTTCTGCTCCTGAGTCCAATTCCGATAGACCCTTTCATTTGTTTGCTGACGTGGATGCTTCTGTGTTGGATGAATTGTTGCAAACCTTCAACAAGTGAGTTTAAGCTTTCTGTCTTTTAGTTTGGTTTATTTGCTCTGTTATGTATCATTGTTTCTTTTCGTGCCATTACTTTGATTTAGACTTAATTTCTCAACTTCACCTCTGTGTGTTTAGAAAGATAGATGATACATGTATGGGAAGGGAGAGAGAGAGAGAGGAGTTACTTCACTTTCCATTAACAGTTAATTTTTGCTTTTTTTGCAACTCATTTTTATTAGTATTTTCGCAATTCGCACTTGGACAGCTAATTATATATCCCTGGCCTTAAAAAGGTTATATTTACCATGATTTCTGATTGATTGATTCACAGAATATAAGTTTTAAGATGAAAAGTACATAGAAATCAAACTCTTATTAATTAGATGAATTTTTAATTTTTAAGAGGAGCAAGTACGAGTAGAAGAATATAGAATTGTTCTTGTGTTCAATCCTTGTCACCAAGCTTAACCTCATGCCAACCACTAATGAGTCTTCCAAACACACTAAGGAGCATTGAACAATCTTTGTGTTTTCCATTTATAAAATAATACTCCGTTTTTGTTTCCGTGACTAGTGCCCTAGCATTTGTCTTAAATCTTTAGCTGGTAGACACTGAATGGTATAGAACTGTTAAAATCTAATAGGATTAGGAAAAAGAAACAATGAAAAGAACTGGACAGATATATCCCAACAATCTTATTCAGCAATCTCAGAAGGAACACATTGGATGAGAAGGTGAGGTTCCAGAGCACCCTAGACCTCTCCTTAAAAGTCTCAGTTAATTAGTAACCGCCTAACCTCCTCTCAATTGTTCTGTCCCTCTTTTATAGGGACCTTTTACGTAATTCCCATCTCTACTTCTCTATTTTTGCACCTTCATATACCATTTTATTGCATCCATTTGTCGTGGTTATGTTACACTGCATATGCATGCTATAAATTTTGATGAACTAGATATTTAGCTGTGCACAAAGTAGATCGTTTGGCTTGCCTTGGCATATTGTTTTTGACGTGATCAAAACAAGTAAGTTCGTGTTTTGGTTATGGTTTTTGGTTGCAGTTGATCTTCTTCCTACACTTATTGGTTTTTATTTCCTAGTAGAAACCTATCATTTTAGTGCTGCAGATACCGGTTGTATTACAACCGAAAATGCATGGTATAAAGTGTGGTTACATTACACTGAATATGCATGCTATAAAGTCTGATGAACTAGCTTTTTAGCCTCTGAATATTGTGGATCGTCTGACTTGCCTTGGCATCTTGTTTTTGACGTGATCAGAGCAATCCGGTTCATGCTTTGGTTGTGGTTTTGGGTTGCAGTTGATCTCATTCCTTGTTGATTTATTGGTTCTTATTTCTGAGCGGAAACCATAACATTTTAGTGCTGCAGATACCGGTTGAGGTCAAAGGTTGACATTGATGATGTTTCAAGTGATTTCTCATGCTGGCAACGTTATGGTACTGGCCTTCCCGAGAAGTCTTCACAAGTAGAAGAACCAGAAGCAGCCTCTGTTGGCTGGGGTGCTGGTGTCGATAGTACTGCAATGTCATCTTCGCATGGGAGTGATAGTGGGTGGCAATGGTTCAAGGATCCCAGATTGACCTCTCTTGGTTTCAGAGGGATCTTCCCATCGAATATAACTCGTTAGTTAGCTGTTCCATAACTCGTTAGTTAGCTGTTCCTTCGCTGCTAGTAACAAAATGTGTCTATTTATCATGCAATCTTTTGTACTATTGTGACAAATCTCCAGATATTTAGTCAATAAGAGTCTCCTTCATCTCTATCTGTTTCAGCCCCTCTCATTGAGGTTGACAAAGAGACCGATGAACAGAATTTCTTTATGTGGAGAATAGAGAAGGGAGTTGCTGAAGGATCAACAGAGATTCCAAAAGGTATGTAGGTTTCCTTGTGAAAACTCATCCTCAATTGAATTCATTTGATCAAAGTTCGGTGTCTCAAATATGTTGTGATCACGTCCAGGTGAGGCGGTACCGCTGGAGTATAATCTTGCAGGTCTTAATGCAATTAGCTTTGATAAAGGTTGCTATGTTGGCCAAGAACTCATTGCTCGTACACATCACAGGGGGGTAATTCGGAAGCGGATAGTTCCTCTAAAGTTTTTGGACAACGATGGGAAAGGTAATCCTACAACCAGTATATGGCTTCTTTGGCGTTATATATTATTATAATGATGTACTCTTAGCCTTCCTTTTCTGCTATTCCAGAGTTAGTAAGCAAAGTCATTCCAGGCTCAGAAGTAATAAACACAGCATCCGGCAAAAAATCTGGTACAGTGACTACTGTCCTAGGATGTCGTGGTCTGGGGCTCTTGCGATTAGAGGAAGCTTTAAAGGGGTCCAGTGCCTTGTCCATTCAGGGACAAGAGGATGTGAAGGTTGTCGCTAGTAGACCTGATTGGTGGCCTTCTGAATGGCTTCAAGATCATGGACAGCACGCTGCTTTTGCCTAGGATGCCCAATGTCGTTCAAAGCGCAAGTAATTTACGAATAATTTGTGAATGGGAGCGTTCATGTAATCCTAAGGCTTCCTGTGGGTGAGTGGTTGGTAAAAAAGGGAAACGATAACGACGGAAGTTCTTGTGAATTTTCTTGCGGAATGAGTTTCATTTTAGGAATATGATTGCATGTTACTTTTCTCTTCATAGAACCTTAAAATAGGATTATTTTGTGTTTGCTTGCGTAGCTATTAGGAAGGAATATACTATACCACACACATTAACATAAAACAATACTTTGCCAGTTGTTTCAACGTTGTTTAGGTATGAGCTAGTAATTATGCGGCAGAAAAGCTCTAGAACATTAATTTTCAATTATACAAGTTTCCATGTGTATATAGCTCACGGTAAAGTTTCTCGCAGTATCAAGAAGAATGTATTTCAAGCTATTCAACTATAAACCACGAGAGTGGGCTGAGATCTCAGGAAGCACTGTAATTTACAAAAAAACTGAATTAACATATTTTAACTATCCCAGTTCGTAACAACAGGAAAGGAATCCATTTAGATCCACAATTATTTGGCAATGGCTAGTTTTAGAGTATATAGCTCAACGAAATAGTAGCATGTATGAAACCCAACCCAACTATCGGGAAGTGTTTAAACGTCTCCCAATACCAATAGACAGTAGTATATGATTACAAATGAGCAGAAGACACACTCAACTCCTGAATCACATCCACCACGGTTGGTCTTTGGTCAGGAGACTCATGAGTACACTGTATTGCAAGCTTCGAAAGTGTGGCTGCTTCAGATTTAGAATACCTTCCCCTAAGATTTGCGTCCACAGAATCATCAAATCTGAAAGACTCAACTGCTGTCCGTATTGAACTACCTATTGTCGTCTTGCCAGATAAAACTTGAAGAATAATAACTCCAAATGCGTATATGTCACTCTTCTCAGTAAATCGTCCGGTGGTAATGTATTCGGGAGCCAAGTATCCCATTGCAGCACTTACTTTAAGAGCTGAGAAAACAACATCATCTGCAAGAAGCTTAGGTAGTCCAGCATCCATGATCAATGGATTAAACTGATGGTCTAGGAGAATATTTTCCACTGAAATATTCTGGTGAACTATTGTAGGCTTGCTTGCATCATTGCTGTGAAGATATCCAATTCCTGGTCATAAATGATAAGCAAATGTCATACACAAAGCAGATATTATACAGAGTAATAAATTTGATGCTGCGTGTCATTCAGTGTTCCTGAACTTCAGAATTGTAAGACAGTCTTAATTGTTTGAATTATTGCATTGTAATAATTAGTCTCCTCCGATGTCTTCTCTGCACAATGATTATTGCTGGACTTTTTTGTCAGCTCTAATTCATTTGCATAAACATAAAGGACATCACTGGACTTTTCTTTTTGGCAGGAAAATTTTCTTCCGTACCGTATGCTGCAAGAGAATGCAGGTAAGGAAAAAATCTAGATACATACAGGTACTGTGTGATGTTATCCCATCAAAATCACTATTTCATCTTATAACTGTTGCTTTCATTTCAGTAACTAAAATTGGCAGAATTTAATGAGATGAAATACCGATTTTGATAAGATAACAAGACCAATAACACATGTGATGCGTATTTAAGTTTTGCTGAATAGGTAGGTAAATAGCAGCAACTAACCCTTTGCAATGCCGTTGATGATAGAAACTCTTTTGGACCACTCAAGCACATGGTCACTTCCATCCTCCAAGTCAAGATATTGGGAAAGGTTACCCATGGTGGCGAAGTCATAGATAAGGAAACATTCACCTCTACTCCTTGAGCAACAAAAACCTCTCAGCCTAACAAGGTTTTCATGTCTGAGAGAGGTTAGTAAGTTCAACCCCTTTACAAATTCGGCTTCCTCGGTTTTACAGCATGTCACGCTGATGCTTCTAATAGCCACAAGAGAACCATCTCTAATAACTCCTTTATAAACTGCTGAGAATTTGCTCTTACCAAGTAAACTGGCTTCCGAGAAATACTGTGTTGCAGATTCAACCTCATCCACATTAAACCTGAATTGACTTAGATAATCATTCAATAACCCACCGGCATCGGCGTTTTGACCGTTAGACAAATGATCCCACCCACTATAGTACTCAATATTAACAAGTGCAGAAGGACTTTTTGTGTACAATTCTTTAGGCTGGTAAGGACTAAGTTTCCCTTGAGAAGAAGAACTTGATGTATTGCTGATCCGTTGCTTTTGACGGCGGTATCTGAAGAATGTCAAAAATCCAGCACATATGAATGTAAGACTAACAGCTATAACACCTCCTGTGATGACAATTTGGGGAAACCTTGATTTTGAACAATGGGTGTGGTCACAATGCAACTGAACATTTGCAGGCTCTGGGAGAGCCTTCGAAGAATTACGACTTTTGTGTTGATCTCGATCCAAGGTATCAATATGGTTAACGTTTAAATCCTGATCTTTGTTGCATGCTCTCAAAGTAGAAAACTCAACTCCACATAAACCCGGGTTGTTTGCACCTTGGAATCCTTCCCCAAGTCTCTTCAATGCTTCATTTTCATGATAAAAAATTCGATCATTATACACAATACACTAAAAGATAGAGAGAAGTGCGAGGAAAATAAGTTAACTTCGTTACAAGGAAAGAAAGATAGAGAGACATACCCGAAGGAACAATTCCTGATAAAGAATTGTTCTGAACGTCTAGAACTTCCAAATGTTCAAGATGTGCTAGTGTTGCCGGAACAGTACCATTAAAGTTGTTGAAGCTCAAATTTAGCCTTCTTAACTTCTCTAACGTCCCCAAGCTAAGAGGAATCTGACCAGTTAACTTGTTATATTGCAAAGCAAGAGTACTAAGCTGCTTTAAGGAACCCATCTGTGTCGGTATATTCCCCACCAACTGGTTATCACCCAACTGCAGCACTAAAAAAAAGAAAAAAGGACACAACTATTAATTGGGTTCATTTCAAGAAACTTTCATAACCACCAGCGATTTGCAGCACTAGAGGCATCTTGTTCATACAGAATAAACTCAAGACTCGCAACAACTTATCTCGTAACATTAAACCTCTGAAGAAAAACCTTATACCAAAACAATTGTATATAGCTTACCCTGGAGACTAGCCATGTTGCCGAGCTCAGGAGGAATAGTTCCAGATAAACTATTGACGTCGAGATAGAGATCAACCAGATCAGTGAGATTTGAAATGTGTGGGGGTATCTCACCGGAAAGGTTGTTATAATGCAAGTATAAACCTGACAAGCATTTGAGTTCAGCCAGTGCTGGAGATAGCCAACCCGAAAGACCCTTTCCCTGCAAGGAGATGTTGGCCACTTTCTGGTTCTGGTTGCACGCAACCCCTTCGAACAAGCCACTGCATGGGTTACCGTCACTGATCCACGAGGCTAGGATCTTGCCATCTGGGTCCAGAGAGGACTTCAACTCCATCAGAGCTCTAAGCTCCGCAGTTCCGGCAACCACACGAAGAATTACAAATGAAATCAAAAGAAACAGAGAAAGAAAGCGAGGAACTTCCATATCTGGTTTTTGAGTGTGGATTTTGGAAGGAGAGAGAACTCACACGCGTGTGAGCTTTTATCTCTGGTTTGAATAATCTAAGTTTGAGTTTGGTTTTGAAATGTGCCGTAAAAAATGTAACATGTTGTTGGTCAACTTGTTTGAGCTTTGTTTGTGGACTTGTTAGAGTGAAACTTTGTTAGTTAGTGGTTATAGACGGAGAAAGAGGGTATGGAGGAGAAGGATACTGAGAAAGGGTGCATAATTAATTGAGTGATTTAGTAACTTTTTGATGAGTTGGTGACAGTGGGAAGCAGGGTTCACATTGTATCATCATCTTTGTGACTGTTGCAAGAGAAGAAGGTTTTGGGGGGAAATAGGATTTTAATCATAGATATCACTTATTATTATCCCCACTCCTTGTTTCTCAAACATTTTTGTATCGTCTAATTAAAGTCTGAATTATTATGTGGGTATTGCGGACCCCACCACCTTTGACTATTTCCTCATCCAACTTTTTTAACATTCAACCCTATTTCCTGCTATTATTTCTCTGCATCAAAATAAATTCAAATATGGTTTACGTGTCCATTGGGTTGATTGAGAAAAAGAATCAAATTAAATACAGTGATTCAAATTTAATTTTATTATGAACCTAAATCATTTCCACCCATAGATATTTACAGTTATTTATCTCAAATTATTTTACTTAAATGATTTAAGTTTATTTTAAAAATATAAATCATATTCATATTTGAAACTCAAAGCAATATTAGGAGTAACAGTAATAAAAAAATGGTTTGTGTCGTTGATCTTATTCTCTCTCTTTTTTATTTTTAAAGTTTTCCTCTTAGAAAATAATACTTAGGAAAACATTACATATACTTTATAAGAGTTTTTGGGTTTGTGGTGTATATATGTGTGTGTTTTCATATTTAAAGAGTTTGTAGGTCAAGGAAAGTAACCTACCCTTAACCTAACTTTTGGCACCTATTATTGGAACTTTACAGCTAACAGTGAAGGAAGTATAAAATAGAAAACTCTGAAGTAATAATAAAAGAAGGATTTAATTTAAGTTTCTTATGTAGAATGATTTAATTTAAAAATTTTAATTTTAATTTAATGAAAATAGCTTAATTAAATTATTTTTTGAAATTAAAAAATTAAATTGAAAAAAAAAATTAAAAATCTAATTGAATTGAAAAGAAAAATAATTAAATATTTAATTGAATTTTTTATAAAAACTAGAAGAAAAAAGATTTTAACCTTCTTGATTCTAACATTTGATTCTAACGTGTACATCCATTTTTCACTTTCTTTTAATCTAATTACATTCATATATTTTATACTTTTCAAACATCCCAACGTGTTTTTATTAAATAACACTTGTTTATTTTATATTTTTAATGATATGACTTTCAATTCTCTTATTTTATTTGTAATTTTTAACCTTTTAAAATTTAATTTCTTATTTAAGTTATTGTCTGACATTTTCAAATAAAGTAAAGAGAGTACATACCACTTTAATAAAATATAAAAAAGAAGCCGGAATTAATTACAGAAAAATGTGACTATCTATTTAAATACTAAAAATATAATTTTATTTAAAAATAGAAGAAAATGAAAGATTGTTAAGTGTCATTTAGTCCTATCTCCATAAATTAAGGGTGATTAATTATTTATTAATTATAATGCTGGATAATACTAATTTGAAAGAGAATTTTATATGAAAGAGAGAGTTGACAGATTAATTAGACTACTCTCCAATTTTCAAACCTCAACTGCATTCCAACCTCTTCTAAAATAAACTATTTGACAAGGTTATGCAAAGAGACAAAAACACAACTGTTTCTGGCACTAAGATTCTCTCCAGAAAACAAGATCAACACGATACATAAAAAAAAAGGTATTTACACAATAAAATAATTAATATTTTTATTTTAGATGAAACACACATTAATGTCGAGACTTTTATATTTATAATATAGTAAAAGATAAATGAAGGCTAATAATGAGAACTATGAGAAATATAAAATGTTTCTTAAACTGTTATTTTTATTTATTTATTTATTAAGAGTTAAACCCCACAATGGAAAAAACACTGACAACATCATCTATCAACACATACCACAACCTAAGGGTGGGTTGTCAAACATATAATACCCTACAGATCAATTTGTTACTTTTCTTTTTTCTTGTCAGACCCTATTTTTAATTCTTATCAAACTAAAATAAATATATATAACATTTTTTTACAAATACAGAAACAAAAATAATAATATTTAAAGATGTATAATAACATGTTTATAATTACATTTGTTAAAATAGTTTAGAACTCACGAGCCAACGTTTCATCACGAGTTTGGATTGGGTTAAATTTTTTTTACAAATTTTAATATAGATTGATTTTTGACCTGATTCATCTAAAATTCGATTCATTCAAGTTGAACTCGTGGTGAGCTGGATTGGCTCACTAACCCGCAGATAAAGGAATGTTTTTTATTAAATTGAGTTTTACATTTGGGTCATATTGTTTTTTTAGCTAACACATAAATAATTTGTATTTTTTTATTTTGGTTTGTATTTGGATTGTATTAAAATTTATTTAGATTTTAATTAGAATTATAATTTAGTTTTAACAGAAAAAATGTATTTTTTTTAATTAAGTGAACTTATGAGTCAACCCGTTTAATCCGTCAACCCATGGTGGCTCGGGCTGGATTAAAATATTTTTAACTGTTAAAAAATGAGCCGAGTTAGATTAATTCACTAAATCATCAATTCGTCCGTGATGAATCGAATCGGATCGAATTGAATTATCCGTTTTTGACCGCTCTGAAATAACAAATATATTAGTGCTACGTTGTATTGTTGGTAGATGGACTTTTATTCTATATTTTTCTGTTATATTTAAGTTGATGATATGATACATTTTAATTACTTGGTACATACATAAGAAATGTAAAAGGGTATTTTTGGGAATGCTCCACATTATG
>Ga0099823_1008773_pt1 | contig 10278 bp, 8 predicted proteins | sample CowpearedBW_FD_76831 | JGI IMG/M metagenome (GOLD analysis project Ga0099823, IMG submission 76831) | Root nodule microbial communities of legume samples collected from California, USA - Cow pea red BW | ecosystem: Host-associated > Plants > Roots > Nodule | place: USA: California | collected...
AACTTCCTATCAAAGAACTAAACAACTCTAAATAGAGGAAGTTAAAACCTATTATGAAAGAAATCAAGAAGAATCTCTAGTGGCATAGTATCATATCAGTTATAGTGAATTTTATAATCTAAGCCCAAAAAAGCTAATTTATCGGCACAGTGGTTACCCTCCCTAAAGTATGATAATACTTAAACTTCATTTGATTACATATCTCCAAACACTTTGTCTAAGTGATCAAGGAACAACTTGAATATCCAAGAATGTCTTACATAACAAAGATGAATCAATTTCTAACCAAAGGCTCCTATATCCAGTGACCTGAGAATGTTCTATGGCCGAAATAGCCCCCATTATCTTGGCATATAAAGACTTATGCAACTCTCAAAATTGATGAGAAACTTCCAATGTATTCACCTCTAGTACCTCTAAACCTAGCACAAGCGGCATTATTTGGACACTCACAAGCTGCTCTATCTGTGTTCACTTTAACCCAACCTATATCCAGAAATCTCTAAAGAACCGCCAAAGACCGCCAAAGACCGCCAAAGAACTTGTATAGTAGTTGTGCCTCTCCTCGGCCTAGTATTGTTGTCAGAAAATTTCAGAACCAAAAAATCCTTTATATCATTGTGCATATGTTCAAGGGAAGAGTTACTGGTCAAACTTACTAACCCTTTTATATTTTGAACAGTTGTTTGTGGTGAAATCTTTTTCTGAAATCTGTCAGTTTAAAATCTCCAAATCATCCAAACAGTGTAAGTCACAGCTGCTAACTGCACAAGTTATTAGAACACTACTTGGAGACTAGATAAAATCAATAAGCTGAGTTGAATTCAAACAATGCATATCAGTAAAATCCCCTGCAGCCAAGACCAAAGATAAACAGCAGTATCACACTCAAAAAATAGATGGTGAATTGATTCTTCATATTTTTTTACATAGAGAACACATGGAACACAGAGCAGCCCCTCTGTACTGCACTTCCTTATCAACTGGCAGTCTGCTGTGCAAAAGCTTCCATAAAATCATACCATAAAATACTTTTACAATAATTAGTTAAAGTCATTGACATAATAATTTATGATTAGTTTACACTGCAAAAAAAATTACACTAAGACATGGAACTTAAACTCTTTTAAATATGTCACGTGTTTGATATAACTTGTGCTGCTATGTGTATGTTCTGTTATTGATAAAATTTACAGCTGTTTTGGTTTCCTATTATTTGCTGTGTTTTCTTTTTCTATTAATCTGGGGTTTTTTTTGGAGTAGAGTGTGTGTAACCGATTGCTGTTAATCTTTTGCATGGTGTAATAGCAAAGTTGCACCATGGTCATCTAACACATGCTGATGGAAACGGAGATTGGGTTTTAACAATATTTACGGCTCTATCGCTTGTAAGTTATCTGCATAGACATAAATGTGGATGCTTGACATTTATTTTCTTATTTTAATCAGTAAATTCATAAGCTTTTTATGTTCCTTGCATAATTTGTTTTGTCATCCTGGTGAAAAAATATAAATATATAACAGTGGATACTAATTTTAGTGCCCATTTAAAAAATATAATGATTAGGGCAGACAATAAGTAATATGTAAGGCTTCGGTTCAGATAGTTTGTTATAATATATTTTTGGAATTAAGTTTTACAAGACTGTAAACATATATCGAGATTTTTTTCGTGTTTCTGTTATTTTTAGTGAGAACTTTTAGTTTCTCTTTCACTAATCACTATATGATCACATGGAGTAGTGATTATCAAAGCTTTGAAGTAAAGTATTTATGTTATTGAAGTTGGTGAGTCATGAGTCTTTAAAATAATAGATTGCAATCTGTGAAATAAAGTAATGCAGAATTGAGAAAGAAAAATGATAACCATGATAGACTTGTAGGTTTATTCCAAACCAAATAAGTTAAATAAAATTTAAGATAGTTTGGAGAGCAATTAGAAAGGTGCGGGTATTGGCTTAAAGTCACTCTGGATAAGCTGATCAGTGTGTTTAGAGTAAAAGATTAACCTCTTAAGTCAAATTATTAGGTTTTTATATAAATACGATTCTCGTCAAAGTATCACTGAGTATAATCTTAGTATAATATCTTACATTCTTATATTATTTTCTCCTGATTTACATTATGGTTTCACTATAATATGAACACCTTTATAATATAATCATTTGTCTAATTAAATAATCCTTTTTGATGTGCCAGCAAGTTCAAACATGCAGACTTGTAAGAGCTATAATTCAACTTTTCTGTGTTATTTTTCAGTTTTCCTCTTGATTAGTCTTAGAGACTTAATTTTAATTTGTATTGAAGAAGCTTTGTAGTTCACTTTTCTTAATCAACTATGGAGAAAAATAGTGCAGATTCTTGGAATTGAGCCACAATTTTTTTGTTACTTTTAATTGACAATGCAGCATGTATATAGTGATTTTAAATGTGGTTGATTACACAGATTATTTTCATCTTGTGCGATTGATATGTGTTGTTTTTAACTTGTAGTCATTATTTGTTATTGTTCTTGCAGATAATTGATGTTCTGGAATTTATCCCCTCTCATGTGGTGGTAAGTTTTGCCCATCTTGTATTTATGTATGTGCTGAAGCATGTATTTCCGTAAACATTTTCATTGTTAGTATCTTTTTCCCTATTATTTCAATCTTATTCTTTCTTCTCATTTTTATAATCAGTTAATCTTATGGCTGTTGTTTGGTTTCTTTTACCCGCAGGTAGTGTTTGACCATGATGGTGAGTTATAAAATACGGCCTCTATATTTGCCAGTATGCTTTTTTGTTTTCCTCTTTTATATCCTTCATGCTAGTTGAAATTTAGCTTTTCTTTAGCCATTGTGATATTTCCTTTTGTACTATTTTACTTTTTTTTAAGCATAATGCATGGTATTGATAACTGATAGTCAATTATGAATTATAGTTTTGGTGCGGCTTTTTGCTGTGCTCCTTATGTTTTGATTGCGATAGTATTGGTTTCCATGACTGAATTTGGATTGCTCTATTTACCAAATAATGTTAAAAAGTATCGACTGCAATACAATAAAGATGCTGGGAGGCAAAACATGTATTGAAATATAGGATATCACAATGGGCATAATGGATGCAGCACTAAATAGGTGATGTGGTTGGAGAGGAAACAGAAGAGTGGACATACACAAAATTCTGGTACTGTTTGTGTTTTAACACAGGAGATCTGTTCAGTTAGGTATGCATTTTCAAATGGTTCCTCCATAAAAGAATTGGATTCATACTACAACAATATCTTAATGAGAAGTTTTAAGAAAAGATTAAACCCATGCATATCTTTTTACTCTGAATTTCAGACTGGCCTTAAAGGATTCATTTTGTCACAATATTCAGCCTCATAGATTCCTCCGTTAGCATATTGGTTCTTTACTGGCTTTCCTTTTATATGATGTTTAATGATTTCCTGTTGGCTAAAGATCGCTGTGCTGCACACCTCACTAAAATTTGGAATGTATACTTATGCTTATGCTCTATTTCTCCTGCACTACTTTGCAGTACATGCTAGCATTTGTATTAAAATTAATAGGAACTTTGTGGTGAAAGTTAATGGAGTTGAATGCTTTTATGCTATTCTTGTAATATTTGGGTTCATTCTGTTTTACATCTTGTAGTAAAGCATTCATATCAGGCTTACCTTAGTCATGAAATGAAGAGACAAATGTAACTGAAATATAGGTAATTTGATGTCTAATTCTTAGCATTTTAGGAAGCATCATCCTTTAGTTTCGCTAGAAGTTGAAGAGGAAGGAAGATTTTTGTACCTGGAAAGTATAAATAGATAAGTAAAGATTAAATTACTGTTTGCTGCATGAATTCCCCCCAAATTCTTGCTCTTATACTCTAGGATGTTGTATTTAGATTGAACTTGTCATGATCTGTGAAGTTGGTAGCATAGGAAGAATACTATGTTCAGTCAAGTACATACTGCTTCTAGTTCTAGAAGCTGTTGATGTTCTGGTGGTATCTGGGGATATAGAAACACATCATTTTGCGTCTCTTCTTCCTAGCAGCTAACTTGCATTCTCAGGTTCATTGGCTTGTAAAGCCGCTCTCAAATATAATTTTAATAGAGAAAACCTTCTCATTTCAGGACTTCCTTTTGGTCATACTTATAATTCATCAAAAGAAAGTTTTACTGCAAAAGGTATGTTTGTATTTTGAGTTTCATTATTTGGATGAAATTGGCATATGCGAACGATATCAGAATTTGAACCTCATTCTTTTGTTGTTATATGTGGGCACAGGTGGAATTGTGTGCCTATCTGTTTTTTCTTTCCATGCATCTTTTATTACATGATTTGACTTTCTCAAATAAAGTGTACTCTTACTTTGTCCACTCACCCTTAGTAATACTCCTCTTGCTCTATGTATATGTACCCTTTGATATTTATAAGTCTAGGTTTAATACAAATAATACCTGTCATCATAAGGTTGGAGGCTATCCAGATAATGATCTCAACTGTTCTGGGGTCTAGTCAAGCAAGTTGGGTGGGACTTAGGAGAATATAAAGCATTTTGTTATATTTGTAAGCCAAATTACAAGTACACCTATCTTTTTCTCTCTAAGATGGGTTGGCTTAATGGATCAAATGACTCAAAGGTGTTCTATTGTGAATAATGTACATAGAAAAATCATTGTGTATATTTTATTGGTCCTTTTATTGTCCAACAGTTAGTTCTATATAGCGTTGCAAGTATTATAGTTATAGTTGTGGTAAATTTGTTCCTTAAGTTTGAGTGCTACATATCTTTTTGTTGCAATTAAACTTAAGACTCTTTATTCATTTGAATCCTATGGTTTACATTTCTCTCAAATTAGCTGTCTTTAGTTGAATGGATTCAGATACTTGAACCATGAGATTTGTGCTGATGAGCTATGTTGTAATTTTTATCTATGCCAGGATTGATGTTCCTTTGCTAAACTTAAATGCATACATCTATCTTGCGTCTACTTGAACAAGATTCATGTGCTTTTAAAACCAGCTCCACATCACAAACTTTGCATTTATCTCCATCTAAACTATCCACCTAGGAGGATCATATCATCTGCTAAAAAGCATGCATCATTATCATGGCAATGCTCTTGAATATGCTTTGTAGCATAAAGATAGGGGTTCAAAGTTGACTATTGTTACTTGTGACCTTAACTTGTATACTCATACTAGTGGTGATCCCCTCATACATATCCTTGTTTTCCAAATTAGGCACTTAAGATTGAAAGTATGAGAAAGAGAGCTTAAGAGATTGATTATCTCATAGATGACCTTTGTTATTTGTAGAAAAAAATTACATAGGAATATCTAGGTAATTAATGCTAACAATTCATAGGTACAAATGCTAACCACCTACATTAAGTACCCACCCTAACAACTACCTATATTTAATACATATTCTAATACTCCCCCTCAATCTGGAACATACAAATTGTATGTACCAATCTTGGAACAAATAAATTCAATCTGAGGTCCCCTTAAGGATTTTATTTACACATATGCAAGTTGATCATTGGATTTGGCAAACTCTATAAATTTCCTTAGACAACAACTTTTGTCAAACAAAGTGACCATCAATCTCTTTGTGTTTAGTACTGGACGGGAAACAATGTGGAGAGCAGTTTGGTTATCACTATATATCTTCATTGAATCGTACAACATTTTGTTTCTTGCTTTTCCAAGAGATAGTATTTATTCCAAAGAAAACACAATATCCTGTAGTCGAGCATTTGTCCATAGGAGAACCAACCAAATCAACATCACAATATCTAGAGACTTGGGTATTTCCTTTATCTTCATACATGGAGCTGTTTCGAGATATCTAAGAATATGGATGACAACATTTCAATGATCAATACAAGGATTTTGCATGAACTGACTCACAACTCCTATTGCAAAAGACAAATCTGGTCTAGTAATGATAAGTAAGTTTTCCAATCAATCTTCTATATCTTTTCGGATCAAAGAAAGCTTCTCCTTGTTCTACCACTAATTTCTGATTTGGATCCTTAGTACAGTCCACCATTTTACAATCAATCATGCTTGTCTCTTTTAGGATGTTAAGAGCATATTTCCTTTGACAAATTACAACTCCTTCCTTTGATTAAGCTACTTCTATGCCCAAGAGATATTTGAGACTACCAAAATCCTTGGTCTTGAAAATGATTACATAGGTGTTTCTTTAATTGAGATAATATAGCAACATTATTCCTTGTAATGACTATATCTTCAGCATATACCATTAAGTACTCATTTTCTAGGGGAGGTGTGACCATAGAAACACAAACTGATTTGCCTCACTACTTTTCCTCCCAAATGTTTGAACAATGTGGCTAAATTTTCCAGAACAAGCGTGCGAAGATTGCTTAAGACCATAGAGAGAGTGACACGACATGCAAACCATACTAGAGCAAAAAACTCAGGTGGTTGTTCCATGTAGACTTCTTCCTCAAGATCGCCATGTAGAAAAACATTCTTTACATTTAGGATGAAATTTATAAATAGGACGAGGGTCTCATGTAGAACGAGTTCCTTTGCAAATGAGTATAGGCCAACTAGAATCTTCATTATTAGGAGATGTAGTATGGAACGAAGATGGTGAATAACTTGATGAAGAGGACTCACCATCTCTTGGCACGTTAATTTTCACATTTTTCATATCAATAAAGGCCATGTGTAAAAGTCTTCCTGGACTGTTCTGTCACTTCTTTATATTCCTTTCTCAAGTTTCATTTGAGGACCACAATATCTATCTGCTTATAATTGTGGGTTGTAATAATTTGGTTCTGCATTGCCTTGGTATTCTATTCTGGTCATATTTGTCTCATGTTGATTTGTGGGGCTTCAATTCAAATCAAGCTGGGGTAGTTAATATATGTTTTACTGTGTTTTTAGAATGTCTAACTGATTAATTTACCTTTTTAAGTGAGATTTGCCTTTGTTCTTTGACCAAGTCTCTAAATCTTTAAACTGTTATTTGTTCTTAATTTTATGTACTCTTTATTTGAAGGTCAGAATTTTCGGCACAATCTATACCCCGCATACAAGAGCAACCGTCCTCCAACTCCTGATACCATTGTTCAGGGACTTCAATACTTAAAAGCATCCATCAAGGCTATGTCCATAAAAGTCATCGAAGTGAGTAGATGATGTGAGTTCCTATTGCTTACAGATTAAGGGTGTAATATAGTTGATACAAAATTCATTCAATGATAGGTTCCAGGTGTAGAAGCAGATGATGTGATTGGAACATTAGCCTTAAGGAGTGTTGCTGCTGGGTACAAGGTGATCTCCCTAATGATTTTGAATCTTACTCTGATGCACATTTCAGATTTTTGACAAAATAGTGTTCTCTTTGACCAAATGAAGTATAATTATAGTTCTCTTCAACACTTCTTTTGGAACACAAGAAGGAAAGTTGTGTGGTTAGAATTCTGGGAATTTTAATTTTGAAGGTTGTTTGGAAGAAATGATTTAGCAGATAATGTGGAAAAAAAAGTAGAGCCCACGTTAGTGACACAAGGAGCTATCTTCTTATCTACCCTCGTGTATCATTTTGATAGCTTCAAATTTAGACTTGCTTTAAAGCTCCCATAATCAAGTTATACTCCACTATAGTCAATTATGGTGTTTTAAATTGGTAACAACATTTGTAGTAAGTTTGAAATAAAGCAGGTGCAAACTTATGATTCATTAAAGTTATCACTTTCTTTTCTTTTCATTTAAACCAAACACACTTTCATAATTGCCATTCATTTCTTCCCTTTTCTACTCTTCTTCACTTCAACCAAACAACCTCACTTTCCACTCATTTCTCATTTATTTGTCTTCTTTTCTTTTCTCCCAACCAAAGGCTGAGAGAGGCTATTTGCAAAATCTCTATAGGTACTGTAACCATTTTTATATGGTTAATTGCCATTGTTGTGTTATTCAGTTTACTAACAGTGTTATTGTTAAGATGTCACATCAACTAGGTATATGGTCAAAATATTCCAGATATATTACTTTGGTAATCTTTCATCCTTGAGCTAGCTTTGGGTTGAATTAAAGCCAATATATTCTCCATTCTCTTTTAGTATTACAGCCTATCTAGTCTTGAGGTTGGGACACTGTAGGTGTCTGTAAGCCTTGAGCTCTAAATTTCTATTCATGGGTCAGTCAAGATCTCATGACTACATACGTGGCCAAGAATGTATAATTACGAGCAATCCTTATACCTTGAGTTAGAGTTTGGGGCTTAATTAAGCACAATTCATTCTTTATTCTAGTAAGGGCTGGAGCTATGTTGCTCTAAGAACCCAAACACTTAAATTCCTTGTTTTATATGAGAAGTATTTTTATGCATATGACAACAAAAATTATTATGAAGATGATAAAAGAATTATGAAAATTTAGTTAATTTTTCAATTTTATTTGAGCAATCTCAATAAACATATAGCTTATGTCCTTTTTCCACAAAAAGTTACAATAGTATAGTAATGCCCTTGATCAAAGTTGAGTCAACAATGTCCTTGGTTGAGACCAAGTCGATGATGCCCTTAATTAGAATAAATTGCACAATGCCCTGGGTCGAGGATGAATCAATTATGCTCCAATTGAGTTGACAATGCCTTGACCAAGCCAAGTTGGTTGAGGTTGAGCTGATGACATCTCAAATGAGGTTGAGTTGACAATGTCCCTATATTAGTTGAGCCATGACATCTTGGTCAAGCTGATGATGTTCCAATCTATGCTGAGCTATCAACCTCCTATACGAGGTCGAGTTGATGACATTCTAACTGAGGCCAAGCTGACGATGTCCCATTTGAGGTTGAGTTGATGATGTCTCAGTTGAGGCTGACTAGACAATGCTCAAATTAAACAAAATTTAAGAAATTATTAATTTTGAAAAATTTATGGTTGGATTAATTTTGATCTATTAATTATTGATCAAAGGATCATTCAGATTTTCTAAAAGTAAATGGATGGGTTTGATCCAGTCCATTTTATTTTACTTTTTTTTTATTGTAATGGATGGATTGAATGAATTTTCTTGTGGATGGACTAGGTGGATGATGGATAAATAGATTGCTTTGCCAACCCTAATGTGTTATAATGTAACTTGTAAACCTTTTCTAGCTTTGCTGGCATCAGTCCAATCAGAAGTATTCTAGTTTTATATAAACTTATTCCAAAACATGAAATTGTGTCTAGGTATCTATACTTCTAAAGATTGATTTAGTTTAATTTAACCAATCGTAATTTAGAGTTACTCTCTGTTAAACATTTTCTGGTTTTACCAACATCAGTTCAGTCAAAATTATTCTTATAGTTTTAGTAACGTTATTTAAAAACATGAAGCTTGTGTCTAGGCATCTACAAAAGAATGATTTACTTTCCTTTAACCAATCCTACATATAAAATTACTCTATGTGCGACCCCATTTATTAAATAAAGTGATCATTGTTTAAAATATAAAATTTTACTGTAAAATAAAAGAAATTCTTCTAGAATAGTGTTTCTTGTTGCATGATGAGTTTATCAATCAGTTGAAATTTGACATGTTCAGTTTTCTGGGTTTGAACAAAATTTTTTATACTGTTTCATAAGTACGAATTTCATTGTAGTTAAATTGAATATGGGAGCTATTCACGTCATTGAGTATGCTAGATGTTCCGGATTTACAAGACTTAGTTGGAATGTGATTCAACTTTGATTTGTCAAGCTTTCTCTCATCAAGAGGTTGTACTGTCGTATTGGTTTTAAGGTGTTACATATTTTTCAGGAAGGAAATATAAGTTGACGAGTTTAGGCGTGTCTTCTAGAAAAGTGTTTAAATGGTATACGGTTATGCCAATTTTTATAAATTTGGACTTTTTTCATAATAGGTTTATTTTTCCTATGTATATGGCTATTTAGATTGTGAATAGCTTTCTAGCGGACTTGTATTCTGTTCATGGGTTTTGGTTTAGTCCCCCCATGAGTTCTATTTATCTTCTTTTTTTATTAATAATATTTTCATGTGATGACAAATGATAGATGTATCTTGGAGTGTTAGTATAGCTGAGATGTCAAGGAGCTTAGTGATGTCTAGCCTGAGTTTTATAAAATAAAGTTGAATGGGTATAGAAAGAAAAAGTAGTGTTATGGAAGCTTGGGTAGAAAGAAGGTTACAAATTTTCAGCTGAATAGCTGTGCAATCGAATTTCTTTTTACTACCTTCCTGTGGTTTGACAGTTGAAGATTTTTATTTCTGTTGCCAATTGCCTCTCCCTGG
>Ga0099823_1008775_pt1 | contig 10278 bp, 9 predicted proteins | sample CowpearedBW_FD_76831 | JGI IMG/M metagenome (GOLD analysis project Ga0099823, IMG submission 76831) | Root nodule microbial communities of legume samples collected from California, USA - Cow pea red BW | ecosystem: Host-associated > Plants > Roots > Nodule | place: USA: California | collected...
AAAAAAAAAAAAAAAAAAAAAAAAAAAAAAAACAGGTATTACACGTAGAAATGCACTAGGTTGTGGCAACCATGTTGTGAGACAATAAACCTTGTTAATTACATCTTCTCTTTATATTTATCTGCATTCATTCTGAATGTACAAAAATGGAAATTAAAACATAAATTTCTATGAGAATGACGCGACTGGAGCAGGTATATATATACAAAAGAATGTGTGAACTAACCTAGCGTAGTGAATGAACAAAAGAATGATCAAAAAAGAAAGAATGAAAGAATAGGGTTATGTTGTGAAATTGATGTGTTTGATCACCATATAAATGTGGTCTTGTTGTGTCTGTAGTGTGGGGGCACGCCAGGGAAGCAAGGAACCCCAGTAGCACGAACCCAATCGAGTCCATGGAAGAACTTGGAAGGTGAGAACAAACTTGCAGCTTTTGAATTCAGGTTCAAAATCCCATTCCAATTCACACGCTTTGATTTGTCTGAACCAGGGCCAGTGTTGTGATACTCTGCATAAAAGCAAGTATCCATACCAGTAGGGCCATCTAATCCCTGCCATGGCAAATACCCTTCACCTTGAATCAAGTCATCGATGTAGGTATCCATGAAAATGGTTCTCGAGTAACTCTTCCATGGACGAGCTAGGTAAGCTTTGTTATTAAATCTCACTGGGTGAAACTCAGGGTCGGACACAATGGAACCTCCTTGGATCACTATTCCAGATGGTTGTTGTTTCTCTTTTCTTCCTTGTGCTGTCACAATGCATTGTTGATGTTCCATTGGCTTTCGGACCATGAAAGTGCAATTCTGGAAAACCACAAGTGCATTTCCGAACACAAAGTCGATGGTACCGGAAATGGTGCAATCCCTGTAATACTGACGCATGGCGTGTACGTAAAGTGTGTCTTGATACCCATCCATTGAACAGTTGTAGAACACAGACTTGTCTGCTTGAACTCTCAATGCCACTGCCTGATGCTTCTCGGGTCCAGCAGAGTTCTCAAATCCCATGTTCATGCCCACAAAGTAATCTCCTTGAATAGCTGCATGGATATATAAGGTTATAATCATCATCAGTCAAATTTTTATACTTTTACCCTTGAAAAATACTTGTTTGATTAAATTCCATATATGATGTATATGGAATTTGAAAAGAAATATGAAAGAAGACATACCAACTGTGGCAGATCTATAAGTGGTGACACCATCCATGTAGTTTTTGTTGCCTGTTATTCTTGTCTTTTTCCCACCATCACCGATGAAAACCACATGACTCATCTTCTTTGTAACTTCAACATACTCTTGGTAGATACCCTCCTTGATGTAGATCACAAATGGCGTTTTGTTTTTCTTGGGCACTTTCTGCAGTGCCTCATTGATGGTTCTGAAATCTCCACTGCCATCTTTGGCTACCGTCACATTAGGCTTGCTATTCAACAACAGAGTTGCATTTAGTCCTCCACGATTACCAACCGACGAGGGTGACTCAGAATCTTGAAAGAGGCGACGCCCCAGTACTTTTGTGGCAGTCAAATTTGTGAAAGTATCATACAACGCTGTTATGATGCCAAGACCATTGCTAGTCATATGCATGCCCGTGGTTAATAAATCCTGCATCTTTTTACCAGCATCGCTCGTTGTGTTCTCAAACTCATCCAAGCAAGTGTCTTGGTATGTAAGTGCACCACTTAACCAAACTTTTAAGTTCATCAGGAGTTTATCAACAGTGAACAGGTTCAACTCGCTCATTCCGCTAAATGCCCTTTCTAACTCCCAAACCGAAAGATCCATCAGTTGTTTGCATGTTTCCAGTGCCATCTTGGCTCTGGGATCCTTCTCAATGTCATGCAAGACCTTCGTTTCTGCGAGTTTATCACTGATTTTTTCGATGGTTATATTGAAGGCAAGTTTGATGAGTTCATATGGATTTGTAGTTGTGCTGTTTCCCGCACCTGCTATGAGATTTTCCTCACATTCTTCCTTGTAATTCGTGGGGTGACAAAGGGATTCCACGGCTTTTACAGTGGCAGCAACATGTTCATTTTTGGTACTAACAATTTCTTTATTATCTCCATTTCCATTTGAATTTGAATTCGAACCATTCTGAATGAGGTTGATACCAAATATGATAGTCCCAACTATAGCCACCAAGAACAAGGTTGAAACAGCGATGATGATCCTCTTTCCTTTATCCTCATTTCTCTCCGACATTTCAAGTACGTAGCTCCTATCATACGTGGGTTTAGTGTAAAGTTAGTGGATTTCACAAAATAAAAATAAGACATCTCATAAACATGTTTTTGAAATCTGAACATGATCTTGTTTTATTTTGATCATCGTCTTTTAGCGCTAGCACGACATGCAACTAACGTTAACAACTAACAACAATGTGTTATCACTGTTTGCATATATAATGTCATCATCAATAATAAGGACAATATTTCAGAAATTCTAAAGATACAAACAAATAAACGATTTTTTCTTCTGAAATAAAGTCACAGTGGCATAAAATAATCATATATTGCATTGAATAAATAATAAATAATGTGTATATATTTATTTACGTACTATGTGAAACAAGAACCTTACGAAGAAAAGTGGAGAGAAATGAGATCTTTAGCTAACAACTACTCTTTGTCAAAGTGTTTGGAAGAATGTGCTTTCTTCCGTGTGCTGAGGTGCAAAGTGGAGAAGTATTATATAGCCAAAAAATGGTACTTAACCCCTAATTAAGTTAATCATTCTAATGCCATTCGTGTTTTGTCAAAATACCAAATAAGAGGAACGGATAAAAAACACAGATACTTGTCTTTTCCAAAATAAGAGGGGATAAGAAAACACAGATACTAAGTTGTATATATAATTGGTATTAGTGCAATTAGTGTTTTGTTAAAATGCCAAATAATTGTCTTTTCTAAAATAAGAGAAACACATATAAAACACATTACATTATATATATATATATATATATATATATATATATATATATATATTATTATTATTTATAATAATGTCAATTTTTTTTTATAAAATGTTGGGTTGCCTCATGTAAGTGTTAGTTTAATGTCTGATAGCTCGACCATTCTTCTTCTCTAGAGAGGACCATTTTCTTTTAACTTTATTTGTTGTGGAGAAACACAACTGAAACAATTTTTCAGCAGCTTCGAAACTTGTTATGGCTTACTTGTCACAAATAAGACTTCCTTAGCAGCATTAGTATCATTTGGTTTTCGATTGTGAATTCCTTTAGACATTTTAAAGTTTACCTCCTTCTCATGATCTCTAATTTTCAGCTTGTCGCTATCAACATCAATGATAACTTTGGCAGTTTTGATGAATGGCCTTCCAAAAATGAGAGGAACATCAATATCTTCCTCCATATCAAGTACGACACAATCCACTGGAAAAGTGAACTTGTCTACTTGCACACATACATCATAAACGACTCCATTTGGACATTTGATTGATCAATCCGCTAGTTGTAAAGTCAAAAGAATTGGTCTTATGACATTGCATTACCACCACAACATACAAATTTACATAATGTGTTCCATATATCACAACTGACGAAGTATGTTCCTCATCACACACATGTGCTAGAAGATGATGAGGTTTAGATAAGAGAAGATTTGTCTTTAGATGTTGGACTGGTACGAGTGATGGATTTTCAAGTAAAAAAGCTTTGAGGAAAAGATGAAGGTGTTTTAGGATGAAGGAACGCAAGAAGAAACATGGGAATTGGAAGACAACATGAGGAAGTCGTATCCATATATGTTTCCTGGTAAATACAATTTTCAAGGACAAAAATTTTTCGGATTTAGGATAATGTAAGACCGAGGAAATATAATTATTATTCCAAGAATGGTAATTGGCGTGAGGATTATTATTTAAATTATTACATAATGACATAGACATAAGTGAAGTGTAGCATAGTTGGTTAAGGCCTTGGTCATGGGTTGGTGGTGAAGGGCTTGATTCTTAATGTGTACATTTGGGGCATTTATATTTAAATATTGCTTTTATATCTATTTTGGAAGTGTTGGTGTAATTTATACTTTTATAAATTATTCATAATTTAATTGACATGCTTATAATTTTATTTTCTCGAATGCATGAAATGTGGAGATGTTATTGTATGTTGTTGTCCATGTGTATGACAAGATAAATGTGATAGTTTGTTTAGTTTTGAAGTGTCATTTGAGTGTTTGTGTATCTTTAATTATTGTTTTATGATTATGTATAGAGAAGTATTTGAAGTTTGGGATATGGAATTATAAAGTGTGTTCTTATTGGTGATAGTATATGATAACTAAGTTTCAATGGATGAATGCATGGAGAGGAAGTGTGAAATGCACTTTAAGGTTAAGTTTTGATGTAGGGGTGCTAAATCATTTTCTTGATTATTACTTGATTGTGTGGAGAACAATAATTGCAAAATGGTTTATGGATTGATGAAGTGTGTTTTCTTGAGGATCTTAACGTGATGTCTAAACTTTTAGAGGGAAACTAGTATGAGACCCGTGCCTACGCACGGGTCCTCTTTCTTGTGTTGTGTGATATTGTCAATTTTGTTTTTGGTAACATATTACATAGATGAAATAGAATTATCTAATAATTATAGTAATGTTTAAATATTATTCGGCATATTGCGTATTTAGGCTGATTATCTATAACAGTTTATGAAAGGTTTTTTTTTTTTGTAACTGTTTTTTACAGTTATTTTATGTAACAACTCTTTTAAAAATTATTATATATGTTTTAAGAATAAATATTATTAAATTTCTTATTTTTTTAACAGATACTATTAATTTTTTTTCCTTCTTAAATGTATATGCTGGGTTAAATCTAAACCGTTTAAATGTAAATGGTGGGTTAAATCTAAACCGTTTATCTTTTTGAAATGATTACGTTGAGTATGAATCTGAAACATCAATATTGGCGGCAAGAGAAACTTGTCATCTGTCATTTCGATATCTCTGTATAGAGATTTTTTTTGGTGCGTCAGACGTTTTGGTTTCCAAAGTTGGAGTTGAAAAGGTTTCCGTTTCATACACATTTGTTGTACCTTCAAAAGCAAAAACCTAGACTGTACATGGCATCCGGATCCGACGACAACAAAATGTCACAGACTAAGGGGTATACCTTCAACAATTTTTTCCAGAGTTCTGTCATGTTCATGGATCCTTCTCAGGTTAGTTAATACCATTTCAACACTGCAACACGATTTCGAAGAAGTTTGGTAATTTGGGATGTGAAAATATTTGTCGTTGGTAGGGAGATGTTTTGTTTTGATTAAAACTTAAGCTTTTTGCATATTTGATTGTTCAGGACTTTTTAGTTTTTGAAGAAGGTTTCTTTTTGGAATGGGGACAGTGTTTGATAATGGGAACCAACTATTTCTCGGATCCTAGGGGAAACGTACTGAACATTGAATTCGAAGAAAGTCTTATGGCCGAGAGAAAGTTTCGTGGCTCTGATGACATAGTAAATTTTTATGACATATATGACATTGCATTTGTCTGCACTCTCTACTGTGGTGATAGATACTTTAGGTTTAGATTGTTTGACATAGATTGGAATGAAATCGAGTACCCTTTGGTAGAACCGTCATCGTCTTGTTCAAGATCCAGTTTTTCTTGTTCTCTGCGGTTTTTCCAATCTTTCAGAGTCCAGCTAGAGCTGTCTAAGGTATCGTTGTTCATATCTTATTTACCATTTGCAGATTTGTATGTGGGTAAGTATTAACTTGTTTTTGATGTTTGTCAACAGCCATATATACTGCTTCCCGAGGAGTTTGAAAAATTTTGTGGAGATCAACTTAAACTTGATCGCAAAGTTCAATTATATGATCCTATATACAAAAAGTTCGAGCTTTATCTGGACACAAACATAGATGGGATCATTATTTTGTTTAGTATGACGGAGTTGATCAAACATTATGCTTTCATCCAAGATGTTTATCTTCATTTAAATTATGTAGGAAACAATGTTTTTCTTTACAAAATTTACTTTGTTGATGGAGTAGAAATTGTTTATGAGAGGCACTCGGTTGCTGGTTCAAACAATGGCTCTGGTGGTATTATAAACAACGTTGGTGCTGTCAATCGTCATGACTTTCTCAATTCACTTCATGGATTGGTGAAGAAGTTAACGAAATATGATGTTCAAACATCATCTTTGGTATTTTTTTGTTCGTACTTTTATGTTTATTGTTGGTATTTCGTTTTCCATTTGTTGTCTGATATTTTGTGCTTGCCTGTAGTATCTACACTCGGATTTTGCTAGACAGTTCTTGGAGAAGGGACGCAAGAGGTATTTCATTACCATCTCATCTTCCAAGTTTTGGCCTTGTAAAATTCGATGGACGGGAAGGACATCTTTTGAATGCTATGTGACTTGTGGATGGAAAAGATTCTGCAAGGAGAATCAATTGGCTGCAGGTGATGAAGTGAAGTTTGTGATTGATAATCAGCAGAAAAATGTCATCCATGTAATTAAGGTTTAGTTTTGGCAAGGTGTATGCAAAATTTAGGTTTTAATATTGTAGGTTTATGAACATTCCGAATATTGTTTCGTTTATATGTTTTTGATGTATTTTTAATGTATTTTAGGTTTTAATGTATTTTATATGGTTTGGTCTATATGTTTTACGTTCTGCAATGTATAATATTATTGTTATTACTATTTCCTGGGGCCAAATATCTTGAAACGGATTGTAAATGTCTTTTTCATTATATGAGTATTAACAATTGCAAGATTTTTTGAATTTCTGAAATATTGACATCACTTTGGATTTCTATATTTTTTTTCCCAGTACTATTGATTTAATTATTTTTTCTGATATCATATACGTCTAAATGAACTTAATTGAGTTCTTATTTTATGTGTTTCCATTACAAATTATAAATAAAATGTATTAAAATTGTTGGAATCTAAGTTTTTGTACTCATAAAAACTCTCGAAAACTGTGATTTCAAATATTTCGGTTACCATAAATTATTATGTGTAATAAAGTTTAATTAAGTATGTAGGAATGAACATGAATATTTAACCAATGACGTAAAAACATTCATTGTTATTTTAAAATGGAGGTACATAAAGTAAATATTGGGTATAGTTTGACGAAAGAGAGCAAGTCTGGTCCATTGGTAGGTCTCGGTTTAAATGCAGTGTGGCATGTACTGTCTTATAGTACAAATGAATGGTAAAGGGTCAAAGATTCTAAATACTCGATTCACGCGTATTTTAGAATTCATTATCTTCTAACACCAATCCCAAATATGGAGATACAAAACAGAGTTCATGTGGTTCTTGGTAAGTCTTTACATCAGTGAGGAAATATATAACTATAGTACAAAATTTTTTTAACAAATATGTTTCTCTCTCTTTACTGTTTGTGATTTTATCAGGTATTCTGCTCATGCATTTAACAGTGGCCACACTTATGTCAATGATTCAATTCCTGATATCGAACTTTTTTTATGGTCAGAGGTTCCATAGAGCTTTCAAGTTCCTTGATTCTTGTCCAGAAAAAGTAAGCTTATGTCTTGCAGTGATTTGTTTGGTTATATATTTAACAACATTTTGTAAAATGGACGTTTGAATACAGATCTTATCATAATCAACAGTCTCACAAAATATGTTTCTGATTAAAAATACAAATTGTTGGATAAACATTAACTATACATTTTGGAATACTTCTTTGTACACAACATTAGTTGTTGTACTGGATGATTTGTTCTCATTGTCATGGATTAATATCCTTAACCCAGATTTACTTTGAACTCTAGAAGCTGCAACATAGAGTTGACCATGGCTGAATACGGGTGTTGGCAAGTACAATCCCACGAAACCCAAAGACTGACCTTGTGATTTGTTTATTGTCATTGCATATGACAATATAATAGGAAATTGCTTTCTAATTAACTTAAATGGCCATGGGGATTGGGAGGGAGACATAGACATTCGCGGAATGTACACCTCTTGTCCATCTTTGTTTCCTGTAATCAACTTAGCCCCTATGACATGGTTTGCAATCCTCGTTACGATCAATCTGCTTCCATTACACAAACCTTCTGCTTGGTCTAAGTTCCTCAAAAGCATAATCGGAGCTCCAATTTTTAGTTTGATTCTATGATTAGGAAGTCCAGATGTACTAAGTGAATTTAGGAATTCCGAAGTTATAGCGCAGTAAGCATCACTTGAAGCAGATTCTGATTCATCTACTGAATCAGAACTAAGATACAATTTTTCTTCCCCTGCATTAATTATTTCATACATTAGTAATAATGTTTGTGATAGCAAACTAAAAAATTTCAAATATGTTAGGTATAGGTTTCTGATTTACATACCTGGAATTTGTGATAGCATATATTCATTGATTTGATTGACTGTCTCAATTCTACTTGCTAATATTGCTCTACACTGCAGAAATGATTCGTCTGTATAGTTGTGTACTAAGTCCGGATATGTGGTAGATACAATTCCTTGTATAGGATCACTGAAATCTGTAATTAGGAATTCTCTGGGTATTTCGATTTCTGCTAAACCGTCATTTGGTTCTTCTAATTTACCATCACCAACTTTAACAATCCAATCTGAAAATTCTTGAATCTCGGATGCAGTTGTGGATTCCAAACCTTGTTGTAGGAGACGCATATTTTTTGTCAATGTCAAAACTTCACAGTGTTCCCATAGGTAAGATGAGTTAATAGTGGCATTGACAATATCAGATCTTGTACCTCCAGGTATAACAGGTAAGATTTGCCTGAAGTCACCTCCAAATACTATGACTTTTCCTCCAAAAACTGAATTCTCTTTTGTCCCATCCTTCATTATGTCATTTAGAGTTCTATCCAAAGCTTCAAAACAAAATTTGTGTGCCATTGGAGCTTCATCCCATATAATAAGTTCGGCTCTCTTTAACAGTTCTGATGCTTCAGAGCCTTGGTCAATGTTACAAACTGAATTTTCTAGTGTTGGTACTGGTATCTTGAATTTAGAATGGGCTGTTCTTCCCCCTGGTAATAGAAGAGAAGCAATTCCACTTGAAGCAACTGTTAGTACAACTTTACCTTCAGAACGTAATGATGCTGACAGTGTTTTCCACATGAAGGTTTTTCCTGTTCCTCCATATCCATAGAGAAAGTATACACCTCCTTTTTTGTTTAGAACAGCCTGATTGATCTTGTCAAATATTTTTTTCTGCTCACCTACAATGTAACTGTTATTCAAAGTCCTTACTTAATGTAGAATGTATGAATAGCAAATAATAATAAATCCAAACCTGTCATTGATTTCAAGTTTGATTGAAATAAATTTCTTTGTTCTACAATGTCATAATTGAGTTCTGCATATATCAGTCTATTTCCACAATTTTCTGTTAAAAAATCGTTTGGGTATGGCATTGTTGGGAAGAATTTCAAACTGCTTCTATTTGCTTCCAAAAGTTTTTCTAACTCCACTAAAGTTAGATTTTGCAGCATTTCCACTCCAATGTTTAGATCTGCATACAAAACAACAATTAACATGTCTTCCTAGTTGTACACTATATAAATGACAAGTACTATATAGTTACATAACCTGGATTTCCTGATATATTTCTTTCTCTGTAGAGAATTCCATCTGACAGCCATTCCCATGTTTTGTTCCATAGTTCCTCTGGTCGATTAACACTATTTGATAGCAATATAGTAACAAACAGTTTCCTTAGATATATTCCGGAACCCCAATCTTTGGCTTCTTTTATAGCTTCAACATATTCTGAGTCATCTGCTAAAATACCCAAAGCCAAGCAAGCTTCTCTAAATGTAGAATACGTGACATTGTTAACTGTTCTAATATCTACATATGATGTTGGACCTTTTACATGTGTTAGCATTCTCCTAAGATAAAAAACTTCACCAGTACTTGGAGGTACCCAAATAAGTCTTCCGATAGTATTTCCCATCTTCCTTGGCTTCCAACATCTATCTTTCCTGACATACACAAACTTAGAAACAAATTCAGCATATGTTAGATCCCTAGCTTCTGGGTATTTCTTGTTACATTCCATCCAACCTATAAACATTGATTCCGAAATTGTTGCTTTTCCCATGATATCATCAATCGCATCATCATCTTTAAAGTATACTGCTTGTTCTCCTGGAAGATGGAAAAATAGTCTTTCTACGGCTGGATTTCGTCCATGAATTGGAAACGAAAATATTCTCCAGCATGCTTCACAGGGAGATACATATCTGCAATCAAGATATTGTTTAATTTCATCCATTGGTTG
>Ga0099823_1008777_pt1 | contig 10276 bp, 6 predicted proteins | sample CowpearedBW_FD_76831 | JGI IMG/M metagenome (GOLD analysis project Ga0099823, IMG submission 76831) | Root nodule microbial communities of legume samples collected from California, USA - Cow pea red BW | ecosystem: Host-associated > Plants > Roots > Nodule | place: USA: California | collected...
CCATCGTAACACTTGTAACACTTTGCTCGGGGGTGAGCAGCTCGGGGGTGAGCAGAGGTATCCACCACAAGTGCGGGCATCCGCTGAATCCGACCAGGTTATACGTATCCGGATGAGTCAAGTCGAGTCGTAGTGTATTGAATGAAGAGTCATGACATTCTTGGTTGTTGTGTGGGTATGGGATGAAGAAAATATAATTGACTGTATGATGCATATGTTATTGGCTCTAACTTACCCGTTTTGTTGTATGGTTGTATTGTATGTGGCTGTTCTTTCTTACGATGATCATCAATCTAATTGATGGGAGCAGATGGGTGAGATTCCCGCGGTCAACAAGGAAATGGCGATTTCGCTACTTAGCCATCGGGGCTGGATTTTATATTTCTTTCCTTCATGATTTTCGTTAGGGCTATGGCCCATGTATTGTTTACGCCTTGCTACCCATTTCTCTTTTGTTAGACTTTATTTGGTGTTCCCTTGGCATCGTGGTGCGCCCGGTTTGTAGGGATTGTGTTAAGGACCCCAAGACTACGCTACATTGTTATCTCTGTGTGACGTTTCCTTTAATTTTGCGCTTTAAATTAAATGGGGCGTTACAAATTACAATTTTGAGATGTCAAAAATATTGTATCTATTGCAAAATAGTTATTACTTTTAGATATTTATTTTAATATCTATTTATAAACAGAACAGTTGTGAGTATCATTATTGTTATTGTAAAAAAATAAAAAATATATATTTTTTATTAAATTAAATTTAATTAAAATTAAAAATATAATTTATATTTTATTAAATTAAATTAAATTAAATTTATATTATATTTTTTATGTTTTATAATTTTATTTAAAAAATTTATATTTTTTTAAATATTTATATGTATGCATGCATTTACGTGTATCTGCAAATTTTAAAAAAGTTCATTAATATTTTTCAAACAGATATTTAACCAATAAATGAATGGGTAGTAGATGAATTTTTTTTTTCTTCACGGACATCAAGTTTCAAACAAATTTCTAACGAATAAACAGGTGAATAACAGATGAATTTTTTTTGTAAGTCAGGTAAGATAGCATGTAAAAAATACTTTTTTAGAACCCAACCCCATTGATATCCCTATCTACCGTCACGTACAAAATACACTAGTAATTTCTTTATAAGTTTTCACGCTTTGGTTAAGCTCAATTTTTAAACATTTTTCCCATTCACTTAAAAACTTCGTTCAAAATCTTATATTATTCTTCTTGAAGTAACCAAATACGCTCAACTTATATTTAAATTATGAAAAAAGTTATTGGACACCATTTAACAACTTTTATAAAATAAAAATTAATTTTTATATTAAAAAAAAAAAGAATGAATAGTAATAAAAAATAGTATCCAATAGTAGTAAAAAAGATATAATGTCAAAATATCAGGATGCTTAAATTAAAACGCCTCATAAACTAAACTCGTTTTCAAATCAAGGCTATAAATGTCCTTGCATTTCCATTTTCTACACTTCAGAAAAATAAATCTCAAAATAATTTCATTTTGTAATATTCCAAAATCTATATTATAAACTTAAAACTAACATTTGACAAAGTTATGGTATTGAAACATTATGTATGTATTGAAACATTTAAAATTATGGTACTTCTCACTTTGAATTATCAGTTGTTTTCGAATAGGGTTAAATATGATTTTGATTCTTTAATTTTCATTGAATTTTAGAATTAATCAATTTCAAAATTTTAAACCAATTTAATTTTTCATCTTTCAAAATACATGAATTTAATCAAATTTTGTTAAATTGATTTGATATTTCGTACGTATTTTAAGATTGTATTTATGTTATTTATACTGTTTGACACATTTTTACTTTAATGTTAAGTCAAATACTCTTATGAAACGTGCTTGAAATGTCAAATAAACTTAACAAAATTTGATTAAAAAGACTAAATTCACGTATTTCGAAAGATGAAGAACTAAATTAGTTTAAAGTTTTGAAATGGACTAATTCCAAAATTCACACAAAAAACATATTTAATCCTTAATTATATTATGCATTTACTATGGAGTAGGAGTAAAATAAAGTCCACAACTATTTTATCGTAATAAACACATTAAATTTTATAAACTTCACCAAGAAATCTTCGGGGACAGATTAAAGGGAACTGAGAATTACTTTGTGGAGGGAATGGAATATAATTATGAAAGTAAAGTAGATTCAAGCCATTCAAAAGTGTAATTTACTTTTCTTTTTATACAGATAAATGCAAATTCTCGACTCTTGTAGTAGATTTTGTTCCTACATTTAATTTTCTTAGAAAAAGTGATTTCCAAGAGGTAACTGTATGGTTAATTCTTCCAAATATTAATATTAGTGAACAGACATCAAAATGATATTAACCATGTTCACATACAACAAACAGTGAAGGCTTTCTTTCTTGTAAAAAAAAACCCTAGAAAATGGTTGAAGACAGAACCACTTATAATACCATAACTATCTTGCTTTTCTCTCAAAATTCAGTAACAAGTAATGCAATATAAAGAAAAAAAGTAATGCAATATAAAGAAAAAAAAGGTAAACATGCAAGGATTATCTTGTATTTCGTGGATATATTGCCTCAATAGAACCCTGAAAATTTGGTTCCAGAAAAATATAATAAAAAATAAAGGGCAACAAGCTCCTACGGTGAATTTCAAAAGGGTCATTCATCAATCAAAGTTCAGTTCCACCTTCAATAAACCCATTTTAAGAACATCAATGAAGAACTATTTCCTATATTAGATGGTGTTTTGTGGCTGAATGAACCCTAATTACCCCTCCCAATGAGAAAATTCTGACATCTTACAAGCCACCATAATAGAACAATCTGCTGTTCTACAGATTTGGTAAAAGGGGTTCAATCAGCAATGATTAGAGAAGAATGGATATCTAACCTGATCGACCTTCTTTTCTGCCACCTATTCTAGAAAAAGGTTTTTGCTTCTCATTTAAGTTCTTATCAAATCCCCCTTCATTTCTGGTCACAATCCTCAGAGGATGGGCTTCTGTGTTGAATACCCATTCATCTAATGGGATGACTGAAGAAGGCGAGAAGAGAAGATAAAAATACTTCAGGGTCTCTGCAAGAAAGAAGCTTTGCATCATGTTGTCTTTGACTCCACTATTAACCTGAGAAATTTGAACAAGTGATGCTAAATGAGTAAGCAAAATAGTTGCCAGGAATGTTAAATGGGTCAAGCATTAGACAAACATCAAAGGAAGCAAGAAAGAAAATTGGCAGAAATCATTGGAGTAAGAAGCAATGACTCATGTCAACAATGCCAAGAATTTTACTAGGACAGAAAAAGAAGAAGAATAAATAAATAAATAAAATTCTTTAAGTTAAAATTGACTTTATGTACAAGTTAAAAATTAAAAATTTAGGGAAGTCAAAAGGAGAAAACTTCTACAAATTAGCTTATGCATAAACTAATTTTAACATCTGGACAGTCATTTCATTTCTTCTACTTATTTTTCTGTCTTAGAAGTCTATCTAAACAAGCCTTAGGAAGAAAAAATTAAATGAGTTTGTTCATAAGCTAAGTTTCTTTTTTTTTAGTTTATGCATAATTTGTATAAGTTGTCATGAAAATTTTCTAAATTCCTGTTTTTTAACTTGTGTATCAGTTAATTTTAGTTTATAAAGAAAATCTTTTCATTTCTTTTCCTTCCCAATTTTCTCTATTTGAAGTGTTTATGGAAAGATTTGTCCAAAACCTAAAAACAACATAATTTTCAACACCTATGGCCTATGAAAATAAGTTAAGCATTTAATTGAGAAAAACACGTAGAATGTCTCTATCTCATCTATCAAAGTGCCTAGTTCAATAAATGCTTTCACTGATGAACCAGACCGGAGAATTCAAACTTTTTATAGGAAGTACTGAATACAAAAAACGCATTATTAGGTGTCCAATAGAAGTGCGCTTACATCCTTCAGTCCAACATAGCCTGACTCTATGCGGGAGTTCTTCTCAAAAGCTTGAAATATATTCCAACCCCATTCTTGGTATGTTTTGTTGCCAGTTAGACGCCAAAGGTAAAAGAGGGACTCAACTGTCTCAGGCCTCAGTATGTTCCATGACGTGCCCACACTCATGTCCTTCAAATTCAAAAATAAATTTCAGATGACACACATTTCAAACTTCATGGCACAAATAAACTAATAACTAACCTGCCCAGAATGAAAGAAATAGTTCTCTCCAGCCAATTTTGTTGGAGTTGATTGGTAGAAGTTATAACATGTCCAAGCAAGCTGCAAAGAAAGGTACATATCATCAGTGATTACCTCATATTGATACCATTGCACGATAAAATATCCACATGCACCGAAGAAGTAATGCATAGTGTGATTCCATACAGGTCGTCTCATATAAAAGCATCACACACTGCCACTACTTCCACTCACATTTCATAATTATAAGAATGACAACAAAATTCTTAGTTATAGCTCAACAAATGTTGAAAGTCCCACATCAACTAAAGATAAAGTCAATTTACAATATATATAAGTGGATGCAAACCTCCTTTTACAAGCCAGTTTTATAGGATTCAGTTAGACTTAAAGTCCACTTCTTAACATGGCATCAAAGCCATGAGTTTGAACCTATCCTGGCAAGATTTGTTGTTTGTTAGGCCTACCGTATCACCCACTATCGGACTACCCATTAATCCTCAGTCTCATGTTCAAGATGTATATACCTCGGCATGAGAGGGGTTGTAAGTTCTAAATTGACTACTTAGAGCATATATGTGGGTGCAAATCTCACCTTACAAACCCATTTCATGGGATTAACTTAGGCATAAAGTTCACTTCTTAAACATGATGTTAGAGCCTATCCTAGCAAAATTTGTTATTTGTTGGATCTATTGTTCCACCCGCCATCGAACCACCTATTAATGTTTAGTCCATGCTCGAGATGTATATATACGGTGTGAGGAAGGTGTGTTGGAAGTAAGACATTGACCAGAAATAAGACCAATTTACAATATATAAATGGATGCAAACCTCACTTTACAAGCCGGTTGAGTTAGGCTTAAAGGCCAATTCTTAACAACAAATTTTCTGTTTTAAACCAATGATAAACTCCTTGCGTGAAGAAAGGCAAAACAGATTGCCTAAGAGTAAACAAAGACAGAGACATCCATCCCTCTCAACACTTTAAAATAGGCTTTGAAAATGCATGCTAATTTGCCCGAGATCATACATAATAACATATAAATGAAAATGATAACATCATGATTTGATTCCAAGCAGCTGTTTTCATATCAGCATAGCAAATCCTAAGCAGAAAAAAATTACAAAGCTTGTATAGGTGTGAAGAGCATATGTAAATTGACAGATCAAGACCAAAACTCAGTCAATCAACAGAACAAGTACATAAGGGTTTATTAAATTAAATAGGCTATCAAAATATACCTCTTCTGCAAGTGACAGAAACTTCTGTGAATCCTCAGCAGCACTGTAACCAAATGATCCCAACGCAATCATTCCCGGAGCAAAGCATGCTAATTCATCCATCTGCAGGTACACAATTGAATGAAAATTTATGCCAAAAGCAGCACCTCATATGGTAAACACTAAACATGACAATAAAAGTACTGTAAGAGTGATATTATCATACTTTGTCGGTGAGAGATCCTCCATTCTTCTCACATATATAAGCAAAAGAAGACGGTGTTGATCTCCGAATCAAACTTAACAGACCTTTCATTGATTTCTCCCACATATCTCTGCTTTCACAATTCCCAAAAGAAATGGACGAAAATATGAGTTAAAGAATACTTGCACTTACTCAATATTTATGTGAAAGAAAAATTGAAATGATTTGGCCATTAAAATTCTAAAGACTAACATAGAAATTCTCTCACCAATCCAAGGAAATAAAATTAGATTTTACCTAATACTGTCTATTAAAATGACATGGATTCAATTATGAATTCATCAATTAACATATCAACCCAAAGGGCAGAAGACGTGATAATCTTCATGCATTATTCTCACCTATAATGTTTTACGACCGATGTTTTATTCCCTTGTATCCAAACTTTGAGCAAGTATTCATAAAAACTGCAACAAGATTGTGTCAATCACCAATAGCCCAAATTAAAAAATACAGATAAAATTATTAGAATTCAACAAAATCAAGATCATATGAATAAATTCAGAAGTTTGCTATGATCATATCACACAAAATACCGTTGCTAAAAATTGTATTAATACCTATCACCCATGGCACCAAATGTGACAGGAGAGTAGCCTGCTGCCCCACTATGAGGATTAATGTAGATGGGAAGTAATCCATCATCAGGAAATGTTTTATTTAGCCGGGTAATTACGTTTTCCACCTGAAAAAGCATGGTGCAACCAATCAGTGCACTGCTAGAAAAATGGCTTGCACATGCAATATACAAATGAAAGGCATACTGGCATAAACAAGTAACTTCCTTTAGCTAAAATAGCTCCAAATAATTCTAGTAGCAGTGCTACAAACAGTGTGGCATCAATTTAGCATATTTTAACACTAAAGTTTTCCACCACTGCAATGTCTGCCTGTAACTACATCTCTTTTCAACCAACATAAATGTAAATCATCACTCCAATCTAGTCCTTTGAAAAAATAGAACATATAGAATGAAAGTTAAAAACCTTCTGCTGATACTTTGGGTCTCCAGTCCTTTGAGATAGAGCAATGAATTCAAGTTGTTCAGTACCAGAATCTGCCAAGATACTCTCACCCTTAACAAAATACAAACAAAAAGGAATTAGAGACTGTGATGAGGGTGTCAATGATACTTGCAGTATCAAGTAACAAAAATCCATGCCTTTAAATACAAGTGGGATGAAATACTGCTTTTCTACAATGGAATAAAATAGTAATTTCATCACCAATACTCAGCCAAAAATATCCCATAGGTGTTCCTTTGCTATGCACATAAAATTCTATTAGTTGGACATCTCACATCATCTAGAAATTTGGCAAAATATGTAAGTGGGAGATGACCGTGTTAGAAACTAGATTTTTTTTAATAAAGGTAGACCAAAACTCAAATTCTAAAAATAGTATTAGAATCGACACTAATGTTTGTTGTTGGACCTATGGACCCTCTCATAATTGACTTTTCATCATTGGACCACTAGCAGATGTCAAGTCATATAAACTTCACACTTGAGTCCAGTTACGGGCATAAGATGAGTGTGTTGAAGATCACACATTATCTAAAATATGACCAAAATATAATGTATAAATTGGGACAACCTTCACTTTAGAAGTAGGTTTTGTATGGTTGAGTTAGACATGATCGCAAATTAGAAGACTGTAAATATACCACTTTATGATTCTTAGATAAAAGACCAAGCTAAAGCTAATTTTGAAAGGATAGACTGCTCAAAAGCAAAAAGGGAACTTCTTGAGAACCGTGTTAAAGCAAAAAAAAAAAACGTGCACCCAAAATAAATTTTGTTTTCCATTAAATACTCATCCAAAACTGCCTTGAATAACAGATGTATTTTCATCAATTGCTTGAAAACCGGTCTGAAGCATGAACATAAAAAATAACTTGTAACTATAATATCAAAGCTTAAAAAATAAGACCAGAGATTGTATAAGCCATCAAAGTCACATCTCTTGGCTCTAAGGGGGTGTTTGGTAAAACGAAAATTTTTAGTTTCCTGGGTGTATGAAGTTAGGAAAGTATGTTACCCTTATTTGGTTTGCTTTTTCATAAAATAACATTCCCATGAGACAGTTTTTCGAGAAAGGGCTTTAGCGAAGTTTCTCACAAAAAGCATGCCCATGGGAGAAGGTCGGAAATTAACATTCACAATTAAAAACAAAAATTTACTAAAAAAAATATCATGTTACTTTTATTAAATCATTTAATGTAATAACAAGTCAGATTGTGATAAAAATAACACATCACCTCCTAATTTAAAAAAAAAAATTGTATAAACATTTCCAGCACATTTTTCACCAACCAAATAAAATTTAATCATTCCTAGGTATATCATAATTTCCAATTAATTATCCCCAGGAATTCCTGGGGATGACAAAAAATTCCTCCTAGCTAACAACCCTAAGGATAATAAAAATGTAAACAATTCCAAGTAGTTAAAATCAAGGACTACATTCCATTGAAGTAATATTCCAAATCCCCTGGTATTCAGTAAGACTGAAATGCATAAACAAAATTCTAAAATTTACCCCAGTCCAACTAGGGTTGTGTGCTCGTCCATGTGACAAGTTAATGATGTTGTAAGGAATTCCAGTAGGCGTATTCCATGCAGGCAGTAATCTGTCTGCAATTTCTCTAGCTTTGTCAAGGAAAACTTTGTCGCCTGAAAGATCATATGCACTAAGAAGACCACCTACTACTCTGGATTGTGGTGGAAATAGACCAATGAAGAAAAGTAATAAAATATTATTAGTTGTCTAACACTGGTTAAAAAATATAATTTGGTCAATGGGGAAGGGACTTCAACTGCAAAGTAAACCTTATAAAGTAACCTTATGGTTGTCTCAAAAACACTTGCTTCATAGTCCTTGTTAAAATCCAAAGAGTTCGCAACCCATCTGTCAGAGCAATTTCTCATTATGACAAGGAATGCAACAAAATACAACCAAGAGTATTTCACTAAAACATTAAACAGATGAATATAGCAAGAAACTAAAATAAATACAGATAACTACTATGTGTCCATTCAGAAAAAGAAAATTCAGCAATGAAGAGTGAGTGTAGGGCAAATAAATACATATCAGAAATCTTAGGAGTTGAACTATATGGCATGTAGTTGCCCTGGGCAGAGCATTAAAAATTGAAAGAGAAAAACAGAAAACAAATAAACTGAATTTTCTACTCAGCATGCAAGTATCCTCGCCAAATATAACTTTAGAAACCTCCCTACTATTGATTCCAAACATAGGGTGAGAGATATGAGTGAAGTAAAAATGACAAGATTATAAGTTCATATTATTAGAGTCACAAGGTGCACTCACTCTCGTGCCTTCTGAAACTGCTCATTGAGACCCATAATATATAGCGTATCAAGAGAATCTACTAATGTTGCTCCAAGACCTCCAAAGCTATTGACACCACTCTTTGATTGAGGCTAGTGGCACAAAAAAAGTTAATTTCAAAAAATATTAATTTAGAGAATGGATAAAATAATTATATTTTAGATGATTATGCAATGAAAGAAAAAGTGGGCCATCTATTAGCCTACTAATGGCTTTGAGGCATAAATGCATAATCCTTATTTTTTTGTCACATCGATCATAAACTGTTGTTACATGTTTTAGAACGGAAGAAAAAAATACAAGAGAACTAAAGCCTCATATGGCAAGACCTCCATGATATTTACATCTATGGAAAGAAACTGAACTTGAAGCCTTGCAACAGATACTTTAGGCATATTGAAAGAACACAAAATGGAAAATACTTATAAAAACTATCATTAAATAAAGAGTGAAAGGTTGATGAGTTCATAATAGAGAATCACATACCTGAAGTTCATCCTGGCCCCATGCATACTTTTCATAAGATCCCCAAGCATGAAGCATTGCTTCTTTTACTTTTTCCCTCCTCTGGATATCAATGGGGTCATCTAGCACCTCTTTAATGGACTTGGTAACTTTAGTACTCAGGTCAATCTTCCCAGAAGTATCTTGTTTGTTATTTAACTCACCCAGCTGCAATAAGTGTAATTACTTAGCTCCCAAGAAGATTAAAAGAAAAAAAGTTTCGTAACACAATATTACATTCATCAAATAAGAATCCTTGGCCGTAGAAAGAACTACAACAAAAGTATTATACTAGCTAATAATAGCTTTATGCAAGATTGAATGCAAAATGAGAGTTCACACAGGAGGATTTTATTAAGAAGTATGGGTTTCTAGTGTGAGGTTTACAAGGCCTTGGGCTCTCCAACTACAAGCAGCTAGCTTTTGCAGTGAGGTTTTCCTAAGGCTCTATCAGATTTCAATCAGATTAAACCAGTATTCATGTAGGAAATGCAGTATATGTAAATCCTATCTCATCGCTTGTGTTTATTCTTTCCAAAACAAAAGTGAAATGCTTCTTGGTAACAACAGACAGGGCTAAATGTAGCAGAAGAGTCAACACACCCAAAATCTGATAGTCTCTTACCAAATGTTGCAAATCAGTCACTTCTTTCCGCAGCTCAGAAACTTCAACCTGTATTTAGCAGATGCGTTATACACCGAAGTTTAAAAAAAAAAAAAAAAAAAA
>Ga0099823_1008781_pt1 | contig 10274 bp, 7 predicted proteins | sample CowpearedBW_FD_76831 | JGI IMG/M metagenome (GOLD analysis project Ga0099823, IMG submission 76831) | Root nodule microbial communities of legume samples collected from California, USA - Cow pea red BW | ecosystem: Host-associated > Plants > Roots > Nodule | place: USA: California | collected...
ATATATATATTATTAGAAATTATACATTCAAAAACATAAGTAATAAGATATTGAACCTAGTTTTGTAATATAATAAATTTTTATTAATGATAGAAAATTTATTACCATTACTTTTCTTAATATTTATAATATATATTTTTTTTACAATATACGGTGGTATATATACCCTTATTTAAACAAAAAAGTTCTATTTATAAAAGATGTTGTGATAATATTGAAAAAAAGGGTTTTCTTCTAACAAATTATAAGCTTTTCAAGTCTACATCTCAATCTTGGTAGGTTAGGATAAGTTTCATTACACATCTACATAATTCTAGATGTGTAGAAACTCTTCGTCAACTTCTCACCATGTTTTAATCTACATAATTTAAACTCTCAATTAAACTAAAATATATGTACTTAATATATTCATTACAAAAGTGTTCACGTATCCTTTCAAGTTTGTCATTTCATATCTCATGATCATCATTCATAATTATTCTACTTAAACCATATAACATCATTCAATTTCATACCATCATAATTATCATGCATATTCATTCATTAAAGTTTCTTAATATTTTCAATTACATATAACGTTATAAAATATGGTGAATTCGTTGAGTTGAGTTGATTTTATATAAACTTTACCTAATTGTTAGTGAATAAAAATAGTTAGTCACTATAATGACCTGTGTTGTACACAAACAAGACATCCTCTAAATACACAGTTTGGGGTCAACGGGACTACCCAACCAAGGTATCCCCCAAAGTACACGACTTGGGAGGTCATTGGGATTACACACCTAGGGGATTCACCTCTTATACGGCCTGGCCGGGTACATGTCGACCTTGTAGGACAATATATACTCAAACTAGTCACCTTGCCAAGTGAGTGTAATTCCCCAAATGAGATAAGCCCAATGTTAATTAACTCATTATGATTAGCAGGTGATCAAACCAACTAAACCAAAGCTCAACCCGGTAAGGCCCATGAATCCTAGTATAAAAGGTACATTTTACGAATTACTTGCTTACATTTTACTCTGACATCTGACCCAATATCTCAGACTGACTTTGGCATCATAATGTCTTTTGTAGGCTCCTCCCCCTCTATTGTTTAAGACTAGAAGACGAGATTCTGCAAAAGCTAGGACCTTAGACCCTTGAACTTTGCTCAGGAGACTTTACAGTATATAAATCGACCTCGTAAGAACAATTGGCACCCATCGCGGAGTCGACGAATATTCTAAGAAGCTATTGTAGTGAAGAAGTTCGAAGACTTGAAGATGGTGACTACCAAAAGCAAGGTTGTAGAAATAAGGGGAGTCAAACCATCTACTAATATGGGTGTCAAATTGGAGGCCCAAATGAAGATGCAACCACACTTTACTGACTACAAGAAGCGCAATGCTAAAGAAATGGAAGCACATAAGAACAAAATGTGAGGCTTAAGAGAAGGCTTAAGGCTGACAAGCTCGCTAAGGAAAAGGAAGTCGAGAATACTGCGCACATAGGGTCGAGATCCCTATTCAAGGGATATCCTTCCATGAAGCTAAAGAAGAAAGTGAGTACAATTCAATGCCAAGAACCAATGGGTTACCAACAACTCCTTAGCCACCAGAAGCAACCGTTGACACCCTTTTGTCAACGCAATCTCTAAGACACCCTTCCCCAAGAAATGGAAAGCACCCACAATTTGCTACAATGCCACCACTGACCTTGATGAATACGCATATGTGTATACGTACCAGATCACCTTCTACTGGACCAGCGATGTCGTCTTGTGCAAGGCATTTTCCTACACTCTACGAGGACCGACCCTAGACTGGTTTGCCAACCTACTGCCTTTCTCCGTAGATTGCTTTGACACGTTAACTGCGTCTTTTGCCACATACTCTAAGACGAGCTGCCGACATGATGTCTCCTCGTTGTCTCTGCTTAACATAAGACAAGAAGAATGAGAGTCTCTAAGAGCCTATATTGACATATTTTGCAATGCCGCTCTCAACGTAAAAGATCTGAACTCCAATAATATTCTGCACTATATGATTAACAACTTGTAGGTAGGGTCATTTGCTGACGAACTATGCATGAATCCACCTACCATTAAGTTCATGCAGGTAGACGATATGGGAAGTACAAGGCTAATGCCAAAGTTGATATCATCGCGATAGAGAAGAGAGAAGCCGAGAAAACACAACTGTAAGTTCCTAGAGCTGTTGCATGGGGTATTACGCAGCCACGAGAACGTAAACTTGACAAATACATGAACTATGAACCCCTTAACGCTCCCAGGTTGGGCATCCTAGAAGAAGCTCTACAGGTTGATCTCATCCACCCTCGAGGAAGTTCCAACGTCACACCGACATGAATAAGTACTGCAGGTACCATCGCAATAACGACTACACAACAGACGAGTGCCCAATCCTTAGGGACAAGGTGGAAGAGCTAATCAGGAGGGAAAATGAAGGATCATCAAGGAAAGACCGTGTCGGGTACTAGAAGTACGATAATAAGACATAAGATAAACATCAAGATCATCAAGATGACATGAGGCAAGATCAAAGAGCAGAAAGGCCACCGTGATATATGGCAAGATTGCCAAGAGGAGAGGCGACCCTATGAGGGGTTATGAATACCATATTTGTAGTATTTGTTGAAGAAGGTTCTTCGTCCTCGACTAAAAAGAAGCACCTACGATTCGTGCAGTTGAAACACACAGTATCCTGCGAATACAAGAAGACAATGTCATCCATCACGTTCATAGATTCAAACTTCCAAGGGGGCGATCTTGAACAACATGATCCTATGGTCATCACGACAGAAATGGAGAACTTTACTGTGAAGAAAATATTGGCCAACCAAAGCAGTTCTGTGGACATAGTATACTACAGAAGTACAAAAAGATTCAGGCAAATCCCCTATTGACGACTAATAACATCAAAAGGATCCATGCAAACGACACCACAGAAGATGGAGAAGATCTTGACCCGCGAGTGAACAATGATGCACGAATAAAGCCGTTAGGAGAAATAAGAGCTTTCTCACTATTTCAAGAGGGTTGAAGTTTAAAGATTGGATCTACCATTATTGAAGAAGGAGAGAAAGTCATTGTCCAAACCTTGACGACCAATGTAAGACCCGTGAAAATTAATTAAATTAAATAATTAATTAATTAATAAATGCGGGTAGAAAGCGCCTTTATGACATTAATTATTGTTTAATGTGACGTGAAAAAGTACTAGCTTAAATGGTTGAGAGTATTTTGGTTGTATGAGAGGACTTAGGTTCGAGTCCTATGTACGCCAATTATATGTTGTTGTTTTATTATTGATTTTTAATAATATGTATGAGTATGGAATTGGTATTGTAAGCTTATCATGATTGGAGTGTATCATTAACATGATTTGGTTGAATTGGTTATGCACTTGAATGGTGACTAAGTGGTCATGGGTTCAAACTTGGTTGGGAATGAAATTGGAACTTTTTGTTTTAAAAGTGTAGTTTTGGAGGGAATATGAGAGGGCAAAAGAAAACCTAGAAGGGGAAGCCAAGAGGGGCTGGAAAACATCCTATAATGACCCCTAATTGAGAATTAAACACACTAAAAAGCCCAATTTCGTTTTAGTTTTAAAACCCATCATAAAGACACCTATAAAAGCCAACTTTTAGGTAGAGGGAAGAGTTTTGGAAGTGTGGTGAACTGGTGTGGAGAGGAGAGCGAAATTAGGTTGTGCAAAGGGGGAGGCAAAAGCAATTGGGAATCAAGGGTCCTTGTTTTTCTCAACTTTGATCACTAATTCCAGGTTAGGGGAGCTATACTTTGTGTATGCAAATAAATTGTTAAGTGCTATGATTTTGAGTTATTGGCGTCTCAATTAATTCTTGTTTGATTGGGAAAATTCGTGCCTTATGTGCATTGAATGAGAGTTGGAGTGATTTGAGGTTGGGTGCACAATTATGTATGCATGATATGTTGTGGGATAAGGGTTTTGATATTTCAGGTTATTTGATGATTGTATATTCGAATTTGGTTGTTCAGATGTTTAGAAAGCATGGTTATGAGTTCTGCTTGCCATTTCATTTCGTTGGTATTGATCGAGTGTTTTGTGGTATATTTTTTGGGTTTGGTTTGGCATTGTTTTGGGTAAATTGCGTGTGTGACAGAGAGGGAACTCTGCAAGTCTCGCCCAAGCGAGTCTATCTCGTCTAAGCGAGAGTTGCAGAACCTCGTTTCTGGTTTGGTTCGCGCTGTTCGCTCAGGCGACCAGGAAAAGGGTTGAGCGACATGGTCTCTCGCTCAGGTGAGAGGCACTCGCTTGAGCGAGGTCGCAAGGAAACCTGAGAGTTTTGAGCACGACATCTTGCCCAGGCGAGAGGTTTTGGAGTTCTGAGCGACAAGCATGCTCGCTTAGGCGAGAATGGCTCGCCTAAGCGAGGTCGCGACGAGAATTGATGTTCGTTTAATTGAATCCTCGTTTAAGCGAGGTGTGTGATATTTTGAGCGATGGTATTGCTCGCCCAGGCGAAAGGATCTCGCCTAAGCGAGATAACGTGATAATGCTACTGTATTAAGCTCGCTCAGGCGAGGTGAACTAGCCTAAGCGAGGCTGATGGCTTAGCTTGGGCGAGAGTCCCTGGCTTAAGCGAATTTATGCAAATTTCCATGTTTGTGTGTGCTTGTGTGTGTGATTTGGTTACTTTTTCCTAAGTATAGGAAGTATATGCATGTGGTGTGGTGTTTAGGCTTGAAGGACTAAGTCCAATAGGGGTCTGGGATGTGCTTGATGGTTGGACACATGATGGGCATAGAACTGGTTGAGTTCTCGTCGGCTACTAATGGACGAGGAGTCCATGGTATGGTGATTACATGTGTTGGGTGCACGATGGGCAAGAAACTGTTATGTTCCCGTCGGCTACTATTGGGCGAGGAGTCCATAGTATGGTGATTGCGTGCGTGCCAGGGTCCAAGTTAAGGAGGCTTGGATGATTTACTACAGACAAGGAGTCTGTAGGGCATGACTATGAGCGAGATAGGCTCATAGGGTTGAACCACGAATGAGTTAGTTTCGTGGGAGCACAGTGAAGTCCCAATACCTAGTTCATGTATATGACTCATGAAGGACTATGAGGTCATGGTTGGATAATTTGAAAAGCATGAAAATTTTAGTTATGTTATTTTGGGTTGGGTGACATATTTATTTCATGTATCTGTTTTATATATTGTGCATAGCTCACCCTTTCTGTGTGTGTGTGGCGATGATCGGATAACTCGTTATCCGGGAGCAGATGATGTGATAGGTGGGCCAGGAGATACATAGACTCGGAGCGAGGGATAGCATGAGATTTTGTATATATTTATTATTTTGGTTTTAAGATAACTTTGTAACCCTTTTGGGAGCCATTTGAATATTACTTCAGTTTTATAATTATGGACTCCTGTTTTTATTACATTGTATTAAAGTTTTAAATTTCCCGTGTTTTTGAGAAATAGTGTTATATTAAATGAGGCATTTATTTTTATTTCTTATTTTATATATTAAATATTAGTAATATTCCTTAGGGATGTTACATCCAATGTCGACTAGTTTGCGTCAATGATAGTGGACATACCAAGAGTAGACCCTCAGATAGCGTTACATCGCCTATTTGTTTTCGAAGGAGCAAAACCAGTATCCCAGAACAGGAAGAAGCTAGGAGAAGAAAGAAGACTGGCCACTAAGGTTGAGGTCGAGAAACTGTTGAAGGTTAAGTTTATAAAGGAAGCAAAGTACACGACATGGCTCGCCAATGTGGTACTAGTTAAGAAAGCTAGTGGGAAGTAACGTATGTGAATAAATCATACAAACTAACAAGGCATGTCCTAAGGATACATATCCTTTTTTTAGCATCGATAAATTGGTAGACAGTGTTGTTGGACACAATATTTCAAGCTTCTTGCATTTTAGGCTATAACCAGATCCCTATGGCGGAAGACGACAGACTAAAGATTGCCTTCATCATAAAGGATTTGAATTATCACTACGATGTCATATGATACGATAGAACGTAGAAATATATGTGGATGGTATGGTTGTCAACTCACCCACTCAAACCTAAAACTCATAAGACCTGTATGAAGTCTTTGCAGCTTTGAGATCTTACAACCTACGGTTGAACCTTGAGAAGTGTGTGTTTAGGGTAGATAGCAACAAGTTCCTCGGGTTTATGCTGACGCATAAAGACCTCGAAGCTAATCCGGAGAAGTGCCAAGCAATTATTGAGATGAAGAGCCTTAACAATATGAAAGAAGTACAACGACTGATTGGTAGGTTGACTATAATATCTCGGTTCTTACCAAGGTTGGCTAACAAGACTAAACCAATGATGAAGTTGTTAAAGAAATCGACTAAGTTTGTTTGGGATAACACATGTCAAGAAAGGTTCAAAGAATTGAAGAAACTTCTGGCCTTAGCCCTTGTCTTGTGCAAACCTAACACACAACTGTCGTTGTTAGTATACATAACGACCATTGAAGATACTATCAACATGACTTTGGTCCTAGATGTAAAAATGAACACAAACTGGTATACTTCATTAGTCAAACCGTTATCGTTAAAATCGACTACCCCATACAGAAGATCTTGAAAAAGCTGGACTTAGGGGTCGCATGTCCTCATGGCCTGTTGAGTTATCGAAATTCAGTATCCAGTATGAACCATGAGGTCCAATAAAGGCTTAATGCAACAAGTTCCTCCATATCGTTCTTCTCCTTTTCTTTACCAACAAGCTCAATCTATAGCAAAGTAGCTACCCTCTGGCTCATCACCATGGACCGTGCCTAAAACTCTAATAAAGCCCTTATGGTAGTACTTCGCTCCACTGGGTCCACCACCTTCAGCTCCTCGTTAGTAAAAAAGACACGAATTGGACCTCCCTATCAAGGAAAACCATTTGACCAACCCTTTTGGATAAGTAACATAGAAATAAAGGAAACTCTCTGGAGTAGGAGACAAGTACAAGGCCTGACAAACAAGTTAGAATGCTTATAACCCACCCCAACTATTTGGATGAAGTTGCGTCAGAGCAACATTCAAAATGCGAAGCACACCCATGGTGAATTTGTTGAAAGGTAAGCGAACATGTAACTGTAGAAAAAAATCATGTACAGATAAAAGTGTTAGTTTTGAAATGGTGATTTAAGCCAAGAAGGAGGGGGGTTTAATTGGCTTTATAAACTTTTTCTAAAGTTTAAACCTCTTTTCAATTGAATCAAATAGACTAGAAAGTTAGGATGTAAAAGCACTTTCAATCGATTAAAACATAAAACAACAGACTAATTTGTTCTTGAACTATGAAACAGTCGATTAAAAAGACAAATCAGTCGGCTAAAATACTAGAGATTTATGCAGAATTCAAAATTCATAGATTTAACTCAAACAACAATCTTTTACATACAAGACTTGTTCCAATCAATATTTTTAACAAGTATACAACCTCAGATTACACAAGAACGCATTAAATCACACCAAAGAACGAATTGCTTGGTTTTCTTGAGTTTTTAAAGAGATTCAAAGTGAGTGGGATGAGGGAAAGAGAATTGGACAATTGTTTTTATACTAGTTCACTCAATCATAGAGCTATATCCAGTTTACCAGGACAACCTGAGTCTGGTTTCCACTATATTCAAAAGTTTTACAAATCACTTACCAAGATTACACTTTTGAAAAAAGAAACTTACAAGATTTTTGACTCACACAAAAATCTAGACATACACCCTGCAAAAATCACACTTACAGACCTGAAAGCACATCAGGCAAACCAACCAGAGGCACAAGAACATCCAAACCTGATGGTAGTTGTCCTTAGCCAACCATACATGTGTTCTCTAAGCTACTCACAAGCCAAAATGCCTCCAAGATCAACCAAGATCTTCAAACCACTAGTTGCAGCTATGTATTGCAAAGAGAGAGAGAGAGAGAGAGAGAGAGAGAGAGAAAGAGTTTTCCAGAGAAGAATGACAAAGTTTCATGCTCCAAAACTCATATACGCACATCTGCTCTCGTAAACACAACTTATATAGTCTGGTTTAAGTAAAAACAGTCGATTGAATTTTCTATATAGTTAGCTGATTTCACTTGACTTTAGTGAAATTAGTCGATTGAAAAATAATTCAACTGACTGAATGCATTCATACTAGAAACACACAAGACATCTAACCTATGCCATATAGCCTACCAACATGATATAACACTAAAACATTACATTTAACATGTTATTTTCAGATTTAACACACTAAAACTTAATACAAGTGGATCTTCATCAATCTTCATCAAACACATGTGATCTTCATGCACATGGCTTTATCAATTCTTTGTTTCAAGCTTGCTTCTGCAAAAAAAAGAACTCCTCCTCATCCCTCTCCCGATCGTGACACACCTTGTCCACGACGTTAACCCTCCTAAGGGAAGCTATGTCACAATTCATGCCCCAATCGGACTAACCGCCTTGCCAAGTGAGTGTAATTTCCCAAATGAAATAAGTCTAAGGTTAATTAACTCGTTATAATTAGCATGTAGTTAAACCAACTAAACCAAAACCCGACTAGGTAAGGCTTATGAACCCTAGTATAAAAGACATATTTTACGAAGTACTTGCTTACATTTTATTTTGACATCTGACCCCATATCTCGGACTGACTTTGGTATCAAAGTGTCTTTTGTAGGCACCTCCCCCCCTTTGTTGTTCTAGACTAGAAGACGAGATCCACAGAAGGTAGTACCGTGGACCCTTGAAGTTTGCTTAGGAGACTTTATAGGATATAAATCGACTTCGTAAGAACATGACCAATTTAGATAGCAATTTACAAAGTAAAAAATTTTTGGTTACTAAAATAGTCACTGTAATGAATAAATAAATTATAATTGGTCTCTAAATTTGTTTCTAAAATTTAGCTACTAAGGTTTTAGCTACCAAAGAAAATTGATAATTAAACATTAGCTACCAAAGGAATTAATTTCTAAATTAATCTCTAATTAATTAGTAACCAATTTAGTGACCAATTATAATTTTTTATTCATAATAGTGACAATTCTAGTAATCGATAATTTTTTATTTATTTTGTAAATTGGTATCTAAATTTGTTACTATAATAACTAATTTTTAATTAATTATTGATAAAACATTTTTTTAGTATATATATATATATATATATATAACTTTAATTTTAATAGATTGTTATTGTAAATTGACACCATTAATCAAATAAAAAACTATTTGGGTTCAAATAAAGAATGAATGAGTGGTTTTCAGTTTTTGGCATCAATTCGTGTGGAATATCTTCGTACCATTGAACATTGAACATTTCCACTATATCACAACATTCGGAAACAGATAAGTTCTTTAATATCGTCAAAGTAGAAGTTATGTACGGATTTATACATCTCCTTCAAAATCACACAAAACTATTCTGAATTTTCCTCACTTGAGTTTTCGTTGAAGAATGATTTTTCACCTCTAAATTCTGAATATTGTTGTTGTTTTCTTTGTGTAATTTTCATCGATCATTAATATTCTTTTTATTTACTACACTGTTCTCATGTTCGAATAACTAAAATCTCTAAACTTTTGATGTATGAAGCATAACTATTCTTTACTTTTAGGGAATTTATATGACAAAAGTTCAGAAATTAGTGTAGGAAAAGTAGGTTGGGTAGGTTGGGTGCAGTGATGTGTAAGCTAGAATATTGAATTGAGGGTGGAAGTTCAAATTCGAAGGAGAAACAATCTTAGGAATCTAGGTCTCCTAACTATGGCAATAATTGAGAAGAATGACGAAAGAAAAATGCAAAAATATCCCAAAAATTTGATGGCTTACTTTCACAGAGGACCTGAATATATAATGTAGGATATCTTCATAATTACAATATATTTGATTCAAACTTTGTTAAGAGAATGATTGAATTAAAACTTTAACGTCCTAGTTAAACTAGCTTATTGTACTAATGAGCATATAACGTAAATATACTTCATATTTCTTCCTCCCCCACTTTTTTTTTTTTTTTTTATTCCTTTCTTTTTTTTTTTTTTTAAGATTTTGCTTCCAATTCATCTCTTTTGGAATATGATCATGTCTTCGTAGTATCTAAAAGACTTGAAATTATTTTTATGTGATAAACTTTTCAAATGCAGTATGTTTTTATTTATTCTATAGAATTTTTCTTCATGTATTTTCTTTGTGATTTTGTTATCAATATTTATGATATTAGTAGAAAAAAGTGTTCTTCTCAACTTATTTTATTATATATTGAAAT
>Ga0099823_1008784_pt1 | contig 10272 bp, 8 predicted proteins | sample CowpearedBW_FD_76831 | JGI IMG/M metagenome (GOLD analysis project Ga0099823, IMG submission 76831) | Root nodule microbial communities of legume samples collected from California, USA - Cow pea red BW | ecosystem: Host-associated > Plants > Roots > Nodule | place: USA: California | collected...
GATATTGGTGGCGATTCTTATGCAGTGTTTAAAATAGAGACCGAGAAAATAAAAGAAAAAGAAGGTGATAGTTCAAGAGCTGGGCTCACCAAGCTTAATGACCTAGAGGTGCGGCAGCCTGTAGTCCCTCCACTGTCGGGAGCCGGAGGTGGTCGCTGCTCTGTGAAGCCAGCCTAACGCGGTGCCCTCCTGTCTAGGAACCAAGAAACCAATGCTTTCGCAAAGATTCCATGGCTCAACTCTCAACTTGGAGTGGGCAAGCCAGCACAATGCAACCACTAGGTCAGCTCAGCAAGCTAAAGCCTTGTCCAGTCACCCTGATGCCCCCACTTGGGTCACAAGCTGACGTTACCCAGCTCGGCGAACTGACATGTCTGTCAGAACATATATAAAGACTAGTTCATCTAATATTCTGAACGATGTGGAACTTCAGATGGCAATGTTAAGAACAAGGAGTCTTGAGTTGGAAACTGAGGCTTGTTCCTCCATTTCTGTTTTCTCCATGTTATGGTACGATACATCGTAATACATTATAACCTTGTAACCTAAAAGGTTTCGTTGATTCCATTTTAAAGTGATGAGAAAAACATAAAAGTGCCATTTAAAACTGTTGATTCCACTTTGATATCCTCACCAGAAAAATTCAATTTTGATATATCCATAATTCTTTATGGATCTCCAATTCTGATTCACCAGGCCCAAAAGACAGAAAAATTGTTTTCTGCACCTTCATAATTTCTTCTTACACCCCATAAGTGTTATAAGGATAACAATAAAACCCTTTTATTAAAATATAAAGATAACCTATTTTTTCTATATACCTCCTCAATTCGTAATAGAGTGAACAATTTGTGACAGTGTCGTCTCCACCTAAGCAAAACTATATTGTTTTCTATTTTCCTTAGAAAATAAAACATGAAAACATGTGCTTTAAACATCAACCTAATGGCAGTTGTATGACCACCAGCTAATATATGCCTTCAGCACATGATTTGCATAAGTTTAAAATTGTTTATGTTGCTTCTCCTACTTTAATTTTGCTTTTCCCAGAAAGAAGAAATAAAACTTGATTAAAAATTGTGATTAGCACCATGCTATCGGTATATGTAACATCTTTAGGTGGACTAATAAAATGAATAAGAGTATACTTTTCTTCTTTTTTCACTCTGGGACTGAAAAAAGTATGTTTACTGTTTTACTGGTGAACATTTGAGGTATGATGTTGAGAGTAAAGAACTGAACAAAAGAGATAGATGCTGGAGTAACAACAGTTTGATCCTTAAATAATATGTATTCAGTAAAATTATAAACAGATTATATCACATTCATGTACAGTTTGTGACACTCATGGGGGAAAATTGAGTGCACAAAAATCATATAGATGCTATGATTAGTGGTTGAAGATGTTGAGAAGGGAAACCCTGTTTCTAATTAATTTTCTTGAGAGGTGATCAACTCCTATCTCCAGATCTTGGATGCACAGCTCCAAATTTTCCACATGACTTTGAAAATTCTCAACAGATGAAGGTTTGTGACTGATGAGACACTGCAAAGCTGCATCCACCTTTTCAAATTCATTTATGGTTGATTCTTGAGAGTCACAAATAACTCTCTTGGGTTGCACCAACTTGGAGATTGCTGACCATCTGCTATGTTCTTTTGGAGCAGAGATAAAAAGTAACACACTTTCTAATGAGCTCATGGTGATTGCTTCTGCTTCATTTAAGAAACTGAGCATAGGTGAAGTGTTGTTGTCCTTGTGCTTCAAATTTTTCAGGGCCTTTTGGATTTGCTTCTTGATCTTCTTCCTCACAGATAAGTATTTCACACTTTCAACCGCGAATCCGGTTTCATTGCCTTTCTTTCTTCTGATGACTGACATTAAGTCGCACATGCTTTCCTTTGATTGCTGAAGACAATCTTTAGCTTCACCACAGATATCTAAGAGCCTAAGAGACCCTTCTAGTAGGAAATCCACCCATTTTTCATTGCACTCCCGTGCTAAAACTTGCTGTTCAGTTGGCAATTGAAGCAACTTATCAGTGTAATCTTGCAAATCCAGCATCTCGTTGAGTTTGTGGCTCACTGAAGATGATGACAATGAAGAAGTGGCTTCAGAACCACTCAATCTTCTCAAATGATCCTCAAATTGTGATGCAAAAGGGTGAGCTGCAGAGGGCAAGCTGTTGCTGCGAAGATGTAGAGAGTTTTGTGTTTTCTTTTCAATCACTGCCATTTTTTCTTCTCAGAGAGTTTGTTTGCTGCTTGTTGTGGTAGGCATTTGTATTATATATAGCAAATGAAGAAACAGAATAAGGGAGACAAAAGGATTTTTTTTTTCCTCCAATGTCACCTAATGAGTATGCAATTATATCATCTTGATTTGGATCTCAGCATCTTAACCATTACGCATCATGGTTCCAACTCATCCCTCAATTGTTTACTTGTGAGTTGGGAATCACATGGATTCTTGAAAAGTGGCATATCTTGAGAATAAACTAGTTCATGCTGTGTGATGCATGCATTGTAATTTGAGCTTCTGTCTAACATAATTGATTTTGAGTCTATGAAATTGTCTACCTACAACAGGACAGATTCACGACAAGAGAAAACTTCATCTTTCTGATATACTAATAAATATATTGGCTACTTCTTGGTGGCAATGTTAATCAATCTTCTTCTGCTTCCGTTTTGTATGTTGTAAGCTACATGTTAATTGACACGTGAACAACAATTAGTGGAGGTTAGTGGTAATTTCTTCTGCTTCTTAATGCATTTTCTTATGATCTTGTTACCAGAAAATTAAATGCAAGGACAGCTCAGAAATCATGTACTCGCTTTGTTGCCATTTTCATCAAATTGCAAAAACTATGCAGAAAGAGTACTGAGGAAATAAACAACATATGAAACAATAAAAAAATGGTATATAGAAAGATTATATCATCCAACAATTAGAAAAAAAAAGGTGATAGTGTCGCTGCTCTGTGAAGCCAGCCTCACGCGGTGCCCTCTAGTCTAAGAGACACGAGACCAATGCCTTCGCAAAGATCCCATGGCTCAACTCTAAACTTGGAGTGGGCAAGCCAGCAATGCATCCTTCAGACCAGCTTAGCAAGCTAAAGCCTTGTCCCATCACCTCAATGCCCCCACTCAGGTCACAAGCTGACGTTACCCAGCTCGGCGAGCAGACATGTTTGTCAGACGATTTATAAAGACTTGTTTTTCTAATATTCTAAAAGATGTGGGACTTGCATATAGCAATTTGAAGTGCATAGAGTTTTCTTGAGTTGGAAACCGAGGCTTGTTCCTCCAATACATTATAACCTTGTAACCCAAAAGGTTTCATTGAGTCATTTTAAAGTTATGAGAAAAACATAAAAGCGCCATTTAAAAGTGTTGATTCCACTTTGATTTACCATTACGCACTCAATTTTTTACTTGTGACATGGGAATCACATGGATTCTTGCAAAGTGGCATATCTTGAGAATACACTAGTTCATGCTGTGTGATGCATGCATTGTAATGTGAGCTTCTGTCTGGAGGAAGAAAAAAGCTGTTTCCTAACATAATTGATTTTCAGTCTATGAAATTGTCTAACTACAACAGGACAGATTCACGACAGGAGAAAACTTCATCTTCTGATATAGTCATATATTGGCTACTTCTTGGTGGCAATGTTTATTCCCCACCTCAATACCTGTTAATTAATTTTCTTCTGCTTCCGTTTTTTATGTTGTAAGTTACATGTTTAATTGACACGTGAACAACAATAAGTGGAGGTTAGTGGCAATTTCTTCTGCGTCAATACATTAATATTTTTTTGCATAATATTCTTGTTTTCCAAGTGGAAGTTATTAGTTATTTCTTAATGCATTTTCTTATAAAGCATTTTGAGAAATTTTAACAGTTAGCACTTTGTTGAAGGGATTGTTATTAGCAAAATCAATGATACAATGTCATATAACAATGGCAATAACAGTAGAAAAGATGCAGGGAAAATTAAAAATACACTTGCTGATAACCATATACACTTCACAGGCTAGATTTACAGCCATAACGGAAAAGCTTTCCAATTTGATAGGGAAAATGCATCAAATTGCAAAAGCTATGCAGAAAGAGTTACTGAGGAAATAAACAACATATGAAACAAAAACAAAAAATGGTATAAAAAGATTATCATCTAAATTAGGAGCCAATTTCATTGACATAATCACAAAACATTGGCACGGATTTGTACAGCTAGTGGTTGAGGATGTTGAGAAGAGAAACTCTGATTTTAATACAACGTTTAAAAAGAGTTTCAAGTCCTTCCACGAAGTCTTGAATGACTGACTCTAAATCTTGTAAATGGTTCTGCAAACTATTGATGTTGTCAGACTTTCTTGTCATGTGAAACACAAACGACTGCAATGCAGCATCCACATTGGAGAATTCATTCTGATCTGATTCTTGTGTAGAAGTGACCTTTTTGTTGTGCATGAGTTTGGAAACCAAAGACCATTTACTTGGTTTGGCTTGTGCTGATCCAGAGATGAAGTTCATCAGTGACTCCAATATGGAAAGAGTGATTACTTCTACATCTTTGAACAAGTTAGCCAAGGTTGTGGTTCGGTGATCCTTGTTGCTCGGAGAAAATTTTGCTTTCTTCACAGTTGCCTGCAAATTCTCCAACGCTTTGAGGATCACCTTCTTTACTACCTTCCTAGAAGCCAAGAATTTCCTGACCTCAGCTGCCACTTCCATTTCACCTCCTCTTTTTCTTCTCATAATCGATTGAAGTTCTCGTGCACATTCTTTTGTGTGAAGCAAAGCGTCCTTTGCAGCAGCACATACATCTAGGAGCCTTAAAGATCCATCCAAAAGCTCTTCTACCCACTTCTCTTGACGCTCTTGGACTAGGACTTCTTGAGAATAAGGCAGCAGAACCAGCTTTTCAATACAATCGTGCAAAGTCTGCAGACCAGTTAGTTTTTGTCTGAACAATGATGATGAAGAGGAAGTTGCATCTGAAGCTGAAGCTGAAGCCTCTAAACTTCCCAAGTGTTGATTGCATTGTAGAATAAGAGGGTGTGGTTTACAAGGCAAGCTCTTTGAGCGAGATTGGTGATGAGAATGAGATTTTGGGCTAAAAGGGGTGGCTGGCATTTTCTCAAACAAGAGAAAGGCTTTGAGATTGACTCTATACAATTGAGTCTTTGGATATACCTTCCTTCCACTGAGATTATCTCAATATATATTGCGAGTTCAGGAGACAGAAGGAATCAAATATTAACAAAAATCCATAGGGGCTAACTGATTCAGATTCAGATTTATCGAAGATCTCAGTAATGTTAATGCAGTGTCTCTTGCATAGGAACACTACAACTCATGACTTGCTTTTTTTTTCACAGCACACGCTTGTAGTAATCCATATTGGTGTTATCAATGCATCAAACTCACGAGTGGCATTGTCTAATGGCTATTCCTTTCTTCATTGCAAGAAATGCAGGTATAATATTATCTTTTGCAAATAGAATAACCTTAAATACAAATCATCAGTTGCATGAGTGGAATCGTATGAATCACTTGCCGTTATAAATGAACTGTTGCACTGAACAGCAACTGCTCGGAACACGGGAAACTGATAATAAAGAATCATAATAATATAAGTAACTGACAAATGACAACTTTGGCTTTTCCCTCATTACAGGAAGACAAAAATCACGTTCTGCATTGAATTTCAGCGCTTGAAAGAAAGAAACATGTGCAGACACTTAATTTTGACTATTGTTTACTCTTCAACCTATTTGCAGTAGTAACCTTGACAGCGAACAATATATGGATTCAATTTCAAACTGGTTTTGAATCCCATGTGGGTTTAATAATTGATATGGAGGGGTTCCTGATTAAGTTATTATTATATTAGCTGCTCTGTGAATCTTTTCATCATTTCTCCGTAGATTTTTATTGCTTAGGTGAGGAATAAATCTTCATTTGGAGATTGGAATGGAAACAAGGTGATTGAACATCCACAAATACTGGGTTTGAAATGGGTTATGCAGTTTATAATGGCATTAAAGAAAAATATTATTCTGGAGGGCTTCTCTTCATTCCTTTGAACCTTGCTCTAAATTCATTCTTCACTTTCTTCTGTCCATTCAATCAAGCAAGCAAAATTCACACATGGACAAAGAATTTGCGAAGAAAGAAAGAAAGAAAGAAAGCAAGAGAAGAAAGAAAATTCTCTACATATAAATAAAGAAAGAAAGGTTGTAATTTGATTATCTGATTATTGTATTTAGTAAAAGAACAAGTTTTAATTACATCTGTGTACAACAGTAGGTCAAAAATTGAATTTGGGTATTCGCATACAACACTTAGATTGTTTTTTCTCCAACTAGTGGCTGAAGAAGACATTGAGAAGGGATACTCTTGTTTTAATGAGTTTCCTTGAAAAGTGTTCAACGACTACTTCCAGATGATGACAGAGAAGTGCTGGTGACTTCAGAGACTTTCATTCTCTGCAAGTGATCCTGGAATTGTGATAAAAGTGGGTGAGGTGAAGATGGAAAACTGTTGCACCGAATGTGCAGAAACTTCTTTGCGCTTGTTTCCATTTACTCTTGTTAGATGATATGCATAACTTGTTCTGAAGTCTGAGTCTCAGTGTTTTCCATCAGCTCCATATATAGCAAATGAATTGAGGGAGACAAGTAGAATATTTGTGTTCCTATATGTCACCAAAGGAGCTAGCAACTATATTATCTTGATTTGAATCTCAGATCTATGATGATTATATAGTTTTCTCTTTGTTTCCTACTCACTTCACTCCTGAATATTTTTACTTGAGCATCACATGGTTGTTTGAAAATGGTATCTTTTGCAGGTTGCTGAAAAAAAATTCTAAATTTTCGGAGTATGCATTGTAATGGAAGTTTTTGTCTGGAAACAAACCTGTCTGTTGAACTAAAGATCAACAAACCTGTCTGTTGATGTCAAAATATATTTATTTTCAGCACTAAAGGTCCAAATTAAATGTTCATATTTATGCATTTGGAAGATCAATTTCAGCATTTATTCTCAACTTGCCTGCTGACAAAAATGAGTCAAGGTTGAAAAAAATCTTTTTCTATTTTCAATCATCAGATGTCAATGGTTAGCCATAGATGGCCATGTTCATGCATTATTTTCATTTTTAACGAATATTTAAGTACACGTTCATATAACAATAAACATTGTGAATCAAGAAGAAAAGTTGATCAAATAATTGAGTGCTCAAATTCAGTGAATGGCATCTGCTGTAGATATTATATCTCCTCCATCATTTTACAGGTTGAAGTCATAAAATCTCAAGCTGTGAACTACACGAGTGCAGGCTATTGGAGTGAGCATTATTATAAATCAGATTTTTTGTCTGCGGGAGGAAAACAATTATATTGTGAATAGCAGTTAGGTTTGAGACATGAAAGAAATTGTTTGAGGGGTATCTCTTAATTTCCAGACATCTATGGTTGGTCATGTCTTGATTATAATGTTGATGCAGTGTTCCCAATGTCATAATTGATTTGTTGATGTTTATGTGCATGCATGCATATATGTAGCTAAGAATGAAATAGCAACCATACCCATATGCACATTTTATTATTCCTATCATATTCATAGTGGTCTGGTTCATGTGAATGTGGAATCAATAGAATTTACCATTTAAGTTTCTGAGCACTAATTAATTACTAAACATTTAACCTCTCGCTTTCTCTATAAAGAAACAGTTACCGTATTTATAAAAGAAAAATAGTACCGAATAGTGTCAAATGGAAGTAATAAAAAAATTTGTATCAAAGTACCATTGTACATTACAAAATTAAATCCCCCAGATGAGTTCCAGACGGTAATAGTGTATTATAAATTTTAATTTACTGTTTGCCCATTATGTACAAAGATAGCACAAGAAATAGGGTTAATTGCATTCAGCAAGTGAAATTTTGAGTCCATGGCATATAATTGAGGCAATAATAAATTTTAATCATTCTTCAACAACCTGATCAGCTTCCACATTGATCCAAAAGACCATGTGGGTTGAACACTTAAACCAAGTCTACAACGTGGTTGGAGAGTATATATATACACATATGAACATTGGAAATTAGACCATACTTAACACGTTTTAGCGTAACTTACCACCTTAATTCTTGTCGAGTTTGATTCTAAAAGACATTTTCCAATATATATCACGTACATTAATATTTTTAAAATAAACGTGAATATCATATCCATGTATCAAACCTTATATCTTTTATACCCTATACATTTACCAAGGCAACAAGTAGAATTTCCTACTTTAAACTTAGTTTACAAAAAGTGCAATGATTCGAAACATTTGTAACATTTTCCATCGTTTTCCCCTGAAACATTAACATTACTTAAAATATCTTTAACGTAAATATACACAATAAAAACATAACAAATTTGAATGGGCACGACATACATTAGTCCTGGTACACTAATCAAAGATCACATATTGGTTGAAAATTCCACATCATATGCGAAAAATGTATATAAAGTTCTACGATTTGGTTTTAACAGTTAAAACACTATTCAAAATGTAATTAGCTTAACTGAAGTAGTCTGCCAAACGAGAACACATTACTAAATATCCGGAACAGACATTTTCCAATTGGTTTTGATTTCAAAAAGAATCTCCGGCACATTAACAAATCAAGTAAACAAAACAAAAACAGCCAGAATATTTGAAAAGATCAAACATGGAAGGAAACCAAAAATACAACCTCAGCCTGATTCAACAATCTAGAACTGAGAAGCTAGTATGAGATGCATCTTAAACTTCAAAAGAACATACTTCACTATTTCTACGATTACTCCATAACCTAAGAACAATCCCACAATTAGGTGTTTGTTGCCCTGGTGTAAATTTGCTGACTTGCATGGGCAGACACCATCCTGATTGAACCTCTAGCCATCAGTTCTCTGATAGCCTTCCTTGCAAGTGATCCATTTATCTGTAAAGTGCATGAAAAACGATTATATATTATTCAATGTACGATTGACTTATTAATTCATGACAGTCATTGAGCAAATACAATTGTAGGTATAAGTGCGAATTACAAAAAGGTTACCACGCATAACTTAATAGTCAAAAGTAGGGCATTGCAGTGACATTATCAACTGAAATTGTTAGATTGACGAATTTAGAAGAAAAATTGCGAAGTTGATAACAATTATTGAACAATAAAAACAGTTAAGAATTTCATAACAAAAAGGTCAGTGGATAACAGTCATGGATGTGAGAGAATATGGCCTCTTAATTTTCTCAAAGGCAATTTAGTTAGTTACCACGTGCAGTTTACAAGTTCTTTTCAAGATGATGGACAAAAAACAACTATTCATACATAGAAAACAAAACCAGAAATGCTTTGTCTTGAGTAATGGGTAATCATAACACTAACCAAATAAAACTCAAAATCGAACAGATAAAATAATGCAGAAACCCTACATCGACTCACGCATCAATAACACTAACCGATACAACCTCTCCAAGAAATTAACGTATCTACAAAACAACTAACGAAATTACATTGACAGAACAAGAGAAGAAAAACATACCCTCAAACGATCAGAGAGAATGGAAGGAGTGATGAGCTTGTATTTGGGTGCTTCTGAGAGGAGTTTGTCATAGGTGCCCTGGTCGAACAGCACCATGTTATTCACCTTCTCCTTTTGCTTTCCCTTGCTCCACTTCTGTTGAACACAAGTTCCACCAAAACATCACATCTTACATCACTTGCATTGCATTAATCACACAAATTAATAACGCAAAAAAAAAAAAGAACACAGTTCGGGAAGATGATGAAATAAAGGTAACCGCGTTGACCCAGGAATACCAAATGGGACAGACAACAACTATATTAAGAAAGAATGAAACTTTGACGAGAAACGAACCTTCTTCTTCTGCTTGCCACCGCCAGATTTGGCGGGCTTGGAGGAAGGTGGAGGAGCCTTATCCTTCTTTGGTGCCTGCAAGAAATAACCCACAAAGTCAATCACAATTCACATGAATTTGGATAAGAAGGAATAACATTTTCAAAAGAGATTTTGCAGAGAGAGAAAAACTCACCATGACAATAGCTGCAACTTGTTGGAAGTAACAGAGAAGGGTTTCGCTCTTTCTTTCAGGCAGAGGCGGAAGCACATACCACTAGAAACCCTAGACATTTTATAAGAGACACATGCTGTCTAATTTATCCCGGGCTTGCGGCCCAACAGGCCCAACTCTA
>Ga0099823_1008796_pt1 | contig 10263 bp, 3 predicted proteins | sample CowpearedBW_FD_76831 | JGI IMG/M metagenome (GOLD analysis project Ga0099823, IMG submission 76831) | Root nodule microbial communities of legume samples collected from California, USA - Cow pea red BW | ecosystem: Host-associated > Plants > Roots > Nodule | place: USA: California | collected...
ATTTGAAAAAAAAAAAAGAAAATTCATATCTGGTGTAATAAGTTGAAAGACACTCATAATATATAAAAGCTAAAGCTTTTATTTTGATAATTTACATAATACAAATTTATATAATGGTTGTGATGAATGTAAAATTTCAGTTTTTGATTAGACAACAATTTTTAAAAAGCTTAATTATAAACCGTATTCAAATTTTGTCGATGATTTTGAGGTTAGAATTGATTCAAAAGAGGATGATTATTATTTTGAGGATCATATCCTTGAGTGAAGTCACATCATTTAAAATTGTTGAAAAAGCAAAAGCAAAAGCAAGTAGCTCAATAGATGATGACTTAATGCATGATGTGCATGTGCCCCACCATGGCATCAAGCATACATTAACCTTAGAACAAGAGGACAAGATCCAGAGTAAACGGTCCAAACAAGGCATTAGAATAAAGAAGGCAATTGCTATTAGTTTTTAATAATATCAAGGTATTAATTTTTATGAATAAATTTAACGTTATATTTTCTATTAGGATATTTAATATTTTCAGTTAGTGTGTGATTTCATGCCACAAATACTGAACACAGTTGCCTTATTTTCAACGCCGTAAATGGTTTTGTTTTCTTGTTTAGACGTGGAGGAAATATTTTCTTAATTGACAAAATAACAAAGAAAATAAACACACGTAGTTGGTGAGAAAAGGCTGAATTCATATCAAATGTGAAGTTGAACTTTGGACTTATCATGTCCCTTTTCTCTTCACACATTTACCTCTATTTTCTTACTAATTATAGTAAATTCTTGTTTTTTAGCTTTTTATACTACTTGAGTGATATTAAATGTTATTAGCCTCATAAGTAAATACTCATAACTTGACCAAAGTTTTTAGATGATGTTATTTTACACACAAAAAACTTCATCTAGTGTTAGACTTTTTTTTCTTCACGTTTACATGTTTTTGTTTCATATATCATTTTGTGATGTTTTTGTTGGACACCATTGTTTTGGTGTCTAAACTTTTATATCGTCCAAATTTTCTTACCCAGTCTATAATTAATTTATCTATTCACGTACATACGATAATTAAACGCATGCTATTTTTACTCTAAGTTTGTGTTCTTCAATGCAATTGCTGTTTAATCACCCACCTTGCTTCTCACGTTATGTATTGCCATCAAATTTTCCAACACATCTCTCACGTTATTAATCCTAATTAGAAGCTATACCATTTTTCTAAGTCACTTTATGTCGTGAACTTGGGGGTAAAAAATAATCTAAAGTACCAACTATATATTAATTTATACCTTATTTTCTGTAACAAAAGTTTTGATCTTTTTCTGAAGGAAGTTAACCATTTCATTGGATTCACCCTTTTCTCTACAATTTTGTATCGCAGAAAGTAAAACAAAGTTGAAAGTGTAGTATTCAAGTCAACATTTTAATATAGACCCTTAATACAATTTATTCATGATTTCCATATTTTAGTTTGTGCATATCAATTTCTTTCCTGAAAGGAAGCAAAGGTGTTCAAACGGAAAGAGTTTTTCTGGTTTATTGTTTTGGGCCCAAAAATAGATAAAAGTTGCAGGGGTTTTTCTTCTTGCACCTCCAAGTTTGGCTGTAAAGACCAATATATCCTTCATAAAAATAAAAATAAGTTATAAATTAAATATCTCTACAACCTGCACCCTCCAGAATGAAATTCAGTATTCCGGATTCTGAAAGCCGGTAACACCGGATTCTGAAAGCCGTTAATACCGATTTCTAAAAGTCGGTAACCCCAATTTTTGTTTTTAATTTTTTTATATATTTTTATATATTTTAAAATTATATTTATATATAATTATATTATTTGTATTAAGTTTAAGAAAATTTCTAATAATTTTATTTATATATTTTTTAGTTATATATCTTTATTGTTTAAAAATAAAAATTAATTTAATGGATGTTGGTTGATAAAAGCAATTAAGGTTCTATCTCTGGTCATAATAAAATTATTTTCAATAAGTCATCAAGAAAATATTAAAGTAAAAAAGAAAAGTAAGGAGATAAATGATTATCTAAATATTTGTCATAAATCATTAATATTTTATTATAATTTATGTATCTTAAATTTATGATTCTCCTATGATGTTTCTTCCAAATTAAGTTTTACCCAAATTAGTATGACCTTAAATTATGAAATATAAAGGTCGTTGTGTTTTCTGCTGAAATGGCAAAATTTATGGACATACTACATTATAAATTCTACTACACATAATGAATTAGTTAGATAACCTTGATTTGGAATAAAAATTAGAATACCTCGGTTGCGTGAATTCAATGATTTAAAAATATTAGAAATTGAAAAATGCATACGTGAATCACTATATAAAAATGGTTTAAGTAAAGAAAATGAAGAACTTTTTATTTAACTAGAAAATTAATTTATATATAAAAAAAATTAAATTTGACACCTCTAAAATTTTTATTCATGTTTCGTCACTGTTCGTATCTTGAAAATCAATAAAATCGGATTTTGAAAGCCGGTAACACCGGATTTTGAAAGCCGGTAACTCCGGCTTCTGAAAGTCAGTAACTACAAATTAAAAGGGTAGGAGTGGAATTATAAAAAATTTGGGGGTGTAGAAAGAAAAATTGGGGGTGCAGGAAGAAAAACCCAAGTTGCTGTGGGGAACTAATTCATGGCCCAGCTAGAATAAAAGTTGGGCCAAGCCTAACCTGAATCCCATTTCTTTAACAATCTGTGGATTCGTCAGTTGCGCAATGCCGTTTCTCTTTGTTTAATGATATTTAATAATTTCAATTGATACTTAATGAAAAAATCGTAAAAACTAAAATAAGATTTATAAAACACCATTATTTTTTATTTTCTGAATTTATTTTGATGACATCTTATCACTTTGTTAGAAGTTTATCATACCCGTAAAATGCATGACTATAGAAAATTTTAATGCTAAAATGTGCGGAATATTTTTTATGATAGTATTTGCAAAGTGATGATAATTAAGTCATAAAATATGCGTATTTTTTAATTTTTATTTGAATTTTGTTCCTGTATTCAAATCTTAAAAATATAATTTTTTTTTCTGGGCTTCATTGTTTCCTCTTTTGTGTTGAGTAAAAATACGTAATTTTTCGCCTGTATGAGGACTTTCTATTTAAAATAGGAGCTTTTGAATGATTAAAAAAAATGGTTTTTATTGTTAAGAACCACAAGCTACTTAAAGCCTAAAATTATCAGATTGCATCACTCTTGTAACTTTCTGTGAAGAAAATTGACTTTTACAAGATCTTGTAAATTGTGTCTCAACCTTTGCGAGAACAATTTATAATAAGATGTTTATCTGTCACATCTTTTACCTTCTAGAGTCTATTTTTATTTTTAATTTATTTTCTTGCTATGTAGTCATTTGTTTTTGATACAAAGTCTTAACATCTTGGATATTATATGTTACAGCTTTAAGTCTTCACTCATTTCGAGTTTGGAAACTTTTCCTATGAAGGGTTAAGGTAACATTCATTATTTTAAATTAATTTTTTTTACTAAAAGTAAAATTACGAAGGGACATTCTTCTACCTTCAGGATTTTAATCTCTTGCAATGCTTGTCTTCCATAGCTTTTAATAAGAAGCTCCATCAATTTGCCTGCACTGAACATTTCCACTCACGGATCTTATATCTGGATTACTCACTCAAGACTCTTGAGAGATTGTAGAGGATAAAAAAAAAACTAAACACTTCTTATTATTCTTTCGCAAAGATCAATCAACCCTATTTATAATTTTGGTTTACAACCGAATTTGTTTTCCAATAGTCAAAATTACCAAACAACCACAAAATATAAATTCTGTTTACAATTTTTTTATTACATTTTCTTATTTACTTCCATTCACTTTATTCTTTTTTTTCCCTATTTCTTTCCTTGTCATCAACCAAATGTGTTCATGCTAGAGGGAATATAGGACCATTTTGTTTGAATTGAAAATTTGATACATAAAACATATATAGATATACCTCATATTCTTGACATAACTAAATAATCAATAGACTTGTCACTAATATATAAATGAATACGATAGTTAAATAACTAAATAAACAAAAAGAGATTTGATCTCAATATCTATTATAACTTAATAAATCTTTTTATTACATAAAAGAGATTTGAATAGTTGTGTGTCAAGAGATAATTTGGAATTCAAAGTTATATGAGAGAGTATGAAATTTGATCCTTTAGCATTGTCTCCTGTGATTTGCAAGTTTGTTTCTTATAAATGAGATTATATCTTTTGTGATTTGATGTTTCAATTTTAGTTAAAATAATTCAGAAGTGCTGTTTTACTTCTAATAGAAATAGAACAGCAAGGACTGTACATGTTTTTAAACGGCCACCTCTTAAACGTCAAAGCATTATTAATTAAGTACTTGTTCAAAGTTTTCATGACAAAATTGTTGCGATGATGTCTAATTTCGAAAAGACTACAGCTAAATCACCAAAACAGTCGAATCCTTAAAAAAAAAAAAAAATCTAAAATGAGAAGTTAAAAAGTTAGGAGATCAATATTGACTTTCACCGATTGAAAAACCAGAATATAATAAATCTTTTGGGAGTTTGAGAGCTTACAAAGAGTGTTTATGAAATTTGGATTTTTTTGCTGATTTTTTTTTACTGTTCTTTTATTGTACTTTCATAATATAGATTATCATTAACTTTTCGAAATATATTAAAAAAATATTTAAAATACTAATACAATGTATTTTTAATGCTCAACAGAAAATAACATCCAAAAAATCAGTAAAAAATCTGAACTTATGTTTGTTTATGTTAACAAGATATTAGGAGTAAGAGAATGAAGATGTTGAAGATGATATTTAGATAAGTTATGATAGAAAAATTTATAATTTGTGTTCATTGTTTCTATAATTTGAATGTTATTGATAGTAGATGCTATTTTATTTATGCATGTATGATGAAATAAGAACAAAAACAGAAAAAGAGAACAAGTTTTCCAGAAACGAAACTCTCTAACATACTATAGATTATTTTTAGATTCCCTTGACATGCATAGAAGACTTTCTAGAAAATTATGTAGAAGGAAAGCTAAGAGAAAAATCTTAAGAGGAGGAAGTTGAATTATACGTTTCAGTCTCCTTTCTCTTTGAAGAAAAATCTCAAGAGAAGGAAAGCTATATAGTGATATCATCCAATCTTGAATTGATTATTTTGAGTCTAAAGTTGAACCTGATTGTTGTATTATGCAGATTATTTGACACTTTGATAAGTATATGATCCTCTTATAGAAGTCCAGTTCCCAGTGCTCAAGATGTACAATGAATACTATACTATTCTTATTCATTCATGTTGTATTTTGTAAGATGTTGATGAGTGAACACAAGAATACAATGAGAATGCCATTTTCTTTCAGCCACAACAGGTATTTATGGAGAAATATATAGCAGTGCAAGAAATTGTAACTCCCTAGCTTCGTGGTAATAATATACAACAGCTATCTATGATAGTGGAAAAGCCTTCACTTTCTGAAATTAAACTCTGTCAGCAGGGGAGTATGGAGGAATTGGATTATAATATAAAGCTGCTTTACCCTGAAGTTCATGGTTGTTTTTCCAACTGAATTCCTTATCGATTGCTTCTTGTATGTTATTCATTTCCAAGGAACTCTGTAATTTCTGGTTGCCTAAAACTACCACAGAAATGAAGAATGCTTGTAAATGATTCATACTTGAACTGTATTCCACCGAATAGAATCCATCCTTCAATGGCAGCAAAGTGAATATGGGAGTGTTTTCCTCAGCTCCTTCCTGAAAGTTATGGCATAGAAGATATTAACTGGCTTGCCATTATATATATAACTGCATATACTAATGGCCACAAGAAGAAAAGTAAAAACATACCTGAACAAAAAGATGAAATCTCTCTGGGTAAGATTTTGAACTCCTTGGAATATTTGAACTGATGTTTTGGTTAGAGAGAACAAGCAATTTGCAACCAACATCCCAACCTCCACAATCACATGATCCCCCCAACTTCCATCTTTGGATCAATGGTGAAGGTTTTCCAGTGTTGGGTGAACTATGTACTCCACCAGGAAGTATAACTTTAGTGCTGCCATAGATATCATTTTCTTGTGCTCTGCAAAAACATTTTTCATCTGCCAAGCACTTTAGGCATCTCTTCCCTGCCAAATTATGACTATATAGTAGTTCTTCATGATTTATGTTTTCACAAGGAATCTCAATAACAACTGCTGCAAGCTCCTTGCTCATGAAGAACTGTGGTGTTTCTCGATCAAGCTGGTCAACTTCAACTCCCATTAGGACATATTCTTTCACCACTCTCTGTCTCTTGGAGTTCTCATTGTTTGATTCATCGATTTTAGAACTAGAAACCCTCATCTTACCAACCATATTGTAGGCATATCCACAGTTTTTTTCTTTACTCCAATGACTCATCCATTTGCCACTCTTTTTCTTTATTTCATTAACAACGTAGAATGTAAAATAGCTGTCTAAATCATCCTTCTCCTGCAATGCTAAACTCTTCGTGGTAGCGGCAAGAACCGTTCTTTCACTGTTGATCACAAATTTAAACAGAGGTACTCCATTTCTTATAGTTAGCTGCAAAAGAGCTTGGAATGATGATTCCTTAGTCTTTTCATCAGGCAGATTAATTGTCCTCAAGCTGATCGAATCTATGCTTCCTTTTGATGTCACACTGTGTTCATCTGAATAGTGCATGCTTGATGTCTTGTACTTTAATAAGGGGTCTAATAACCTTAACAAGGGGCTAGACCTGGTTCTGTTATGGCCTTTTACTTTGTACTTGCTATGATTTTCCAAACAAGCTGAAGATTCTGGTGTCACTGAACCAGACTTTGAACTCACATACATGGAGCTAAGTTTTGGAATAGAACCTTCCTTGAAACTGAAACTTCTCCCAATCCGACTTAAACTTAAGCTTAGTCGACGATTAGATGAGGGATTCACTGGTGTCGGCTCAGGAATTTCACGGTCCCGTGATTCCAGCACATTACTGAAAGCACACTGATTTTTTAGCTTGTTATCTAGCACATCCTTTTCAATGCATGTATCTTGAGATTGGAGACTGAATGTGTTATTTGAGTAAGATGATTTCTTATATACACCAGAAGACCGACCAATATCTAGATCAGTATTATTACTCTGTTGCAGTGTTTCAGAGGAAATAAGCTCAGCAACAGAATGTGGAATTTCAGAATGTAAATCTTCAGTGTAAACCTCCTCAGGAATTGACATATATGACAAACTACTCCGGCTTGATTCTGCAAGGTCTTCATCGGATAAGGTTCTTGATTGAGAATGCTGAAAATAGTCTTCAGATTTCAATTGCAGAACTTTTCGGGGACGAAGCAGCACAATATTACCAGGCATCCCATGACTTTGTTTATGATCAGCATCAATATCTGATTGGTGCCATTGATTCATCTTGTTCTTGAGTTCACTGCTGCTGGAACTCATTTGCTTCTGAGAACGAAATAACACACCTTTATTTTTTGATTCCAATGATGAAAATCCCTTATCAGAACTAGACTTCAGATTTCTCTCCTTTTTCTTGAGGCTATGCGGGTGCAAACCCTCCATTCTCTTCTCATCTTCAATATTCCTACCACTAGAATTTTCGTTAGAAACTACTGAGACCCCGTGATGCCTGGATTTAGATGCAGAGCTTCCAACTACTGAAGTTATTTCATCATAGTCATTAACTTTCACCCTTTGAAGTGATGGAACTGACATTCCGAGCTCATCTCCAATGGTCTTTGTTTTAATTTCAGAATGTTGATACTGTTTGACATTCTGAGAAGACATTTTAGAACTTATAGCAAGGTCTTCTTTATAAGATCCCTTGTGTCTTGAAGAACTCAAACCTTTTTTACCATCAAGCTTTCTATTATGGCCAACAGAAATGGTAGATGATGTGGTGGCTACCGTTGGTAATGCTTCTTCTCTGCTACTGAATGATGTGAAATTGCTAGCTTCTGCTTTTGTATGCGTTTGCTTGCTCTTCCATTTTTCAAGTTTAGACCAATCAAGAACCCCAACATTTAAAGCCTTCCCTTGAATACTTTCTCCTCCATCAGAACGCTTGAGAAATCCAGGCAAACTAGACATGTACTTGACAAGTTCATCAGGTGAAGTTGAACTTCCCTTTGCACTATCCAAGTGCTGAACCTTTCTTACTATGTCATGCTTTGCTTTATAACCAGAATCACTGCTTGCTTGACCAACAATAGACTTTGATTTTAACTTAAGTGAGTCCCTTGAAGATGGATTGGGTTGGAGCAAACTAGAACCATCCTTTGCTGACTTTGACCTGCTTTCCTGTTTTGAGCTTTTCTTTCCAAGGGTTAAACCAAACCCCATCTCTTCAGAGGGATTCAACAACTCATTATATTGCAGGATGATCAATGATATGATTTGACATACGCTAAGATTTCGCTCTGAAGTTTCTCTCCCGTATACTCATGCTGCAGAGGAGTTACTCCACTTGATCTGGAGATGTTTACATTTAGATAAATTTGTACAAAAAAACAAGAATTCCAAAAACAATGCTGCAAACATTAAATTCATAGGATAAGGATTTCGCAGAAGGAACGTAGATGGCATCCGAAGCAGTTCAACAATGATATCAGATTACATTTTGCAACACAACAATGGCATGTTTTCATAAACAGAATAACATGTATTACATACTACAATTTATAATATCATAAACGTACTACATATTATAGGGTGTTCAACAATTAAATGATATTAGAGGGGAAAATAATCGTCATTAAAATGGGTTATTGCTCTTTCTTTTAGTATATTTTGGGTACCAAATGCAAATAGTTAATTGTTCCTTGAAACAGAGAAATTTTGTTTTGACGCTGAGAAGAAGGAATTAGGAGTTGTGACAGAAAGCTACGTGAAAGGGAAGTGATTGAGTTTACTGTAAATATCCACGTCTTAATTCAGTGAACATAAACAATGAAATATCCACCACTCCGTACTCAAGAAAACAACAATGAACGCATTTCCATACATTAACCTATGAATACGATGCTTCCGAATTAAATGCTAATCAATTTCACATAAATGCACATCAATATCATGACATAACCTCTGTTTTGAACCCAAATCAGAACACAAACACAACCATAGAAGTAAGCATAGGCTAATACTTATGCAAAACTTAGACTATAACATCAGAACCAATTAATTTGTAAAACGATGGGGTGCCCAATTTAGTAAGACACAGCATGAGTCAACAACTGGAAGCAGAACCGAAATTCATGAATGACACCAGAAATTTAATTCCTGTTTGGCTGCTGAGAAGAAAAAGATGCAGTAACCAAAAGTAAAACAAAACTCAAACACCCTCTTGCCGGAAAATCAAGACCAACAAAACCCACATTTTCAATGAAACAAAGGATCCAAACACAATGATAAAAAAAGTTCCTTTAAACCCTGGATTAAGTTTTTTCAAGAAAAAACAAACAACAAAGATAATACACAGAAGGTGATACAAAGATGGAGCACCGAACTGATCTCAAAGTTTTCTGAAGAACTTACCAACCCAGAGAACCAAGAGTGAAAAAGAAGGAAACTTGGCAAAGGGAAGAGGGAAATCCTCCACGTGGGTATGTTATGGCGGCAAGTGGGAGCGGAACAGGCTTCGGAGATCCCGAGGAATATAGAAAGGTAATTGGGTGAGGAATTCAATGCAGGAGAAGATAGGTTGGAAGCAGAGCTAAGAAGTGAAAATGAGCGGTGGCAGCACTGTGCAAGGCGTGTGGAATGATTGTTCCACGTTGTGGTTCATCATCACAGGCATTAGTATCAACATCAAATAATCCTTCTCTTGCTTCTTCTTGGTATTGGTATTTAATACATGTATGTGTTTTCTTCATTGATAAACAAAGAGAGAGAGAGAGAGAGAAAATAATGATAGACTCCTACCAATTCTTTCTTATGTAACAAAACACACACAGAGGAAGAAGATAGAGAGGGTGTGTGTGTGTGACAGTGAAATGAAAGTGTGTGTTGGGTCGCTGCGTGGGTCCCATGATGGGAAACTTGTTTCCCTTTCACGATTGCCTATGTTCGAGAGCTAGGGTCCACAAGACTCCAACTAATTTTTGTTTATTTTAATAAATATGGTAAACACCTATATCATGGCAAACGAGTAGTGTTTTTATACAATTAAATAATATTATTTTATTATGTTTATCACGTAAAAT
>Ga0099823_1008797_pt1 | contig 10263 bp, 9 predicted proteins | sample CowpearedBW_FD_76831 | JGI IMG/M metagenome (GOLD analysis project Ga0099823, IMG submission 76831) | Root nodule microbial communities of legume samples collected from California, USA - Cow pea red BW | ecosystem: Host-associated > Plants > Roots > Nodule | place: USA: California | collected...
AAATTTTCAATTATTTTTTAACAATTCATCATTAGAAAAGTTAATTCCAATCTTATAAAATTTGGTTTAAGACACTTTTTATATATATTGTTTTGATTAGTATAGGTTTTTACTTTTAAAATTATATTCGATTTACATAAAATATATGGTGTGTAAAGAAACTTTGAGTTGTCTCAATTAGACTTTTGATGTTGAATTCTTTTATAGTTATTTAACAGCATGTCTCGATATTTGAATGGATTTGTAACTATTTTTTTAATATATACCATATTTACCAATTTTATGTTTTATTAAATGTTTTTTTTTAACATTTTATAATTGATTAATTATCAAAAATATATAATAAATTTTTATTTATCACGAAAAAAATGTGAATGCACACAAACACACTTGGTTTTACTATTTTTCTTTCCAAATTAATTTTTTAAGTAATCCCATCAAGAAAAATTATTTTTATAACTTCTGTTTTAGATACACATCTTTTGTACAAATTTACCCTTTTTTAGTATATTTCATTTTAGTATATTATCTTTTAAAATGTTGTAATTACTTTTTTAATTCCCTATCACTGATTTGTAACTATTATTTTAATATACACCATTCTTTACCAATTTTAGCCTCTATTTATATATTTTATTTTTTAACTTTTTGTAAATATGTTTTGAATTTGATTAACTATCAATATTATATGATAAAATTTTATTTTATCATGAAAAAAATATGAATCCAAATTGAAAAATCTTGTTTTTTTTTTAAAACTCACAACCATATTAGAAGTCTGAGAATACAAAGCTCTTTCCGTCAAACATTTCCTCCTCTAAAACTTCAATATTCTTCCTAAATTCGTTCACTCAAACTTTACCTTCTTCTTTATCAGAATTTGGGGTTGTAGTCACAACAAAAGTCTACCCGTCGTTTTTGTCATTCAAGTAAGTTAAAATTTTAGCCTCCTTTGATGTCCAATTTGTTTTTGCCTTGCATGCGATTTTCCTTTGATTGCATATGTTCTTAGAGTCTTTGATATAACTATATGTTAATAAGGGGTTTTTATGGTTGCACTGATTGCTTTTATGTTGTATATAGGTTGGGATAGAGCATTCGAGAGATAGAAAGCATTTAGAATTCTTAACTTTTTTTGCGTGTCTTGTAGAAGTGATGGAAACTAACTATAATTTATGCATGTGGTGATTTTATTCTAGTTATTAGTTGTGTGTTTGGTGTGATGGAAATGGGAATTTGGAAATTTTTTCTTGTTTGGGATTTTAAATATTTTTTCTTGTTAAATCTATCTGCTTGCAAATGTGTTGTTATGAAATTGCTAAGAAAATCAAGTGTGTTAGAGCTAAATTGTGAATTTGGGGGTATAATTAAATTGGAAAATTCTACTTGGACAATTGCTTAATTTGGTACAAATAAAAGAATGTTTTAAGATGGAATTGAGAAGGAAAAGAATGGAAGGTAGCAAATTGAGCAATTGAGCAAGTTAAGAATCTAAGTACAAAAAAAAAACATGTTGTAATGGCGTTGGACTATGTTGAGGGGCGTTGGGCGCCATTTTTAAATTCCAAGTCAAGGACTACTTTCACGTTAGGGTATTGGGCGGTAAAGAGTGTCATTAAGCGAGCTGTCTTTAGAGGGCTTTAGTGGTCTTTGGCGCTAGGCACTAGGTACCATTGTTAGGCGCTCAACACAAAAGGCTCCAGAGGTTGTCAGTGATGGGCGTTAGCCTAGGCCGTTGGGCACTTCAAAGATAATGAGCCTATGTGATGCTAGCATTGGGCGCCCCCTCCAGTACAATTGGGCTCCATCTCATGTAGTACTTTTTGTTTTACTGAATTTCTTGTTTATGGATTTTGGCTTTTAAATTATGAGTATTATGTTGTCAAGTAGATAATATTAATGTATAAGATGATGAAAATTCAAGGAAATTCCAAGGGGAATATCATATTGTTATGTTTCTTCAATGTATGGATTAATGTATGAATTCAAGTAAAGAGATATCTTAACACTTTAATAAACATGGTAGTCAAAATCGAGATCTTATTAAGGATTGAAAAGGAAAACATAAATCATAAATCGAACAAGGATTGAAAAGGAAAACATAAATCATAAATCGAACAATCATAACACGGATCGTAAGATTCTAAAAATTTCATTGTCACTCAAAATTCATGACTAAACTTAACAATATATGAAATAAAAGAGTACATCATTAGGTGCAAACACAACATCCTTGCTATATAGGAGTACCAAAATAATAATTCATCTAAACCAGATCATATTGTAAGTTAAATTCATAATCTTTATAGGGGCCTTCAGCTCCATCATTTCCATCTCCTTCACCATTCAAATTAGCCATATCCAAGTCTTGAGTATGTAAAGTTTCATCCTCCTCAACTTCTAGTGGAATCAAGTTTTCATCCAAATCCAATGCTTCATTCTACTCATGCTCATCTTCAATAATCCATTCTTCATAAGATGAACTATCATCAATGTTAATTTGAGTTGGTTTTCTTGTTTGTTTCTTCTTGGCTATTTTTGAATTGGCCATAACAAAACCAACATCATTTGTTATGCTTTGCTTTAGCCTATTTATTCCCTTTGTATGAACCTAAACAAACGCAAAGACACATATGATAAGCAAGTAATCACTAGACTAGTAATTTATTATAGACATATATTATAACATTAGCCTACCACCTTAAAGGAACTCCAATTACACTCACATCCGTAAGAGCTACATGTTAAGCTCAATACATGAATGACAAATTTTTAGAGTTCAGGATACTCATCATCATAAGACTCCAACCAATCTACTGAAGTCTTTAAATTAATTAACATAGTAGCCAAAGGACAATCAAAACATTTTGCTTGTTTTTTGAAATAATCAATTTGAACATCAATGAGAGTTTGGTCCTCTTTATCATCCACCATCCTAGTTAGACATTGCATCAAACCTCGTTTTACTTCCAAATTTGCTTTAAATTTAGGACGGTAATGCATTTGAGGGTTAAGAAAATAGCTCGAAGCATGCAAGGGCCTATGGAATTGCCTATCCCACCTTTCCCTAATGATGTTCCACAAAGGCAAATAACTAACCAAAATACATTAATTGAGTTAGTTTTTTTGTTTTTCACTAACAATCAAATATAGATAGTTAGATGATTAATACCTTTATTTGACAACATTGAGAGCCTTTTTAATATTCTTCATTGCTTGGTCCATTGCTTAATAAAGGAAATGCACCATTCAAACAAGTTATTATATTCTTCCAAAATTCCTTATTGAAAACAACATCTTCAACAATTTTACCATTAATGGTTTTGGCAAACTTGCTAGACTTCCACTCATTGCTACTAAACATGCTAATTAAAACTCCTTTGTTCTCATGTAAGCATCCTAATGTCAAGTACGATGTAACGAAACACCTGACCTTATCATATCTCTTCCCTTTGTGAAACGTTGTTGTAGAGAAATTAGAGAAGATCTTGAACATATAAAGATAGTAATTTTTTGACCTTTTGGAATTGTATCCTCATGAATAAGGATCTTCTTCTCATAGTCCTCCAACATTAAATCGACACAATGTGTAGCACACAGTGTCCAAAGTAGCCTTTTTCTCTTTGTCATCAACATTTGACCAATAACTTTATAGTTTGTTGCATTATTTGTGACAACTTGAAGATCGCGAGTTTTAAGTGAAGTGAGATTGAAGAGGATGAAAAAGATCCTAGACTCGTACGATCTTACATTTTGGATCACGATTTTAACTACCATGCTAATAACCATTCACACTCATATACAGTATGATGAATTATATGGTGAGAGTAGTCAAAGGTCTTAATCTAGGGGTTTTCCCTTGGCATAAAACATGAAGGGGATTGACTTTGTGTGTAGTAGGGAAAACTCACTGGCAATGACTTTGTAGAGCATCAAAGGTCACCACAAGTGCATGTCTCCCGTGAATCTGATATCAATGCATGTATCCAGATAATTGAGTTATAAAAGTCGTTATTTACATGTTTCACTACTTTGTGACTGTTTGAAGTGTTTGGTATTATAATATGTTTACTTCATATATGGTTTCTTTATTGATTAGCTCACCATCTCCTGTGTTTGTGTCTTCTTGGTTCGTTTTCTTCTTTTACAATGGTCACCTTTATAGGTGTGAGCTAATGAGGAAACAAGTGATGTCTAAAGAGTGTTCTAAAGGCAGTTGGCTAGTTTATAGGCTTTGTTAGCCTAGTTATTGGCACTTTTTTAAAAAAAATTAAGAATTTTGTTTTCGTTAAGCTATAATTCTTGGAGTTGTACATATTCAATCATATGTTATACTATTATGATTGTATCGGGAATTCAAATGTGAATCTAAATCCCACATTGAGTAAAAATAAGAAAGTTGAGCATCATATAAGGATAAAGACCCATAAACTCATTATTTAAGGTTTTAGATTAGATGTGGTGTCAATTCCTTATGTCTGGGTGAGTTCATGTCTCATTAGTATTATATATCTCTAGTGATTTTTCTCGAAAGACCCAACCAATTATAATAGTATATTGGGTGTTGACTCTTTTGTTCTTTATTATCACATATATAATATTTTATTTAGTAGTTTTATACTATTAAATGTATTATACAACATATATTTTCACTGATTTTCTTTTAAATTTTATCGTTTTAAGTAACTGTTATTTTAAATTAAAATAATAATATTTTTATTTTTATTCACCTTTAATTTATATTTAATTATATTTTAAAATAAAATATTTTTTTACAATTTTATTTTTTTAAATCAAAATATATTAAATATTATTTTTTAAAATTAAAGTAAAGAAAGGGAACATGCTTAATAAACACTTTATTTAATGTAAATGCTGATAGTAAAATTATATAAATAATTTTTTTATAAACGGTACTAGTAAAAACATGCATACACATTCTCATTTATATTTACATTTATAAATATATTTTCGTTATTTTATAATAATTATCTTTTGTTATCGTAGAAAATATTGAACACATGCTCAATTTTTTGTTATCTATTGTTCTAAAAGTAATTATCAATAGTAAATAAAATAGTGAACACAACAATATTTATTCATTATATATTAATTGCATAAAATTAAAAAAAATTTTCAGGACCTCTTGCAAAAGGTTAAAATACTTTTTTGTCCCAATTTTCGTCAAATTTTTTCAAATAAGTCCTAATTTTGGTTTTGTATTTAAATAGGTCCTAATTTTCGTCAATTTTGTTCAATTGGTTCCTTTTTTACTAACATCGTTTAAATCATTAACGGCCCTGAACAGTGACTGCCATGTGTCACTTTGTGGTTTTTTTAATTTTTTTTAAGTTTTTGATTTTTTTATAATTTTTTTTAAATGTACACGTGTCAACCTAGTAGCGTGCCACATGTCACCTCGTGATTTTTTATTTTATTTTTTAATTTTTTTAAATGTCCACGTGTCAATCCAGTAGCATGTCACGTGTCAAAGTCAATGTTCTATATTCAATTTGGTCCTTATATTTATTATTTTTGTTCAATTTAGCCCCAATTTTTGTTAACATTAATTAATTTGGTCCCTCTCCAAATTGAAACCAAATTTAATTTTTATATTAAAATTCACATTTTTTATTAAATATTTTTATATAATATATTAAAATTCATATCATTATAACTTTGATATAAAAGTTAAATTTTATCACATCTTCGATAGGGACCAAATTAGTTAATGTTAACAACAATTGGGACTAAATTGAACAAAAATAACAAATATAGGGACCAAATTGAATATAGAACATTGACTTTGACACGTGACACGCTACTGGTTGACATGTGGACATTTATTTAAAAAAAAACAAAAAAAGATAAAAAAGAAATTCAAAAAAACCACGAAGTGACACGGGACACGCTACTGGGTTGACACGTGTACATTTAAACAAACTTAAAAAAAAAATTCAAAAAAACTACAAAGTGACACGTGGCCGTCACTATTTATAGTTTAAACTGTGTTAGAAAAAAATGACTAAATTAAATAAAATTAACGAAAATTAAAACTTATTTAAACACAACAACCAAAATTAGAATTTATTTGAAGAAACCTAACCAAAATTGGGAAAAAAAAGTATTTTAACCTTTCCCAAATTAATAACGAACATCAAGACTATTTCATTCTCACCCTCTCTTCCTCTCTTCTGCTTTTCCTTTGTCTCCCTCCTCGCCAAATTTCTCCGAATTTCTTATCTTTTTTCACATTCCAGTTCACTTCAGTTTTCACTTTTGGAACCCTTCCTTCCTTTTCAAATTAGGGTTTTATTTTCAATTGGAACCCTTCCTTCCTTGCTCACCTTCAACCTTAAATCTGTAAGTTACCTTTTTCCTCTGTGTTTTTGTGTTTACTTTATTTTCTTCGAATTCCCATTGCACACAAATTAAAAAAAAAAAAAATTGTTCCACGATTGTTTTTCTCTTGGTACAACTGTTTTAGTTTCTTCCTTGAGCATTTATTCGCCGAAACCCATTCATACTGGGTCTCTCAGCAAGTGTGTTCTGTTTCATTTTGTTGGCTTTATACATTTTTCTATTTGGAATTTCCTATAAATTATTCAATATATGTGAAGCTCTGGGAAAATTTCATGTGTAATGATATCATTTATTCTTGCTTCGATTTCTTGTTTGTGTAATGCCTTTTGAAAGATCTATATGTAATTGTTGCTATTATGTCATCTCTTTTTCAGTCACAGGCTTGAAGTTTATGTGCATAGAAGTAGAGTAGATTCTTCGTAATTTATACTTGTTCTTGTTTTCTTTTACTTAGGAAACCAAAACTATCCAAAGGGATTGATTTGGATTTTCTTCTTCAAAGCTGAATCAGTCTTCCTAGTTGACACCCCTAAAAACAAGATATTCAAAAGTTCAAAAAAACTATGAAAGAATTATAATTTACCTCCTTTTTTATGCTTGGTGTTGTGTCAACAACAATACAACTAGATTTTTATTTTTATTTTTTTGTAATTGAATATTTTTTTCTCCATGCTTTTTACTAGTGCTTGTAAAAGGAAGAGAAGGAGTAAGCAAGCACATTTGTATCTCCAAGATATGAACTCTGTGGCAAGGCGTTGCTTGTTCAAAACTTCAGGTTTCACAACTGAACCCTTCAATATTGGGTATAATCAAATGCAGCAGCTTCAGCAATGCAGAGGCATACGAGTGAGGGTCATGGATGAGAATTTGGAAATGGCATTGGCATCGATGCAGCGTAAGATGCAAGGAAGTGGGATTGAGAGGATGATAAAGCAGGAACAGAGATTCCATATCAAAAACTCTGAGAAGCGTGTTTTAGCCCAAAAGAACTTGGAGCGAAGGATTCGATCTGAGGATTTTGCTAAGAAACTTAAAACCATTATGATCAAGAAAGTCAGGTATTTAGCACCCATATAAAAGACAAAATTTTCTCCTTTACAGCATTACTCAAATCTGCACTGTATCTCTACATCGCACTATTTTCAAGTAATATGTTAAATGCATGATGTTTTAGGTAAGTTGCAATGAATTTCCCTCAATGGCATGAATTATTTTAAGCTATGAAGCCAACATATTTTGACTCGAGCACCTTGAGGTGGTTAATATCCAAAATGTAAGACACTAGCACAAACAACACATAACCTTTCCTTTAATAATGGCTTTGTGTCATTGTAAAATAATAAAAAATAAGATGGATTTTACCATGTCATTTGGACTCATCTATATAGCCTACTCTCTAAACATAGTAAGATATATAGTTTTGCATAAGATATCAATTTGGCCTGCAATCTTTAAGCATGAAGATATTAAATTGGGATCGGTTGATTTGTTAGTTTGAAGTTTGGAAGTAATGTTATCCACATGAAAAATCTTGAATCAAACTACTTTGTTAGTTTGAAGTTTGGAAGTAATGTTATCCACATGAAAAATCTTGAATCAAACTACTGATAAAGTTAATTTATCATTGACATAAGGCTTGAAGGGGAAACATGCAACTTCTAGTCTCTTGGACAAATTCATTTCTTATCAAATGTAATAAGCATTTTTTGTTGTTGTTTGTATCCACTCATGTTAGTGATTTTGTTTCTGTCGTGATTTCATGTTGGTGTCATTGACTTTGGAACTGAAAAATGTTATCATGTAACATACAATGATATAGGTGGCCACATGAGAACTTCATTTTGATCAAAGGCATGTTATAATATTATATCATGCTAACCTCGGGATTTTATTCCACTTCATTCCCTAATGCTTACCCCTTTGGTCTTTGTGATGTTCACATTTTATACGATGATGTTGCTTTCTATTTGTTCTGACATTTTGTTTATTCTGTTGCAATATCACAGGGGTCTATGAGGAGGTTGCATTTGGCACCAAAAATGGTCATCATAAGTTGCAGTTATTTTGTAATCTGCATGCCATCACCGCAGTTGACATATTCTTTCCAATTGCCTTGATCAGGTAGTGCCATGTGTATTTTGTAGCTGTTAGGGTAGCATATGCATTTGCAAATTGCAATACAAAAAGTATTCATTTGATGATAACTAAGACAATTGTGTGGTTAGTTCTTGAATCTGGGTCAAGACGTTGAATGTTGTTAAGTTGTGCTGGAAGCAGTTTTCAAGCAAAATTTTCTTGTGATTTTTTTTTTTCTGGTATAATTTATTTAATATGCTCCTTGAAATGGAATTAACGTATCTTATGAACTCTATCATGAGATGAAGTCTTGTAGTAAAGGACTTCCTGACATTGTCCTCTACTGAGTAAAGAAAATATGTTGGTATATTAAAATTCTTTTTAATATATTTTAAAACATTAAAATCAGTGTTTATTTACATTTTTAAAGTACATCAGAAGGACAACACTTAAAAAAATTAATAAAGGATCCAAATTCATGTATATTTAGATTCATATGAACTAGATGTCTTGTTAACGTGCTACATGAATTGCAATATTGAAAACTTGATAAGATTACTTTTGTTCAAATAATTTACAAAACACCAGACTCCCAAAGCATAAAGAAGAGAGGCACTTGAAATTTGAAATTAGCTCTTTCATGATTTTCAAAAGCTACAAATTCATATATGAAATATATAAACACTTAATTTGGTAATGAAGTTCAGAGAAAATTTTATGAGTCGTACAGTATGGAACAAAATTAAATGTACATAACAACTTACAAAATCTGAGCCAAAAGTTACATGTTTGGATTCTGGATTGTATTTACTGTTGGTTATAGTTTGTCAAGGAAAAATGATACTTTGACATTTTCAAATACAATAGGATCACTTTACAATTCACTTATTATTAAAATTTTAAATTAAAAAGTCAAATAAACGTGATTAAAATATTATTACTACTTTGAGTAGTTGAGTTAGTGATTTTTATTTAGTGGGTTTAGAACATCACCAGCCTTTATCAAGATGTGGAGAAGGCAGATTCTATTATAATTATTATATTATTCTATCACCATTTGACATAAGTTATTTAATAAAATATTTAATACAAATACAAATATATCTTTATTATTCGAAGTTGGTAAAATTATTTTATAAAATTTTAAAATAGTTAAAATAGTTAAAATCAAGCACATATTTTTGTTATTCTCATTTCGGAAATCAAGAAAATTAATACTATTTTTTTAGATATTTTCTTAAGCTATATAAGTTTCTGGTTACCCAAAAACTATATAAATCCTTTTATTTCTTTCAAATTTTCAGAATTCAAAAGTTCAACTGAATCATCTATAGAGAAAAAATTATATAGATAAACATTATAACTACAAATATTTTCCTTTCAATATCCGAGAGAAAAGGACGAAGAAACTAACTAAAAGTTAAGCAAATATTTTTGTTATATATATATGATCATTTTTCTAACCCACATGATTTCATAATCAATCAACAGAAGATTCATCTACTCAAGTTAATAGTTCAATATTTCATTTGTGGTTCTTTTTTCAATTAGGTCAACTTCTTAGCCAATGACTTGTGATGCTTTCATATTCTAGAAAGTTAACTTCGAGTTGAAATCAGAAAACACTACTTTAATATATATTCTAATACATGTTAGAGAAATATGAGCAATCATCCACTAACCACCTTATTCAACTACATCATTTTAAATTCAAAGGAGTTCTTTTCCTCAGTTAACTCAAAATTTTGGCAATTGACTTTCAACAAATATATATATATATATATATATATATATATATATATATATATATATAAATATTATAAT
>Ga0099823_1008800_pt1 | contig 10262 bp, 6 predicted proteins | sample CowpearedBW_FD_76831 | JGI IMG/M metagenome (GOLD analysis project Ga0099823, IMG submission 76831) | Root nodule microbial communities of legume samples collected from California, USA - Cow pea red BW | ecosystem: Host-associated > Plants > Roots > Nodule | place: USA: California | collected...
TGTTCCAAAACATAAGCTGATATTTATATTGTTGATTTGTCTTATAGATTTATTTATTTTTTTCATGAATGGACATAAAACAATAGACCCTGATTCTTTCTCCCAAAAGAATCTTGACTTTGGTAGCAACAAGACGCAATGTTCATCTCAAATGACAAAATCTTTATTCATACAAACAATTTATGAACACTGCAAAAGCATATATATTAAAAATAAATAAATCCATCTGTCAATTAAACGTTAAATGTACATTAGAATTGGACCTATGTAAGGGGCAATGCACTTTTCTATTGGAGCCTCACTCCAAAATAAACTTTAAAATAAACTAAAAGAAAAAAATCTTTCATTACTTTCTTGTGGGTTGTTAGGAGCTTGTTTTGGAAACTATACAAGATAATTTTTTTTTAATCAACTAAGCTCTTTCAGAATAAATCAATTCTATAAATGAAGAAATTTGTCTCGATCTTAAGACACTCAAATCCTTTAATTTTAGATTTTCTCGATTTTTAACTATAGTCACCGCTAAAAAATCTCATATTTTCTATCAATTTTGTTTTGAAATTTTTTTTATAGGAAATACTTATAAATTTTGTTATGAAAAGAAATTTGCAGGAAATTGCTGTCAATTTTTTTGCAAAATATTTTGTATAAAATACTTTTCACAATAAATTTTGTAGAAAATACTTGCGAATTTTATAATTTGTAGGAAATACTTACCCACGAAGTAATTACCTGCCAATTAAAATCCTTAGAAAAAATAGTAGGAAAAAGTATTTTCTTGCAAAATTTTTTTTTCTTGGAAATTTTTTTAACAATTTTGCAAAAAAAATTCTCATGTAATATGAGAATTTTTAGTAGTCATTTGTTAAGCTAAAACATTATAGTGTATTGATATTAAGGCAAATTTCTTAATTTACAAAACTAATTCCCCCTAGAGGAGCTTAGCCAATTATTGGAAAACAATCTTAGTGGTACTAAATGTAAGGCCCACTTTTTCGTATGCCCTTATTTTAAAAGGCTGCCCAAACTATTGGGCCTTAAGGCTGGCCCAAAAAGGGGAAAACAGACCTAAGTCTGCCCTAGCTCACTTGTCTATTGTACTTTAAGAAAAATCAGTCGTCATCTTTCCCCTTGCGCCTAAAACTGAGCTCTGCTAGGGTTAGCTTTCGCTCGTTCGTACTAGCTCAAGAGTTCGCTCCATCTCACGTAAGTTGGTCTTGAACCTTGTTTTCCTTTCCGAGTTGATTTTCATGAGTTTAGTTAAAGTTCACATGGTAACCCTATTATCCTTCTGTTCCACTATTTTCCAGCTCCTAAGCCTCTACTCGGAGCTGTTGTGCTCTACGTTGCTTGTCAAATCCTGTATTAAACCCTTCCAGGTAAGGGAAGCTAGAACCCACTTGTGTACTGCGTTTTTACTGTTGTTTTCACTCTTGTGTTGTGAGCCTCTGGTTAATATGGTGTTCTGAATGCTTGGTTTGTTCTAGTGTGTGGTTTTGGTTTGGTATGAGTGGTTGTCGTAGGGAAATAGCGGCGAGGTCTGATAATCTCGCCCAAGCGAGTCTATCTCGCTTAGGCAAGATGAGCAGAGGTTTGCCCAGACTTTTTACGCGAAGGGTCGCTCAGGCGACCAACTCAGATTTGAGCGAGCGAGCGTCTCGCTCAGGCGAGGAAAGTCTCGCCTAAGCGAGAATGCGTAAAAGGGTGCTGCGTTGTGTGTCGAGCTCTCTCCTAGGCGAAGGGAGCTCGCCTGAGTGAGAGTCCTTCTCGCCTGAGCGAGGCCCTTCAGCCTGAGCGAAGAGTTGGGCGAGACTGCATATTGGTTTGGCGATTTGCTATGTTCTTGAACGTATGGCTTGCATTTAATTTGATTATTATATGATGGTATGAGGGAAAGGATCATACACGATTAAGGGGGGGCTTACATGTAATGAATGGTGAGTTTGGCATGATCTTATGTGAATTATATATGAGGGGTTGGATATGTATGTGGTCACAAATATGGCATGAACAACGGTGAACATTGATGATTGGTAATTTAGTGGCATGATATTGGTATGAGGGGAGACACTTTTCTCATGGTTGGCAACACGAGTTGGTATTGGTTCGACATGTAATAAATGAGGGTTGGTTATGGATGTTGGTATGAAGTTTCAATGCATGATGTATGTGTTTATTTCTTGGCTGTTTATATATGTTAGTAAGTGGTCAGTACGTAATCCCTTGGAGTCTCTAGGTGAGGCTTTACGGTCGTGCTTCAATGGTCGGGACGTAATTCCATGGCCCCTGTTAGTGGGTGTCTTTGGTGGTGCCCCATCTGTATGGTCTAGTAAGGATTCAAAGCAAGGTTGCATCCTAACACTTTAAGGAGTCGGTTAGTCTCACTTAGAGCGGACTGACTCCTGTGGTGAGAGTATCTGGAGGCCTGTAATTCATTAAGGGCTAACCTTGTGGTGAGGGAAATTGATTCATTGTAACACTAGTAACACATAGCTCGGGGGTGAGTAGCTCGGGGCTGAGTAGAGGTATCTACCACAAGTGCAAGCATCCACTGAATTCGACCAAATTATATGTATCCGGATGAGTCGAGTCGAGTCTTAGTGTATTGTTTGGAAGGTCATAACATGTTTGAGTGATGTATGTATAGTTGACTGTGAACATATATCTGATTGTATCGATGAAATCTTTTTGGCTCTGGCTTACCCTTTCTGTTTGAATGCTTTGTATGTTATCCTTCCACTTTTGTGAAGATCATCAAGCAGATGCGAGAGGTACTCGTGGCCAACAGGGTAGAAAGGATTCCGCTGCATAATCCACTTGGGCTGGACTGGATGTTTCTTGTTGGGCTTTTCTTTAGGGTTGCGGCCCATGTATCAGTTTGACTCTTATTTTATTTATGTTCCTCGTAAACTTTATAACTTGTTTTCCTGTGGCACCGTGGTGTGCCTTGAGTTGTAAGGAGTTAAGTCTAAAACTCTGGGACTGCGTTATTATGTTACCTTGTAAGGCGTTTCCGTTATTTTATGCTTGTTGGTAAAATAGGACGTTACACTAAACATTCTCATATTACATGGGAATTTTCTTGCAAATTTGTTAAAAAAATTTACAAGAAAAGATTTTGTCCTGCTATTTTTTCTAAGAATTTTAATTTGCAGGTAATTCCTTCGTGGGTAATTATTTCCTACAAAATTTATTGCAAAAAGTATTTTATACAAAATATTTTGCAAAAAAAAATGGCAACAATTTCCTGCAAATTTTTTTTCATAATAAAATTTATAAGTATTTCCTACAAAAAAAAAAATTCAAATCAAAATTGGTAGAAAATATGAGTTTTTTTAACTTAACTAATTATTGGAAACAGCCTTCTATACAGTCTTAAAAACAACCTCCTAACTATGCCTAAAATATGTGAAAGAAAAAAACAAGTTTCCAAATACATACGGAAAAACAATTTGTTTTGGCCCAAAAGTGTTTAAAGGTAATATGTAAAAAACTTTCTTAGATTTCTAAAGTATTTTTTATTTTAAAATATTCTTAATTATATTTTACTTTCTTTTGTGCGATTTCATTAAATGGTCTCTCAAATTGTTTATAAGACACACATTAGATAATTTTTTAATATTTTTATTTGTTGTTTATTTTTATAATGTTAAATACTGTTTTGAAATATTTTATATATTTATTTTTTTATTTTTTAACTCATTATTATATAGTAATTTTGTCACTATAATTGTATAAATAAATTTTATTTACTATAATATAAAATTTTAATGTAATTTCTAAAAAAAAAAATTATCACCATGCAAAATATATTGAAGTTCAAAAGATACAATATCTATATTAAAACTTTATCATTATTAGTTTAATATTTGTTTTGCAAATTTAATAAATGTTTTGGTTTACATGAAATTTATTTGGTATTCTAATTGAAATGTATACAATTATAATATAATTTCTTTCTAAATATTTGATATCGAAGAAACAACCATCCTCTTAATATTGAATATTTGATAATATTATGTTTCATTTGCTGTAAATTTTTATTATTTTATTAAAATTAATTAATTAATATTGAAATAATAAAAAAACGGATATGAGTATAGGTATGGGTATGAGTATATACCCGTTACCCCTAGTGGGGATGGAGATGAGACAAAAGTTTGATACCCATTGAGTTTAGGTATGAGGATGGGGATGAATTTTTTTTATGGGGATAGGTATGAGATACTGAAACTCGCCCCTGTCCCGTTGTCATCCCTACTGATAAGTTCAACCCCCGATAAGAATTTAGAATACCATGTAATCAAAGTCTTATTATATTGCGACCAACATATTTGTAAACCATGAAAATAAAACAAAACAATTTATGAAGCCCGGATACAGGCACGAATACGACACGACACGAACACGGAGATACGAAAAAATTGAAAAAACATACGACAAGAGAAGTTTAGAAGTTTATGAGTTTTTTAGAAAATCATTAAATTTGTGATTATTAATATTGTGTTGGAGTCATGTCAAAGATAAAAAAAAAATGTCTTTCAAATTGTGTTAGAAGTGGGCTTTAAGCCTAACTCAACCTCACAAAACAAACTTGTAAGGTGGGGATTGCTCCCACTTATATATTGTGAATTAGCCTTATCTCCAATCGATATGGCACTTCCAACACATTCCCTCACACCGAGGTATATTCATCTCATGCGTGGGACAAGAAATTATTGGGTGGTCCGTTAGCGGCCCGATATCGGGTGGAATAGAATGTCCAAGAAAGTTCGCTAGGATAGACTTTAACTTGGCTCTGATACCATGTTAGAAGTGGGCTTTAAGCCTAACTCAACCCCACAAACCCGGCTTGTAAGGTGAGGATATATTGTGAATTAGCCTTATCTCTAGTCGATATGAGACTTCCAACCAATTAGACACTTTACTAAACATATGTCCTACGAGTATGTACCCATATAAGTGTCTGATACGTGTCAAACACGGGATACGCGTACGGGATACACCATTGATATAGCGTGAACTTCATGGATAACAATTAATTAATCTCTGACATAAAATGAAAGGCTAACTCAACTCAAAAAGTATCCCAAATTTGTGATCTACAAAATAACACCTCATAATGATTAAATACAAAGCTAAGATAGCTCCTATTACAGCATCAACGATGAAATTTCACTCATCATCATCGTGCAAGCGTACTACCAATTTACTCTTCTTGTCCTCGTACATGAGTTTCTTCAAATTGTACCTACAAAACAATGCAAATATTTCCATAAACATCCTCCATACATATTAGTAATGTTGTTTGTTACTGTGGAGACTTTGAATTCACACCATTTGAATATTTTAATTTATTTAATATTATCATGAACACCATTTGAATATTGTAATTTATTTAATATTATCATGAACATGAACTAATTAATTAAACTTATATTACAATTAATACGATTACGTGTTCGATATAGTTTTGCCTATCAAATTAGTTCAAAATTTAAACCTGGTATTTTATTAAAATTGGTTAAAAATTGGGGGCCTTCTTTCTGTACCTCCAAGTTTTCTGCCTACACAGCAGACTTTTCTGAATTTCGATAATGGTCTCCCCTTTGACTTTGACTTGGTATGTAAAAACATAATTATCTTCTCCCTTTCCTCAATTATCTGAATACATGTATTAAAATCAGGTTCACTAGAAACTTGTATTTGTGATGACCTCTACTCCTTTGTAGAGTTATTGCTAATGTGTTTCACTCTATCACACACAACGTTAATCCATAATCATCTAAGGTCATTATCCTGCCTTAGACTAGAACTTCCTGTTACTTTCACTACATGAATCATTTTATTTTATATGAGTCTGACTGATCATTAGAGTGTTAGTGTTAGAATGTAACCTTATTTGAATCCATAGATAAATACATACATTATATTATAACCAAAGGAATTTTTCCATGAAATTCCCTTATCTTCTGCACGTTATCTCAAAATCAATCCCATATTATACAAAAACATATTAAGTCAAGTCTTAGTAAACCAACATTAATCATACATAACTCATCCATCATATTCTCATAATATCACATTCAATCACATTGGAAAATACGAAATTATAATAGCATAAGATGTCGCTTGGGTGGGATTCTATCACCTGAGCAACACCATTACAAAAACAAGAATGAGCCTTTGGAGCATTCTCGCCTGGGCAAGGGATTCTCGCTTGGGCAACAAGGGCTCTCACTTCAACGATAGAGTTGTTGCCTAAGTGACAACTTAACAAAGGCAAAAACAAGTTCCAATGGCTTTCTCGCATGAGCGAGAAGCCTATCGCTTCGGTGACACCTTTTTTCCCTTGGGCGAAAGCAAAGTGGAATTCTGGGCTATTGTTGCCTATGGAAGATTTTCTCTTACTGGGGCAAAAGTAGCAAACACTAGTGCATTTTACGCTTTTTAACTCGGACTTTATGCCTCGGTTATAGTGGAAACGAGGCATATAAACACGCGGTGGCAGTTTTGTAATTTATGCAATATTTTATGCTCCGGTTACTAGTTGACCCGAGGCAAAAACTAGTCTTATACCTCGGTTCTAAGGGACCCGAAGCCTAAAGTTACTTAAAAATTTCCCTCCTCCCGCCACTTGAATTTTTAAATTTAAAATAAAAGTTTTATGCACCGGTTAATAGTGACCCGAGGCAGTAAGGCCTTTTATGCCTCAGTTGTTTAAACCCGAGGCAGTATAGTGGGTTAAAATGGTCTTAGGCTGAAATCCCTTTCTTTAATCCTTTGCAAGAAACCCTAGCCGCATATGAACATCTCCCCCGCCCAAGCTTCTTCTTCATCCTTTATGCGGGAACGTCACCCCCACCGAGAACTACCGCAGACGAACCTTCCTGTTGCCAACCAAAGCCACCGTTGGAGCAATCGTCGGAATTGACGTCACTGGTGTTGTCGGCGCTTTCCATCTTCTTCTCCATGCCAGAGTTGGATGACTTCTTCCTTGTACGACTAGACTCCATGCCGCAATCGCAGTATGGCAGCCGCACCTGGCCACTGTCGGAGAGAGCATCGGCAACGCCATTTTCCTACCGTCCATCTTCATCTCCAAATGCGTAGCCACCGAGCTTTCAACCCCTCTCATTGTTTCTGTTTTTTTTTAATGATTATTTGTCTTTGTTCTTCTTTTACAGAGGAGAAGAAAGGAGGAGAATATTGGGTCTTTGTTCTTCTTTTATGTATTGGCACAAATTAATTAGTAAAGATGAATCTGTGATGGTTTGATAGCCTCTGTTTTCGGTGATTCTGTGCAGGTGATTGAGATTGGGTGGTGTTGGAAAGATTAATCTTTCTGCAAGTGATAGTTTCAACCTTTTTTTTCTCTTGTCGTTAACTATGGCTGAGAGGGGAATGAAAATAGGAAAATCAAGGGCATGATGGAAGAGAAAGCACGAAGCTTTAGGAAGGCAGTGTTTGGATGATAAGAAAAAGGAGAAGAAATTGATGGGATTTAAAGGGCCACCACCATGGATGAAGGCTTAAGAAAGAGTGTTCTTGTGGGGTTGATGGCGTGAGAAGAAGGCATGGAATAATAAAGCTAATGGGGTGTGGACCTAGAAGTACAGGGGACATTAACCTAAACGATCTTGTGTGCACCAAAAACATCAAAAAAGTGGTTTTGCTTTTGCCTTAACTAAAGAACTTCACGTATAACTTATTTATCTTTTAATTTTGAATGTTTTAACAAAGAGATACGGCTTCGGTTCTCACTAGAACCGAGGCATAAAATGAGATTTTTTGCCTCGGGTAACACCCGAGACCAAAAATTAACCCTTTTTGGCCTCGGTCTTATATGCTTCGGTTCTAAAACCGGGGTAAAATAGTAAAAATAACCGCGGCCAAATACCCTTTCTGCACTGGTGAAATTTTAACCCTAATCTCATTACCCAAGGTTCTGAAATCACACCATAATAATTTAAGCAATTTCATGGATCAAAATACAACATGCAACACAAATTTACTAAAACCAAGACGAATTATATAACATCCTTATTTTTAATACTGTATTATTTATTTTAAATAAAACACTTAGAAAATATTCTATTTTTACTAATGTTTTGTATTTTATTATGATGTAGTTTAAACATTAAAAATATATTTTATCATGATGTAGTTTTCACTAATTAAAATTAACAATAAGAAGAAAACAAAACTAATAAAATATGTATATATATTAAAAAAATTAGGTAAAAAAATATATTAATTAAAATATTATTAAATAGGTGTCTATTAAAAGAAATCTTCTAAAGAGATAAGAAGATAAGGAGAGAAGATAAGAAAGAAATAGAAAAGAAAAATAAAAGAAAAATAAAAAAACAAAGAAAAGAAAAGAAATAAAAGAAAAAGAAAGAAGATAAGGAGATTTAAAGGAGTTTTATCTAAATACATGGAAGATAAGAATAATTAGAAGTGATAACCTTACATTTAATGCATCCATTCATTACTTGGCAAGTTGGCACATGCATGGCTTGTAAATGGATGAAAGAAATGGATGATGAAAGAAAGATGACCTAAGATTATTTCACCCACATGTATTACATGTATTACTTTGGAAAGTTTTGGCTTACCTTTCATTAATGAAAGGAATTTTATCCTAACCTATAAATACATGGAAGAAATGTAGAAAGAGTGGAGGTGAGTTACGTAAGAAAGTAAGAAAGTGATAAAGTGAGAAAGTGAGAAAGAAAATAGAGAAAGAGAAAATAGACAGAGAAAGTTTAGAGCAAAGATTCAAAGAGATCCTAGTCCTCTATAAATATTATTAATGTGTCCTTCAATCAATATAAGGTAAGGGGGAAGTGAGATTAAGCTCTTTTATATTAATCTTGATAAACTCATTGGTTTTATATTAATCCTTTATTTATTTTTGAATAATATATTATTCTAATTACTTCCATTTAACTTATTCTCATTTATTATCCTCTTATATTTATTTAATTTATCTTCAGTTATGCACGGATGATCATGTTTATTTGTTTTATTTAATTTATCTCCAGTTATGCATTGGTCCTATTTATTTATTTTATTTAATCTTCAGTTATGCACTGGTTCTGTTTATTTATTTAATTTTATTTATCTCCAGTTATGCATTGGTCCTATTTATTTATTTTATTTAATCTCCAGTTATGCATTGGTCCTGCTTATTTATTTTATTTTATTTATTTTCAGTTATGCATTGATCCTGTTTATTTATTTTATTTAATTTATCTCTTGTTATGAACTAATCCTTTTTATTTATTTATTTCATTTAATATATCTCCAGTTACGCACTGGTCTTGTTTAATTTATATTTTTAATATTATATTTATTTATAATATTCTAATCCTTATCTAATTATTTATTTAGATTTCTTGCTTTGATTCTTATTTTATCATTATTTTATAATTAAAAATAAATACATGTAAGGTGAAAGTAAATATTATTTTATTCAATGAGCTTGGATAGGAGAAAATTGCATGTACATTTTATCATTGTTTTATATTCTTTGTGTATAGTTTACACAATGACATGATTTGATAGTCATCACATTTTATGACCTTTGAAAATATCCAAGAGTATGTCAGTTAAGTAAGAGTTAAGTTTGGTTTCAATAAGTTGATATTAAACCAATGTCAATGTGTTTGTATTTGGGAAGTCACAGTTTGGTACACTGCGGGATGAAAGGTAGGGACCATGGTGGGGTCTAAGGAAGTTTTACCAAGTAGGTGAATATCTGGATAGTTCAGAATAACGCACTGGACTAGGATATTTATAGGCTAAACTTGGGACTATCTGATACCTGCTCGACATCGCCAAGGTTAGGTAATGAGTATATATCTCTTTATGGGCCTATAAATAACTAATATTCTCGAGAAAGAAATAATTATGATTGTACCAATGTTTTATGAGACATACTTAACTACCTAATCACTTCCCAAAGTAACTTTTGATGTTTATAATGGATCATCAATAGTCGAATATGGATCCATATGTCTGGTAAAACAAGATGAAGTTTTGTGGTTGTAAGTCCAAATCTAGGCCCCAGTGTCTATATTGTTTGTTGAGTTTATTAAGATTCATATTTAAGGCTTATAAAGACCTCACTCTTTTGATATTTTTGTTTCATATGTACCTGTTGCATAAGCAGAAGACGAACCTGCTCAGTGAAAGTTGTTCAAATTATTATTGGTGGATCTTTTGAAGATTGACTCATGGATAATTTCTATTAA
>Ga0099823_1008807_pt1 | contig 10257 bp, 2 predicted proteins | sample CowpearedBW_FD_76831 | JGI IMG/M metagenome (GOLD analysis project Ga0099823, IMG submission 76831) | Root nodule microbial communities of legume samples collected from California, USA - Cow pea red BW | ecosystem: Host-associated > Plants > Roots > Nodule | place: USA: California | collected...
CTCACTTGGAATCCTCTGATTCTCATGCCTCTGTTATGGCTATCCAAATCACTCTGTTCCCTAACAGAGGGTTCGCCATAGGAATCAGCACTCACCACGCCGTCCTTGATGGAAAAACTTCAACTCTTTTCATCAAAGCTTGGGCTTCTCTGTGTAAAACCAATGATGATGATTCATCATCAACACGATCTTTGGCTCCAGAATTGGAGCCTTTGTTTGACAGAACAGTCATCAAAAGCCCGAGTGAGTTAGGGTTCAACTTATCACTCGATTTGGCTGAGCTCGTAACCAAAATGTTCCCAGGTGAAAACAGCGACGAAAGATGCTTGAAGCTTCTACCTTTCCCTCCAAGATTGGAGGATCAGGTTCGAGGGACATTCGTGCTCACGGTAGCAGATTTGGAGAGATTAAAGAATTGGGTGCTGTCCAAGTGGGACAGTGAAGACGACGTAGTTGAAGAAAAATCAAACTCGAAATCAACTTCTTCAAAACCAACCAAACTGTCGACTTTTGTTGTAACCTGCGCTTATACTGTGGTTTGCATTGCGAAGGCCTTGCACGGAGTTGAAAAAGAGAAAAATAAGTTTTCTTTTACGTTCACCGGGGATTGCAGGGCCAGGTTGGAGCCTCCGATTCCTGAAAACTACTTTGGGAACTGTGTGTGGGGGAATTTGGTGGATGCTAAGCCATCGGCATTTATAGAGAAGGAAGGGTTTGTTATTATTGCCAAAAGTATTCATAGTAAAATAAAAGATATATTAGATAAGGGTGTTTTTCATGAAGTAGATGATGTTCTTCCTAGATATGCAGCTTTGGCAAAAGAAAGAGTTGAAATGATAGCAACTGCAGGGTCAAACCGTTTTGGGGTTTATGGGAATGATTTTGGTTGGGGAAAGCCTTCAAAGGTGGAGATTGCATCGGTTGATAGAGCCCTAACAGTTGGATTGGCAGAGAAGAGAGATGAGAAAGGTGGTGTTGAAGTTGGGATTGTTCTGAAGAGACCAGTGATGGAACTGTTTGGTACTTTGTTTCATGGAGGATTAACATATGAGTGATGTATCTGAAATTGAAGAAACTGCACACAACTTGCCCTTTTCTTCCTTATCGCAAACCCAAAAGTCTTACGCATTTGCTACAAAAAATTTCTTTCTGTGATTTTCATCATCATATATCTAGTTTGTTTTTTTTCAATTTTACTTTCTACCAATTTTTTTATTTACTTGTCTACATTACTATATAAAAAGTGAAGTTAAAATATTCATACTTGATCATTGGTATAAACAGTTTTTTATTTGTACCAATCATATATCATCTCTCTATAGCTAAATGAAATGGTGGTCGCAGTAACATTTTTCTCTCTGGTTTGTTTGTTTGTTTACCTTTATCCCTGGTTTTCATTTTGATGGGTTATCGATGCAAAGTGTACCCGATGATTTTTCTGAGAAAATAATAACCTTTTCTTTCTCTTTTTCTATTGGTTAAAAGTTTAATACAACAAAGAGAAATAAAGATTTATTTTTCCAAAATAAACTCGTTTCATAATTTTTTTAAATAAAATTACTTTCATTTTAATTTCGAAAATAGACATGTTTATTATTTATGTTGAAAATTCGGTTTTCAAATAATTACGTGAAATAGCTCCCACTCCTTTTCTTTTTCAATTTTAGTTTTGAACAAAAATTAAAATAATCACACTAGAATTTGACTTTCTGGCAAATTAAATTCTCTGGATATTCTCATGTTGAAATATATCAGTAGGAATTTGATTTTTAAAGAGCTGATTTTTTTTAAAATTGTAAAAAAGAAGGAAAAAGAAAAACTTGCTGTAGGTAGAATACATCATTGAGAAGCCCTTCCCAAACATCAAATTCTCAACCTATGAACAATAAATGTGTTTAATTTAAAATTAAGTAAATAAATTTATTTAAGAATTTTTTTTTAAATATATGTATTTTGAGAAAGAATTCTAAAAATAAAATAAAGATTTGATTAAACTACGATAACCTATTTAAGTTTTGTTATTTTTAATTTGTGTATTTAATATATTTGATTTTTCTTCTATCCATCTCAGGTAACTTTTTTATAACTCCTTTTTGTCAAGTTCTTTATTATATTTTCCACTTGTTTTAATATTTTTGACCCCCTCCTCTTATCCTTGTTCCCAAAAATAAATAATAGAATAATAAAGAATTGACCTATATTTAATTTTGTAATAGGTAACTAAGCACAAATTCACAAATTTGCTCTTTTGCAGATCAAAACTGGGAATATTTATCTGAAGTTTTTAATTTCATTTATGTTGTTAATTAAATGTATATCGAATAAAATACGAATGAGTTGAATTCGTGCTATTTCTTAACTCTTCTCTGTTTGCTTCAATTTGAAACAGGAAAAGGAAGTTAAAATATAACATATTTAGAGTCAAGGAGGAAACCTAATATTACTCCGGGGCATTTCATCATCTTAAAATCAAATAATATTATCAATAAAAAAAATATGAATATTTTCTTCACAGAGGAAAATAAAAATATATACTTGTTTTATTTAACTTTGCTTGAATGAAAGGAAATAAAAATTTTAAAATAAATAAATAAATTATAATTAATTAAATTAAATTTAGTTGACATTTCAAACGTGTCTCTCGGTTAAATAAATATGAAACAAGAACAATCTTATATAACTTACTAATCTAATTGATTAGGCTGATCACTTGAGCCAATAGATTCCATACCTGAATTTAATAATTGATTAGATTATTTTCCTAATTAATTAATCTTATCAGAAGCAGTCTTGACTTTAAAAATCAACATTGTCCCTCATTGTGAAATACAAATTTTAAAATTAAAAGGGGAAATTACTAAGGGTTTGAGCTAGAACTTTGAATTTCACCAAGAATCAATTAAAATGGGTTTGAGCTTAAGGCTTCTTGCATGACAATAGGATTCGGGTGTAAAATTTACACTCCCAAATGTACCCATTTCATTTTCTTTTTGAATTTCTCAATTTGGTATCTTGTTATCACTGTGTAGATGATCTTGATGTAATTATGTGTAGCATTACATTAGGAAGTGTTTCTTGATGCAATTGTATGTAACATTGTATTAGAGAAAGTGATTCTTGATAGGATTATCAAGTTCTTGGTGTTTTAAAATTTAAGATCGTTAAGATGCACTTAAAATCTAATAAAATCTATTTGATGTAGTGAAAATGCCAAGTTACTAGAAAAAAAAACTAGATGCAAATTTGTGTAAATCAAACCATTATAAAAATTTTGTATTTCTTGTATTATTCTTTTATATCATTGTCTATATCTCAATAATTAGTTAGATATTTTAATTGCGAATTATGCACGTCTCTTTTTTTATTGATTAGACAAAATTTTGAAAACTTATTTTGAAAATGAAGAGGGATAAACTCTTGTACACAATCAATTCACTCCCTCTTATTTATTTATCTTTTTACATAATTAATTATACTTATAACATAATTAATTATTATATACTTACTTTACCTTTGTTTTCTATTAAAAATGAAAATTTTAATAACCAGATTTATTTTTATTTTCTTCATTTATATTTCATTTTCCATACAACTTGTTAAACCAGACATCTGTAGAAACAAACGTACCCTACGAGCAGAAGTCATAAACTTCCGATCAATACAGAAAAATGTCTGCATCCAATAAGTATGGATAATGGTGAGACAATGATATATTTATTTTTATTTTATTTATGAGAAAGATACAAAGCAAAAGACATAAAAGATAAGAAATAACTCACATCCCGATTAATAGAGTTGTACTATTCCCTTTTATATTTAGATATTATCAATACTTTATCCATTCATCTCTCTTAAAAGATTAGTTTAGTAAAATTTAATTAAAGATTTTTAGATTGTTTAGTCTTATTTCTATAATATGAGTATAATATTTTTCTCATTTTCATATATGAGCTACAAGGAAACTTCTGAACTTAGAATTAGGGTGTGTTTGAATCAGTTTTGGTGGAATTGATTTTTTCAAATAAATTTGAATTGATGGAGAAGTTAGAAATAGTTGTTCCTATAATATGAGTATAATATTTTTCTCATTTTCATATATGAACTACAAGGCAACTTCCGAACCTGAGTTAGGGTGTGTTTGAACGAGTTTTGGTGGAATTGACATTTTCAAATAAATTTGAATTGATAGAGAAATTAGAAATAGTTGTTTCTGCTGTGCTGTGTGAATGTGACCATATTAAAATTGATTTTAAAAAACATCCAAAAGAATTTTCAACATAATTTTAATTATCAAATGTAAGGTGAATTTACCATCATAAAATTAATTTTAAAAAGTATCCAAACAATTTTTCAACATGATTTTAATTATCAAATATCTCCAACGTTAGACCAAACATGGAATTATTTGATGTAACCCTCTAGTCTACCATTATTACACTGATTTATAACACCATTAATACACTCGCTTGATTTGGCAGGGGTTGAAAACTTTTGAAAGAGTGTTCATTGTGATGCGAAATTTCTCATTCTTAATCCATTTTCAAACACGTTATAAATATTTTTCAAAAAGTCTACACGTGTTTATCTACAACCAATAAGAAGTGATAGATGACTGTAGAAAGATTGAAAAAGTGTTCATACACAAATTTTCTATTAACAACCCTCTTCCATATATTTTTTATGCTGATACTTGTTTTTATCCATATAGGTCCACACTGCTTAGAAAGTTACTCCTCCACTTGATGTAAGTTAGTTTTTATCATATTTATAACCTAATTTTGGTGCTTCATCTTTCAAATAAGAAGCTGTATCATATGTTAGTTAAATTTTGGTGTGTTTTTTTTCTTCCTCTTCTTCTCCCCTTCATCTCTCTGTAATATATATTTGTTTAAAATTTATTGTACCATTAATATAAATTTTCAAAATTAAGTTTAATATACACTTAAACTTATTCTAAAAATTATATAAATTATAAAGCACACACATATGTCATTTTCACTTCTTTACATGATCTTTTCGGATCAATGATGATATATTTGAATTGGCACTAATGCAGGGAAGGAAAATGACAGCGGTTATTTTCACCTTTTGGCTTCGGGTGAACAACTGAGACATATACTGCCGAGGTAAAAAGCTAGTTCTTTATGTCTTGGTTATGAACCCGAGGCATATTAAGTTGTTATTGTCTCGGTTTCTGTCAAACCGAGGCCTATTGCGTATCAGAAATAAAAAAAAAATTAAATATGTGTAAACCCTAATCCCTTCCGCTCTCGAGTCCCTCCTCCAGCAGAAGAAGTGGTTCTGGTCCGCCGTCGCCCTCCTCCCTGCATTCTCCACAGCATCGGCTTCCTCTAGATTCAGAGCGGCTGGATTGGCCATGACTCCAGCCACTACAACGTCATGCTCAATCGCCGCCTCAACCGCGCCGTGCAGATCCTTTCTGGCAATGTTCTCGTCGGACTCAACATTGCTTAGTGGAAGTGGAACCACAATGTGCACCACATTGCGTGCAACAGCCTCGACTTCGACCCAGATCTTTAGCACCTGGCGCCGAAAATGCCTCTTCGACAGTGCAACAATAGTGCGACGGCGGTGCAGCGACGGTGCAGGCAAAATGGGACGACGCGCAGTGGTTGGATTCTCGAAGAAGAAGAAGAAGGGACGACACTGTGCAGTGAAATGGTTTGGAGTTTTTTAACCCTACGAAGTCCCACTGCATATTGCCTTGTTAATTTTTTTTTTATTATTAGGAAGATGATATGCCTCGGTTGGCAGCATGACCGAAGCGTAAAGGCTTTACTACCTCGATTCAATTAGAACCGAGGCATATTCGGTGAGGTAAATGAAAAAAAAATATTAAAATACTACAACTTAACTGCATCTGGTGAAAAGTGACTAAAGTAGAAAGCGTATTATGCCGTGGTTGAAGAGTACCCGAGGCATAAAGCTATCTTATAATTTTCAAATTCAAAAACAGCGGGAATCGTAAAAACTTTTGAAGTTATATGCCTCGGTTAAAATCACAACCGAGGCATAAAAGTTGACTTTAATTTCAAAAATGTCACCGCATGTTTATATGTTTCGGTTGCTCGATAACTGGAGCATATACTGCGATGTAAAAAGTCTAAAATGCACTAGTGTGGTAAGTTTAAAAAACTATTATATTTCAAGTTTATGATGGAAAAATGGAATTAGCTTGATGGAAAAATATATTTTTTTTATAGAGAAAGTATGTCAATAATTTGGTAGAAAAAAGAAAGTTCAAATTGAAGGATTATAATCCTATTAAATTCATTTTTATGTGAATAAAAAGCTCTCCAAGAATGATGATGATGGAAAGACTATAACTTAGTATAGATATAGAAGCCGTTGGTTTGCCACATTTTTTACTTTTTCTTATCAAGATACATATACAATGGACCTAGCAGGCAAATACTTTTGATAAATCACGATTTTTTTCCATTAAAATGAATAACCAATCCAACAATAATTCTACAATATAGAGCTTGCAAGGATATTCAACACAAACATAATGGTCGAGTTCAAAGAAAATAGAACAAAATAATAATAATAATAATAATAATTATTATTATTATAATTATATAGTATTAAAAATTTCACAAACTTCTAACATTAAATTGTGGATTGGCATAGCTTTCTTAGTCTATGTGTAACCTTTTATCAACAATTGCATGAAACAGATACAAATCATTATTAAAAATTTTCATATTGCATGAGATTTTTTTTTTGCAAATTTGTTAAAAAAAATGGCAAGAAATTTTTTTTTCTGTCATTATTTTTAAGAATCTTAATTGACAGGTAATTCTTTCGTAGATAATCATTTTCTACAAAATTAGAAAATTTGCAAGTATTTCTACAAAATTTGTTATAAAAAGTGTTTTATACAAAATATTTTGCAAAAAAATTAGTAATAATTTCTTGCAATTTTTTTTTTCACAACAAAATTTGTAAGTATTTCCTAAAAAAAAATTAAAACAAAATTAGTAGGAAATATGTGTTTTTTTAATAATAAACGTTAAAAAAAAAGAAAAAAAAAAGAGACTTTCTACCTATTGCTTGTGTAATTCATTCACATGTGAGGCTAGCCGTTTAGATTTTACTTTTTATTTTTAAGACTTTATGTTGAAAATTTTACTTGACTTTTTTTAGTTAAAGGTTTTTCTCGTATTTTTATACGTTATTTTGTATAAGGTTAAGTTTCATAATTTTATTTCAAAAAAATAAATTCAATTTCACTTAAATTATTAATTTATTATTATTCATTTTAATATTTTAGGTGTCCGTATGACAAATAAATTAATAGGTAGGAGTATTGTCTCTTCAACGGGACGGAAAAACAGGTTACGTAATTTTAATGAACTTTTAATTAGTTTTTTTATATTTTTATTTAAAAAAAATAAAATTATCTTTTATCTTAATCTAATTTAGAAAAATTACGAAACTTTCATAAAAAAAAAAAAAAGAAAAAAAATTTACTTAACTTTCAAAAAAAAAAAAAAAGTCAGTGAATCCTCCTCCAATTCAACAACACTCTCTCTCATTTTTTGCTTTCAAATCTAAACACGGAAGTTATCCCCACATTTTTTGCTCACATATCCCCACAATATTTTGCTTTCACATCTATCCACGGAAGTTATCCCGACATTTTTTGCTCTCATATCCCCACAATATTTTGTTTTCACGTCTATCTACGGAAGTTATCCCCACCTTAGCAGACCTTCCGCCAACCAGAATACCAAATCAGTGGGACCCGTTGGAGAAAACATTTTAACAAATGCTGTAAAATTAAAATGTACTATATTCGAATTGTTTATAATTAAATTCTTTTCATCTCCTAAATAACAAATTTATTTGAGTAAAAAATAAAATATCTTACATTTTAATATTTTGTTTGGATAAAATAACTGAATTTTTTATAAGATAAAATTTTATTTTAATAATATTTATTTTAGGTTTAATTATGTTTTGAATTCATGATAAATTTGGAAACTTTCAATTGTGTTTCTAACTTTTGTACTCTATTGAGTCCTTAAAACTAGACAGGCTCGACGACTTAGTCAGGCCAGATGGGTTCGACGACCCAGTCGGACCAAGCCAGACCATTGATCCAGATGGGACGGGCTGACCTGACGAACTAAGTAGATTCGTAGGTCAGCTCGAAGACCTAGTCTCAGGTGCCGAGACGGCCTGACCCGAATTATGGTCGAGTAAAAATATTTAATAATCTATTTAAAAAAGAATATATTTTTCATGTTTAAGAATAAAGCACATGTGCTGGTCCTTAAGCACAGGGCTTTTGTGGGGTTTTTGACTCTGTGGGCTTCTTTAATGTGGGGTTTTTAGACCATATGGACTTTTTTTGCCCTAGCCCATGTGGGTCAAGACCAAGTCCTATGGCTTGAGTCAAATTGAGAACTCTTCTAGAAAGTCTAGAATGTGAGACCGAGTGAGAAGAATTCTAAATTCTACCTATTTTGAAAGTATTTGAATTTCTACTAATTTAGCTAATTAAAATACTTCAAAAAATATTTTTTAATTTTTTATCCAAATAAAACATTTTATTATAAAAAATTCTAAATTTTTCAGAAAAAAAATTTATTTCATTAAAATACTCTATCAAAACAAACGAATTAAATTAATGATCATTGTGTTCGTCATTGGATGAAGGAGGTTGATGGCAGCATAGGACAACCATGAACGATAATGGGCGATGGATAGTGATTGCCTTAAATGAACACAATGATTGTTTAATTTTTAGATGAGGTGCACCAGATATGAAGGTTGACAGGAGATGAAAGAAATGGAGGAGAAAAGAGATGGAGAGTTGGTGTAGGAATGGAAGATGAAGAAGGAGATGGATAAATAATGTGAAGAGTAAGGAGGAGATAATGGATGAAAAAGAAAATCAGAAGAAATAAAAATTTAATACATTGAAATATGACACCATCAAAAGGATGTTGCTGATTTATCAGAAGGGCCAACACTATACGTTTTAAATAAAATTTTGACTCAATTAAATAAAAAATTATTTTTAAAAAATTGAATATTTATATTAGTTATAGAAATGAAAAAGCTAATTAAATCTAAATAAAAAACTCTTTAAAAATGATTATGATGGGAAGGAAAATAAAACTTAGGTTTACTACTTTCTATTTTCTTATTAATATACATATAAAAATATTCAAATTTTATAATTAATCAAATTTTAGTCTATCTAAATTTTATATTTAGTTAGAATACTATTTTAACCAACAACATACAGGAAACAATATTAGGCACTTAGAATTAGTACCAAACATGTCTTGTGAATAACATTACACTTTACTAAATTAATTCACCTCTAGACATCAAAACAACTTGCAAAATTGTTGATTTATGATAAGAAAATATTTTTTTAACAAAATTATTAAATAAAATAATTTTTTACATTTTTAATGAAACTTAAAAAGTAAAGTAATAAAATTTTACATCTTTTTACTAAGGTTAAATCATTCCAGATGTCCCCATTCTTGTAGCGAAATCTCGAGTAGGTCCTCCTATTTTCATTAGACTCAATTGAGTTTCTATTTTTGAAAATTCGTTGCAATCGGTTCCTTTCCGTTAGTTGTACAGTAACATGTTAATTATGTGTCACGTGTCAACACGTGGTTTTTTAAATTTTTTTTATAATTTAAAAAAAAATTGCCATGTTTCAATCTGACATTGTGCCACGTGACAACAGAGACAATGTGATGTGGCAGTGACGGTGCCACGTGTTACTGTTAGATGTGAAAAGTCTCAATGTAATTCGTGTATTTGTTATTTTGTTTCAATTTCGTTCCCATTTTTTTAAAACTAAATCAATTTCATCCCTATATCAAATTTAATTTTTATATAAATTTTAAAATAATATTTTTATTATAATTGATATTTTTAACAAAATTAAGTTTATTTAAATGTATATTTTGCATTGAACTTTATTTAAATATTGTTTTTCAAATATTTATATATCAATAATTTATAGACAAATGTTAGAATTTATATTTAAATTTATAAAGTTTTTATTTTTAAAACAAATCTAATTAGTTTCCTAATTGGTTTTTTATTTTTTTTATTTTCTCATTCTTAATATTTCAAAATCACTTAAGAGATGATAACTCTTATTATAACTCTTATTATAAAAAAGAAAATTATCAAAATTCAGTAATTAAAATAACATTTTAAAAAAACCATACATAAACACGACATCACCCAAAG
>Ga0099823_1008808_pt1 | contig 10257 bp, 11 predicted proteins | sample CowpearedBW_FD_76831 | JGI IMG/M metagenome (GOLD analysis project Ga0099823, IMG submission 76831) | Root nodule microbial communities of legume samples collected from California, USA - Cow pea red BW | ecosystem: Host-associated > Plants > Roots > Nodule | place: USA: California | collected...
TATATATATGATGTTAACATCTAATTTTGTTCAGGTAAATAAATTTATTTTTAAAAAAATAAAAAAAAATATTTTTTATTAATAATAAATAAAAAAAGTGAAAAAAAATTTTATTTCAAAATTTTCAAACTTTAATCTTACAAAAAATGGAAAAAAAGGAAAAAAAAGAAGAGCCCAAATTATTTTTAATTACCACACTCTCCTTATGGGCCCACCAACTCAACATATTTTCGTTCTCACTCTGTTTTTATACTCTTTGTTCCTGATATGGAAGAAAATAGTAATGTTAATGATGATCGATTTTGTGCTCTGATTTGATCTCGTACTTCTATCCTGACCAATTCCTTTCTTATATTGTTCATTACAATCAAGACTAAGATTACATAAATGTGTGAATATAAATACATAGTATGGGGAGAAAGGATAGAAAGAAAATATTCTCGACACTTCTCTAATTATTTCTCATCACCACTCACACATACACACTTCCTTCCTATCTCTCTTTTAACCAAAAAATAGTATTGAAGGAGGCAAATAAAGAAAAAGAAAATGAGAGAAAATGTATGTAATGTTAAGAAAGAGAGAGTGAGATTGATAGAGAAGAAGAGGAATGGAAGAGTTTACAAGGTATGTCACTCCTTTTTTTGTGAATTCTCAATTTTATTATATTTTGTTTTAGATGGAGATACGTAGGAGCGATGATTAATCATTGTCGAGCCCAAAAAAAAAAAATTGTTTCTTTTGTGCATTCTTCTATTATTATTTTTGGGAAAATAGATATTTTGAAAACCACATAATTGTTGCACATTTAATTAAAGGCATCGTCTTAAGATGGACGTTGTAGAGTGCTAAGAGGAATTGAAGAGTTTGAAAAATACGCCACTCTTTTTGGTGAATTCTCAATTTTTATTATATTTTGTTTTAATATAGTAGGTGTTTGTCTTTTTACATATAACTTTGTTTTACTCTAAAACTTAAAAAAAAATATTTTCCTTACACAGAACACAACACAATCTTTAAATAGTTTATATATCACATAACTAAGTATTTAGATAACATAAGTCAAAAGGCAATATAGTTGCCAACTATAATGAAAATACAACATTCAACAATAGAAAATATTAAAAATCGACTATTCTTTAAACTCTCTTCCAATCTCCTCCTCCTTCTCATCATCCTTCGTCCTAGGATTTCCCAGCTCCATCTACCATGTTAAAAAACAATACAAAAATAAGCATATAACAAAACAATAAAAAAAAAAAACATCTAAGAAATCATGGATTACACCTCTTCTATTTTTGTCATAACTTTTTTCACTCTCCTCCATACTCACTCTAGAGCAGAAATCTCTCGTCTTTGTTATATGACATTGGCAAGCTCCGTCTCCAGTTGAGCTATGCTGGCATTGTCTAGTGTCGTTGCCATTTTCATCCTCTTTTTTGTTAGAAGATGATTTGGTTAAGCCTTTGTCTTTGCCTTTGACTTTCACTTTGACTCGATTGCTTGTTTGTTTGCTTAGTCTTGTCATTTTCTACAACACACAAAATTATTAAAGAAGAAACAATGTCACAAATAACATAAAGTTGGAGATATACATTGTTAGTTGTTGCAACCGAAATCGTGACGGGACGATGAACCAAAAAGTAACGAGTTTGAAAAGAAATTTTGGAGTCGCCACCATAGTTTACTATGGAAAACTATGAAAAATCATAAAGATAGGACAAGTCTGCGAAAAATTGAATTTTGGGTATGAGAATCAGTTATGCGTAAGGAAGGTGTTAGCACCCTACCACGTCACCCAAAGACGGTACCTTTAATTAAATATGCAAAGTTGGGATGATTTTCAAAACATTATTTTCCCCCAAAAATAATGAAAAATAATACTAAAAAGAAACAAAAATGTTTTTTGATTTTTGGACACGGTATGCATGAGAAACAAGGTGTTAAAACCTTGGTGCAAAGATCAATGCGTTATATCCTTGATATGTGAGATGAATAAGGTGTCAAAACCTTGGTTAGGGATCATGGTGTCATGACCCTGATACGCAGGAGGAACAAGGCGTAAAAACCATGGCGCAAGGATAAGGATAAGGTGTCGTAACCCTGATATGCCCGAAAAACTTGATTGATAAGAATTTGTATCTTGAAGGAGAAAACTTGAATGTATTTTGATCTTTTTCTATTTTTGAAAGGGAAGTATTCGATAACCATTTAGATGAATGAAGAGGGCAACATATGTTATGATTGTTTGTGCAAGATGCATATCATTATGCCAACTCATGAACGATGAATGTATCAAAAACTTCTTATTTTTTCATGGTATCAAAACCTTGCTGCTAGAATCAGGGTGTCGAAACCCTAATATGCACGAATATTTCAATGTTTGACGAAATAAAGTTGGTTGAATATTGTATTTTGGTCTTTTTATGCATGTCTGAATCAATTGTTTCATTTGCAATATTAAAACTCATATACATTTTCAATGTTTTATGAAATTGAGGGATATCACACTTATCGATGCATAATGTTTCCTTTCTCATAGGATGTTAATGATCATGTTCCTATCTCTCAAATTCCAAAAAAAACTCATTTACACAAACACAAACCCATGTCAAAGAAAAAGATTATGGTACTTTAATCAATTACCTACACTAATCCACGTCAAAGAGTAAAAAATGACAATCATAATGTCGTTGTCTAAGAAGGATAATAGCTTAAAAATAACTACTAAAGAGCATTATTTTCTTTTTGGTTGACTTACTTTAAGATAGAAAAAGCATATAGAAAACAAAGTCACATAATCAGTTCTAAAACAGAACATTCAAAGAATATTTTTATAGTTTATTATTTAAAAAAAAAATCCTGATAGTTGAAGGAGTAATTAATGCCAATAAAATTAAGATTGGTTGGTGCACAACTCACAGTCACACAACTACTCCAATTGTAGTGGTTTTGCTTTCGATCAACTTTAATTTTATGGATAAAATATAATACAATAAGAATAAGAATAAGGTTTAATTAATTTTCAAGTTAATCATAATTTTATAAATTTATGTATAGTTTTATTTTTTTTTTCTTATTACAAACTTCAAATTTTTAATCAAAATTTTTTATATTTAAGTGCATTGTTATTGTATTTTATATTATAGGTTAATTACTCTATGTTTTGTTTTAAAAATGTTAAATTCATCTTCTAATTTCTTTTAATTTTAATTTAGTCTCAATTTTTGATAAATTAATATAATTTAATTATTTTTGTTAATTTTTTTAAAAAATTTCATCAAAACTGAAATTATTAATAAAGATAATTTATTTTGTTAGTATAATTAATACAATGTCAGTGACAATTGTGATAAAAAATTGTTGATCTATTTCAATAAATTTAACGAAAATAATAAAATTACATTAATTTTCAAAAATTAAAATTAAATTGAGACTTAAAAAAAGGTAAAAGAACAACTTAATATCTTTTAAAGAAAAGATATTAAATTGTGGCTTCACTTTGCATTTTAAACTTTTTAGGGTTTAGCATTTCAAACTTTTTAAATAGTTTTTTTTATCCCATTATACACCTCTATCGTAAAAAAGATTGAACCAATATGGTATCAGAGCATTACATATACGATAAGGATCTGTTTCTTCCAACAACTCGTTAGAAATGGAAACTACCAAAAGAACCAAAGGTAAGAAACATAGAGAATAAGGGCATGTTTTTTTATAATGAATTATTCTTGGAAGGTGATGGAGAGTGATGATCGTAAAGATTTATTATATTCGTTTTTTATGATCGTAAATAAATGAAAAATGTTGATTTGCAAGATACTTTCATCTTTGGTATTTTGTTATTTTGAAGAGATTTGAGAGATGATCAATACGTACTTTTTTATCATTGTTGGTCATTGATGGAAAAGCACGAAGATAGCAGTGTAAAAGTCCAACTGATTTAGTGGAACAAAATGTGTTCTTAAAGAAGTGAATAGAACTAGATACATTTTAGTTGGATTGGATTCCAACTTCAAAAACGTTGGTGCATTTATTCGATTCCATTTTATTATATTCCATTCCAAATTCATGAAAAGAGCTTTGGTGCATTTACCCAATTCCATTTTCGTTGTATCTGATCCCGAATTCATGATTATTTTCGTTTTTTCTTTAATAAAGAAAAAAATTCAAATAATTAATTTTTTGAATCAATTATATTATAATATTTATTTTATTCAAATAATAAATATTATTATTACAAATGTTTAAGTTTTTTTGCGTTAATAAAAAAAAATTAAAATAATTATTTTTTCAAATCAATTATATTATAATATTTATTTTATTGAAATAATAAATATTAATAATAATTTTTGTCATCATAAAAAATTCAAAATTAATTATAATTTATTTAAATATCATTTTATATTATTTTTAACATCAAGAACAATTTAATAATTTTACTTTATCTACTAAATTTTATTTTTTATTTGTCACACCACTCAAATAATTTACAGACTTTCACAAATTCTATCATCAAATCAATTTCATTATCATTTACAAATTCCTTCAAAAAGAAAGACATAAACTTCATCCAAACTTCACTCTTAAATTCATTCAAATCAATCTTCTATCACTTCCTCAAATAATTCTTTCTAAATGAACACATCCTATAAAAAAATATAGAAAAACTAGGTCCACATGAAAAATAAAATGGAAAAATAACATGGAAACAAAATTGACAGATAAACAAAAAGTCAAGTACTCAACCAATAATCATCTAGTAACAAATATTAAAACCATGACCATGGATACAACTACTCATCTAATCCGGTGAGGGTGTCTTCGTCATTTTGCTCAGTAAGGGCAATCATCTCTTCGTCAACTTTCACAACCGACTCTCCGTCGTTTTTCGCACTCACAGTATCCTTCGCGAGTTTCCTCTCCATCTAAAGATTCAAATTAACATTCAAAAACAAAACATCTAAATCAATCAAAAAATCAAAATATTTTTATATATACCTCAACTATTATTTTCTTGTTCTTTTCCAATTCCTTCATTACTTTTGTCAGTTTCGCAGAAACATCTCTCCGTTTCCTATTCACTTTTGCGATTTTTGCAATAAGTTTATATATCATGGCATCGTTTCTATCAAGAAGGTTTTGAAGATACGATCCAATCAAGGCATCCTCCACAGACGTGTCATACATCGCAGATTTGGCTTGTTTGTTTCGTTTTTCTTTTGTTCCGTTATCTGCATAAACAAAAGATTTCGCTGTAAGTTAGCAAAAGGTTAGTGAATGACTGATGAAATAGACTTATCGAGGTCCATTGAAAGGGAAAGCGCAGGAAGAATAACGATGGAATAGACTTACCCAGCTCCACTGAAAGGGGAAGCGCAGAACAGAAGAAATATCGTTAGAGAAAAACTTGAAAAACCTAATTTCAAAACCTTTTCATTGTTTTTGTCCTGTGAGCGTTAATGAAAATTGCATTCATATAGTTTTTTGTGATTTTGAATTTTAAAGTCAAATTTTATTTTCATATATATTTTGAGTTTTAAATTTGACAACGTGTATCTTTATTTTAGAAAAATTAAATTAAATTAAAATTATTAGTAAATTTTATATCTTTAAAAATGTTAAGAATTTATAATTTTTACTTTGTAATAATATATTTATGTGAAAAGAAATTTTGCGTAGGAAATACTTTAAAATTTTTGTGAAAAAGAAATTTGTAAGAAATTACCACCAATTTTTTTGTAAAATATTTTGTATAAAATATTTTTAATAACAAAATTTGTGAAAAATACTTATAAATTTTATAATTTTGTAAGAAATAATTATCTACCAAAGAATTATATGCCAATTAAGATTTTTAAAAAAAAATGACAGAAAAAAATATTTTCTTACAAATTTTGTTATTAGAGTTGTAAAAAAAATCTCGTGTAATATGAAAATTTCTTATAGTGTTTCTATATTTGTTATCAGAAATATTAAAGACTTAAAATTTCTATATATGTTTTTTATTTTAAATCTTAAATTTAATTTTGTTTATTGTCCTTTACAATTTTAAATTTTAAATCTAAACTTTATTATGGTATATACTAAAAGATATTTCTCACCCACTGGCTTAAAAGCAGTTTCGATTTCCAAGGAGATAATTTTGAAATATATTTCCAAAAGCCGCTTTATAATGCATTATAAATAAATTTTACAAATTTGAAAGAAAATATCGTAAGGTTTCTTACTTTTAATATACTTATGGTGTGAATATATTAGCAATATGACCAATTCAATATGCGGTAACTTGGTGCAAAAATTATCCAATGATAAATTTGAATTTGTATGTGTGATTATTGTATATATTTGAATATTTCAATTCAATATAATTTTGATTTTGTATATGATTTTGATTTTGGATATAATTTTGATATTGATATTGAAATCTGTCAAGTTTGCAAGCTTGGAAATTTATATGTTGTAGGTAACATTACATTTAATAAATATATGTGTATGATTTATTATTATTTAAATTATCTTATTTATTTAAAATATAAGTTTAAATTTTAAAATACACATAAAATCTTCCGTGTGTGATTGAAAAAATGAACTGAAGATTCATCTGAAAAGTCGTTCAAAAACTTGAAACAATAATTACAAATAAATATAAATAATAAATAACTAATAAATGAATGAATCAATAAATAAATAGTAAATATAAGAAAAATGATGACATTTGGAATTCTAAAATAACACACTCCCTAAACCCTAAATTCAAATGATTCAATGAGAAAATTCAACTAATTTATTGAATAAATTGAATAAATGTGTGTGCGTCATTTGTTAGTATTTCAATTAGGTTAATATTTATTTTGAAATATGAAAAAGTGGTTTAGAGAATGAAAAAAAATGATTACACAACATTTAATACAATAATAAATAATTATAAATAATAATTAAAAAAATTAAATAAGTAAATAAATCAATAAATGACGTTTGTAAAATAAATAAATAAATAAAAGGCTTAAATTATGAAAATTTCGTTTTGGACTCCCTGCATTACGAAAGCTAACAGTTTTGATAACACTGAAGGCTTCCCGTATATAACACTTGAGTAACTCCTTACAATATTACAAAAAAATTAAAATTTTAATTATGAAATTGTCATTTTCAATCATTGCATACATAGATAAATGAGACCAATGGTCTCCCAATATACTTTTAAAATAGGTTAGTGTCATAATTAATTAATTAATTAGAGGATGACAGTGCCCTAAAGACACTAGTTAAGGAATGTTAAATACGCATTAGTTTTATCATTCTTACATTGAAGTTTGAATAATTAATTCTATTAATTAAAATAATATAAATGCATACAGATTTTATAAAGACAAAATTATCCTCTAAAATCTCTAAAATATAAAAAAAAAAAAGCATTTTACAAACTCAATTAAATCTCAAATTGATACTTTATTTTTTTTTATTTCTTGTAAAATTTGTAGATGTTTAATACTATTTTTTGTTAATTTTTCTGTTAATTTAAAAAATTTTATGTTTCATTATATTTTAATTTTTAATATTAAAATATAGTTATTTTATTATTTAATTATTTTTTAACTTTTATCGATCGACATTAAATAAAATATTATAACAATTGTACAATACTTATAGGTATTCTTGTCTTTTAAATAAAATAAAATTGCATTTTAGTTATGATTAGGTCTGATTTTAATGTGTATTAATATTACAATTAATTATAAACTTTTGTAGATTTTAATGTGTATTAATTATTCTTACCCAGTGTACTTAGGGTACTGGTTAGCAAGACCTTAACTAATATTGATGTCATATGTTCTACTAAATCAATTAATTCAAAATTAAACAAATGAATCAAACAAATAATCAAACTTTGTTACCATGTTATTATAGTTTTTTGCGATTTTGAATTTTATTTTTGTTTTTTTCAACATAATTGATTTTTGAGAGATGAAAAGTAAGTATGGAAAAATGAAAATTTTTGAAAGGTGTATAAACCTTCTTCAAAAAGTTACATACAATTAAAGAAAATTAAGTAAATATCGAAAGAATCATTCATGAATTTAACCTGTTAAATTTTAATAAATATTTACTATAGTGTGAACTTGGTTTTAATTTTTTTTATCTTTTGGAAAATTTGATTCCACCTTTATGATATGCATTTATTATTAAAATAAATTGTAGTTATGATTTGTCTTTATGATTTGCATTTATTTTATTATTATAATTCTTAAATAATAAATTTTATGTTATGAAATTAAATTTATTGTTTAAAATATTTACTTCAAAACATATACAACGAAATAATTATTTTTATATTTATGTTTGAAATACTTTCATATTAAATTAGATTATTATTATTATATACTTAATTTATGTAGTTAAAGATATTCTTTTCTAAAAAGTTGTAAGTTATAACTTTGTGTATCTAAGATCAATTAAGATTTTTTAATGTCTTGCATGTCATATGATATTTTGGTAAATCAAGATGACTTTTATTTTTTTCATTCATACATCTTTCAAATTTATTTTTCCAATAAGGTTTTTAATGCAACTTACTTAAGTAAGGTTATCACTGAAAAAAAAGTTATTTTCAAAAATACTGTTGGAAAAAGCCACTAACAATATAATTTTGAAAACAGAATGTATTGTCTATGACTTTTACTCATACTTTTTGCACATATAAAAGAAAATAAAAAAAGAAGATAAGAAGAAACTTGACATTATCAACCAAATCATGGAGTATGAATAACATTGGACATCTCTACATAAAAGTTCATTGTATCACACATTTTAAAAATGAAAAATGAAATGAAAAGTGTAGACCAAATTGTTCCAATAAAATTTAATGTTCGTACAAAATATTTATATTTATGGTTAAGAGAAGAAGTTGGAGAATGTGTGTTGAAAAAAGGTTTGTATTGGAAGAAAACATTTATTTGATGTTTGTATTAGAATCAATGCATAAAAAGATGTGTGCTCATTAAATGTAGAATAAATTTATTAATAAAGGTATGTTCTATACTTTGATTATTTTTTTTATTGACAAATTTAAAAAAGTTTAACCTATATATGTATTTATTATATATTAATATATATATATATATATATATATATATATATATTTATTTTTTTATCTATTCAATGTTATTTCGCTTTTTATTTTTATTCTTTTTAATAAGTTAATTGTTGTCTATTATTCACTGTTTATTCATTTATTTGTTATATTTATATTTAATAATGGTTAAACTTAAAACTCCAAACAATATTGTTTCAAAATATAAAATAGAAAACATGAAACATTGTAAATATAAAAAATGTTTAAAAAAACTTAAAATGAAGAATAAATGAAATAGGAAAAGATTAATTAAAATGGATAAATAATTATAATATCTTTGTTGATTTTATCTCTGTTACTTTTAAAAATAAGTGATTCTCACTCCTCAAGTTCAAATTTTGTAAATATTATTGACAAATATGAATCTATTATAATAAATGTTCGTCCAATTTTATTTTTTTTAAGTATTTATTATTTTATAAATATTCTTCTTTCAAACTTTATTTTTATTAATGATTTATTTTATTATCAGAGTTTTTATATTTTGATTGTTTTCAATACAATAAATTAATTATGATATATTCATATATCATCTTCAAAATATCATATGAGAGATTTTGTGTATACTTTGCATTGTGTTGAGACAAACAACAAAATGTCATTAATTTATTCATAATTAATGTTGCATAATTAATAATGAAAGTGTGTTGAAAGAGACAGATCAGTTATAATTTATTAAAAAAATTATTAGCAATTCCATCTATAATTTTTATTGACAAATCAATTAGTATCGAATAAAAAAAGTTTTTTATTAAAGCTAACAAATAATATTTGGATATGAATTTATTTGTATTAAATTATAAAATTTATTAATGATGTGTAATAATATGATTAATAATTTAAAGAGTTTATTTTTCTGTGGCTTAACCTTATAAGTTAAATAAACAATTTGAATTAAGTAGTTGTTTGTTAATCACTTAAACTTTGATAACTTGTACAAATCTCATCTTTCTATTTTCTTTGGATTTTGTTCAATATAATTGATCTTAACTGTTATACATTATTATTATTATTATTATTATTATTATTATTATTATTATTATTATTATTATTATATTTATTGTTATTTATCGTACGTCTACAACAATATGAGAGTGTGTTAAAATTGTTTATAATAAATA
>Ga0099823_1008814_pt1 | contig 10254 bp, 2 predicted proteins | sample CowpearedBW_FD_76831 | JGI IMG/M metagenome (GOLD analysis project Ga0099823, IMG submission 76831) | Root nodule microbial communities of legume samples collected from California, USA - Cow pea red BW | ecosystem: Host-associated > Plants > Roots > Nodule | place: USA: California | collected...
ACAAAATTATTAAATTAATTTTAATATTATCAACCATACACAATTCTATAGTTTCTACAGTATATATACAACATAAATCATTGAAATCCTATCATCAATTTAGATAAACAAGTAGTAAGTTATCGATGTCAATTATAAAAGTTAAATTTGAGTTATTTAAATAATCGAACTTAATTTCAAACTTAAGTTTATCCATTCAACCAAACAAACAAATTTAATTAAAAAATTAACCGATCAAACTTAAACTCACTCATAAACGTTATAGTAATTAATTACAACTTTTAGCATTCTAATTCTAAGAGTCATTATTTTGTGAAGACTTTTCTTAAGTATAATCTAACTTGAGAGATTAGACTTTCTTGCCTAACTATTTATTTAAAACATTAAAAAAAACAGAGATAATAAAGTGACTTTTCTCTGACTAGAGTTTTGAGTTGTGAAATTCTATTCGATTATTGATGTAGTTGAGATAGTGGATTAATGACTCAATGACATTAAGTCCTTATTAAAAAAATATATAATATTTATGTAATATAATATGATGAATTTAATGAAATTAAAATTTTCACTACAATAAATATTAATATATGAAATAACAAATAAAATTTAAAATAAAAAATTAATTATTAAAATTTTGAAACATTATTTTAATAAAGCAACTAAAATAATTTTTGTAATAATAGCACAAGTGTTATATATATATAAATTTTTTATTTTATAAATTTTGGTCGTCCTTTTACTCTCCACGATAATCGGTAATAACTTTCATCACTTGGTTGTTATGAATAAAGTTTGGCACTTTATCCACCTGCTACTTTTTCTTAAAATGTTTTTATTACTTCTTTTTACCATTTTCAATCGGAACTAATCTTTATTTTGCATTAGCTGAATCTCTAATATACTCTTGACATAATTAATCGAATAATCATATACGAGTTTCAGTGAATCCTTTTTTTGTTGATAAGAAGTTTTACACTAAAAACATATCAAATAAAAAATGTAAAACACGTCACAAGTCTCAACTAATATTCTCTTCATTATAGTTTGTAATTCAACTTCCTCTGATAATTCTTATTATTTTATCCACCAACAACTGTGTTTCAAGTTTTTATTTTTTATAATTGTAAGAGTTGACGTAAATCATAACAGCTTCACCACAGTAGTTTGCTGCGGCAAGTTCATTGAAATCTTTGGACCTCAATTATTGAAGTTGAGTTATAGATTGGGGTATCTCGATTTGAAGAAAAGGAGGCCAGAAATAGATTAAAATTTGGTTTGTGTGTAGTATTATAAGAATTTGGTGAATTTTAATATTTGATGTTAGCAGACAATAGTCTGCATTAGGAATCACAACGGATGACAACTAGGTTGAATGGGATGGATGTAGGTTCCAGTATTCCATTTCAAATATTCAAATAAAAATTTGTGTTGATATTGTTGGGATTTGTAGGACTTTTGATAATATGAGAGATATATGTGATATGTTATACGGAGGAACATGTTATATATAGAGCAAAATATAACAAAATATCAAGTATATTCTATCCACTGTTGGGTTATATATTTTTTCATATTTTTCATAGAGCAAAATATAACAAAATATCAAGTATATTCTATCCACTGTTGGGTTATATATTTTTTCATATTTTTCATATATAGGTTATCGTCATTGAGATATTGAGCTTCTATATAGTTATATGACATTAGTCTTACACATATAAGACCTTAGACACCACTTTTACATAAAAACCTTAAGACAATGTTGTTATGGGCCTTTATTCTTATATAGTGTTTAACTTTGTCTATTCTATCCAATGTGGGACTTTGACTCACTTGGCCAACAAATATTTATATTTATTTTTATATTTTACCGATATAATTTTTTTCCATTTTTTTATTAAAGAATAGATATATTTTGTACATGTTTTTTTATTATTTTAAATGTAAGTTGTGAAATTAATGACAGAAAAACGTTATAGTAAAACTTTTAAATTACATTAAAGATATTTTAGCCAATTAAAAGGAAGATAAATATTAAGACAGAATACATAAGAAAAATCTGGATTTACCAATAAAATTATTAACGAATTTTAAAAAATCAAATACTGATCAATTTATTAGTAGATTTTCAAAAATTTAAAATTTAATTATCAAAAAAATTTACTAAAAAATTGAAATAAAGTTCAATTACCGATGAATTCACCGATATGTTTTTTAAAAAAATATATCATTGAAATTTTTACCGATCAAAACTAAAGTAGAAACTTTAATATCTCTTTTACGGACGAAAATATCAATAATAAAAATTAAATTATGCATTGTAAACAAATTTTATTGATAAATTTATCATTGACAGAAAATTCTGTAAAATGTTAAAATCTGTAAGTAATTTTTAAACAATTTTTTTCATCATCAAAATATTGTATCGATTATATTTTTTTTATTCAGTAAAATTTCCTTGATAATATAATATTTACATATTAGAATTAAGATGCAATAAATATATTTTCATTCTTATATGAATTTTAAAAAATTGAGTATTATCTGTACTTATATTTATATCCATTCAATATTTATGTTGAAGTTTTGGAAATTGATACCTGATTGAAATAGTACTCATGCATATAGATCAACTTCTAAAATTAATATAATTTTGAAAATACAAAAATAAATAAATATAATCATTGTTATTATTATGACTATATTTTTATAAGTGGTGATAGATAAACAGCTTATATTTTAATAAATACTCATCCATTATCAATCATATCATATTTTTATTTTAAGATATAAAAATATTTAAAAAAAATCAACTATAAAAGTAAAAATGTTATTATTTTATTATTTCATAGGTGTAAAAACCTTTATGATGTTCATATATAAAATTTTTCTATTTTTCTATTTTTCTATTTACTATTATCATTACTGTTATAATTACGTGGGAGTTACTATTAGAAATGAATCTGGCCTAGTTAGTGACTAGCTCTGTATGGATATCCTAATATTAAGATTGGATAAACTCTGATATTATAATAGAAATAAACCACTCTTAAAAGCTAACTTAAAAAATAATGATTGTCCTAGCCTTAGATAAGAATATTCTAAGTATCTTTCCTTCAAATGCTAAATGAAATACTGCAATGATTAGTTAATGGGCTTCGCAAAGAGTTCCAAAAGAGTGCTCTTAATGTTAGTTTGGACTTGGACTCAAATATGGGCCTAGACTAGCTTTAGCTTCTCACAATTAAGCAAGAAAATGTTTCTTTCATTAATCTTGTAATGATAAATATGTCAACTGGTTGCATTTTCAGTATCCAAAATTAAATATATTTACATTGTATTTCATGATTTGAAATTTGAAAGTTTTTCAAACATTTTATCATTAAGTTAGGGAACTTATTTATAATTAAAAGACAAAAAATAAATATTGATAAAGTTGATGGGCTACTTTCTATATTTATGAAATTGTATTTTATCGGTTATCAAATAAATTCACATAAGTAATGATAATGAAAGTGTTAGTTATTAACATAAGTTAAGGTAGAGTAGAATGTTTTATTTGAAATAAATATGACATGAAAAGGGACATCATAATATGGTGTCCAAGTGTGCAAGGGAACAAAACCTATCCATGAACAAAATAATTGGGTTTTGGTGGTTGAAATTTTGAGGTTGTAGAGATGAATCAGAAAATATTGGCACTTGGCATGTAAAAAGGCACGTCATCAACAGATACCTGTGACTGTGTCAGTGAAAGAAAGTGTGAAGCTTTTTTTATAAAGCAAGATTTCTAAGCAGAGACGTAACTGTTATGTAAAACCATCTCTTTCATATAACATCACTTTCTCAACTTAAGAAGGCCTCCAAAAGCTACAAGTGAGATCAAAACTTAATAACAGGACCAAAATAGACAAAAATAAATAAAATATGTTAAAACTAAACAGTAAACACAATAAACTGAAAAGGGATATAAAGTGGTAATAAAATATAGACCAGAAATAATTAAGGGAATTCTATTACTTTAAAATGATTTTTTACTTTACCTTTTCTTCTCTTCTCAATATTTAATTCATTTATACCCACTTTTTTTTTTCTATTTCTCGTTTACCAAACAAACACGGGGAAAATTAAATATATTCTTACTTTCTATAAATACTATTAATTTAAATTTATAACATTTTAAAGTATCATTATCTAATAATATCATGACGCGTATACATAATAACTATTTTGAAATAATAAAGTTAAATATACATCACATCAGTAATAAATGGTAATAAAACTTGATCTAAAGATTAAATTACATGAAACTTGAAAATAATAATAAGTGGAGCAGTGCTTAAGCTATCTTAAATGAAATTATCTCTGATTAATAATTAAATTACATGAAACTTGAAAATAATAATAATTGGAGCAGTGGTTAAGCCATCTTTAATGAAATTATCTCTGATTAATAATAGTTTTAAAAAATTTAATGTTTTAAAAGTCTTTTGGTACTTTTTTATAGAAACATGATACTCGACAATTTATTTTTCTGACAAACTTTGATAAATTAAGTATTTAGATAAAAAAAATATTACTTTATTATTTTATTTTGATTAAAAAGTTAAAAGTGCAATTTTATTTATGAAAACTTTGTCATCAAAAGAATACTTATGTCAAAACATAATTTTCCTTTTTTATATTAAGAAAGATGAACCGAGTACAGTTAGGTTTTACATTGTAGAGGATATAAATAGAAAGAAAAATGGATTTATTGTTTGATTTATATAAAATATGAAAAGTGCATAATGGTACACAACAGATCAAATTCATACCTTTTTTTTTTTACCTTATATATTACAAAACATTCAAACAGTATACTAGCATCTTGATTTCATTACATTCTATTATGTTAATTAATGTGATGAGTTTTATTTGATGTGCTATTATTAATCCAACCATAGCCTTAGCCAAAAGTATCAGTAGTTAAAAAGACTTGTAATAAAAGAGAGAAGAAAGTTTCTTTTTTTAAAGTACAGACTTTGTGGTGAACTAGGCTGGCGTGGCGTGGGACTGGGAAACAATACTTTCGAATATGCTAAACTTAAAATTTGTCCCATTGCAGATAAAAAAAGCGATTTTGAATATACAATGATGTTAGAAGGGTGGTGATTAAACTAAAGGGAGAGTTTAGTGAGAAGATAAAATAAGAGCATTAAAGGGAAGAGTGATTAGAGGGTAGGATCACATGAAATGAAAGGAGTGAAAGGAGAGACAGTTACCCACATTGATGCCATACAAGTGTACAAGGTTACAATAGTTGGAGTGTTGGAGTGTGTTCCATTCCATCACACTTGAATAACAACCGCTTGGCTCCTGCTGTGTCTGCTTGCCACATGTTCTTTGTTTCCTTCAACTTTTACACTGACCCCACTTTCTCTTCTCCACTCTCTCTCAATTAATAACACTCCTCACTCCTTCTCCTTCCTCCATTTCCTATCTTCCTTCTTTCCCACCAATGACTGACATCACTGATGATGTGGCTGAGGAAATCTCCTTCCAGAGCTTCGACGATGACTGCAGGTTGCTCGGGAATCTCCTCAACGACATTCTCCAGCGCGAGGTTGGCACCAACTTAGTGGACAAGATCGAAAGGATTCGAGTCCTTGCGCAGGTCAAACCAACCTTTCACCCTTTTCCCTTTTCTTTCACTCACCGGCTCTCCTTCTTTTTCATCCTCAGGGGGTTGTTGCTGTTACCTGTTTGTGTTTAATTGCTATGTTCTGTCAGTTTTGCAGTTTTTGCCAGACAGAAACTAAAATTAAAGTTCCAATCTTTCTTAAAAATTAACAATTTCACATGCATGGTGGTTTGTGATAGAATAAGATGTATACTTTTTACTCTTTTACTTATTTTACTGTTTCTGAGGTATTCTTTATATGCATTGGTGTTTCATGAACCATGATGCATGTGGGTCATGATTTGCGAGCTTTTGTTTGTTATGGATTGTGATGGTGCATGTGGTGAGTTCGTGTGATGAGAAGCTTGGACGTGGAAATTGGGTGGCACTGAGTTCAATTTCTCTTTTTGGCAGAGTGGTTGTAATATGAGGCAGGCGGGTATTTTGAACATGGCAGAGCTGCTTGAGAAGCAGTTGGCTTCAGAGTTGTCGAAGATGACACTAGAAGAAGCTTTCACCCTTGCTCGTGCCTTCAGCCACTATCTTACTTTGATGGGCATAGCTGAGACCCATCACAGGTAATTCGGTCATAGCTTATTGGTTTTCATACTCTCATTATATTGATAATATCATTGTAAAATCTGAACAATTATATTTTGTTTCAATACTTCGAGAGTACTACTGGGCAGGGTAGTCTCTTATAGAGTTTGTGCTTTTGTAGGGTTCGTAAAGGAGGGAATATGGCACAAACTGCAAAATCTTGCGATGATATATTTAATCAGCTGGTGCAGGGTGGAGTTTCCCCAGAAGAACTTTATGACACAGTCTGCAAGCAGGTTATTGTTTTGTTCTTTACAAGCAAAGATGAAACTGAAATCAAGTGGCCTTCCGTGATAAGTATAAAGTTTTTAGCCTAACTTCTATGACAACTTTTTCATCCAAACTTCTGCTACGCTTCCTTGAATTTTTATGGAAATTATTGAATGCACCATGCAGACTAAGATTAGTAATTTTGAAACTTTCTTTATTTTCTTTCAGTATAATTATCTTTTGTTATTGATTTGGAGTGCAATGTTTACTTTGATGGTCTTTGAATCAGTGATCTAGTTCCAGCTTCTCTTCCTTCTAAAAATTCAATTTGATTTCTGTCGCTACAGGAGGTTGAAATTGTTCTCACGGCTCATCCCACACAGATCAACCGTCGAACCTTACAATTCAAACACGTCAGAATTGCTGTGAGTTTCTTTGACCTTGTTGGGCCATAGAAAATATTTCCAAAAGCTTGAAAATTTCAATCTATATTGTCATATAAGCATCAGTCTTTAACTACTTCCCCCCTCTTCCATGTAGCATCTTTTGGATTATAACGATCGACCCGATCTTAGCACTGAAGATCGGGAAATGGTGATTGAAGATCTGGTAATTTTTCTGAACTGTATTTTCACTCTAGAAAGGTGCTTGACTGTGTTTAAATTGTAGATAATCTTCTTTAATTATGAAATGGTGTGTGCAATTTTTTTGTTTCTGCAAATACTTTTTGCTATTCTCATAGATCAGAAATGGTTTGGTAGGTGAGAGAGATAACTTCAATATGGCAAACAGATGAACTAAGGCGCCAAAAGCCCACACCAGTAGATGAAGCTAGAGCTGGTAAGCTACTTCATTATTTTATACGTCAGCACTTGCATGATTTGGTTCACAGTAAAAGAAGGGAATTATATTTGGCACATGAGAACTGTTTGTTCAATAAATTCCCCCCAGGTTTCAACATTGTGGACCAGTCACTATGGAAAGCTGTTCCTCATTACTTACGACGTGTTAGCAATGCTCTAAAGAAGGTCTATCATCTTTAATTCATGGTCTTGGCTTTAAATTCTCTCTAAGATTTTGAATACAATCTATCCTCCCTCGCAGCATACAGGAAAGCCACTCCCCTTGACCTGCACTCCCATAAAGTTTGGATCTTGGATGGGAGGTGATAGAGATGGGAACCCAAATGTGACAGCAAAGGTGAACATTTTTAACATCCATTAAAGTTCTTGATGCCAATACTCTACAAAATGATTTCACTTTTTTGAATAAGTGGAAGAGTTTTTCAATGAGTGAGAACTTTTCCAGTAATGCAATAATCATATTTTTGTCATAAATTTCATCAATTTAAAATTTAAACATCTCTTGTGTGCTTTGGTTAAGGAAAATTTTAATGCTTGTTGAACGTGGAGAACTGTCGAGGGAAATAAAAGTTAGCTACCTATTATTATGTTAAATACTTCCTGAAATATTTCTTTCTAAATTTCCCTGGAGTGGAGGCTGGATATTCTTTACTGGTTCAATCATTGACATCATCTGTTGTGTGTAATTTACACAACATCATCAACTCACCAGAATCTTGGGCTGGATTTTCAGTGCCAGAGAACATTTATCTTACCAATTTTGCTTGATTTAATAGTTTCTGACTAAGTGTTTTTCTTTTTGTTACTCAGGTCACTAAAGATGTTTCACTTCTATCTAGATGGATGGCAATTGATCTCTATATCAGGGAAGTGGACAGCCTCAGATTTGAGCTATCCATGAACCAGTGCAGTGATAGGCTGTCAAGACTGGCACATGACATTCTAGGTGATTTAACATCAGATTTGAATGCTTTGAAATCATTACAATTCAAAGCATAACTTTATAATTCATGGCTTCTAAAATATTAACACTACTTTGGACTTAAGATTGGAGGGGTCATGTTTTCATAAAATCCATAGACCAAGTCTCATCTATTTAAAATTGACTCCAACAGACTGGGTGTGTGGTGAATGTTGATGCTTGAGAGCTTTGTGTGATTTTCCTTGAAGTGTTTTCTGATTTTTCTTCTTCTTAGCTTTAATAATATAAGATTAGCATCAAATCAACTGCTAGTTTGATACTATTATAATCTGTATCCACGAGTTGATGGTTACCTCTTCCTCTGCAGAAGCTAAACATGACAATCCCCGTGAGAATTGGAACCAATCCGTGAATAGAAGTCTCGCACTCCCAACACAACTTCCAGCTAGAGCTCATTTACCTTCTATTGCTGGTACACATATTGGAGTTAATGTTTTCTATCTAGTTCTTTGAGAATATCATATGTTATATCATATAACTTGTATGTCATTGATGTCCACATTTTTGTTTCCTACAACTTCCTAGACATTTTCATTTCATTGCATGAAAATAACTGCAATGCTAAGGGACTTCATTCTGTCATACATGAGGGATGAGACATATTTGACATTCTAATTCATATCCTGTTTGGACATATTCTTTTGTGAAGAAAATGGTGAATCTCGGCATCCTAGACTAGACATTCCAGGACCTGATCACATGCAATCTAATCACAAGGTAGTTCAATTCCGTGTTTCTCATATTTCTGATACTGCCATAGCATATTAGATAATATATATTTTCTAATTGGTAGGATGGTGGGGCTGCCTTAAGTTCAACTGCATCGAAAAATGTCAATCCCAATATTCAATTTCCAGGAACAAGTTCAGCAAATTCCAGTGCTTCTTCAGCTACAGCATCATCTTCTTTTGGTCAAAAGAAATTGTATGCAGAACCTCAGACAGGAAAGTCCACTTTTCAGAAGCTTTTAGAGCCAATGTTGCCTCAACTTCCTGGAATTGCTCCGTATAGAATTGTCCTGGGGAATGTTAAGGATAAGGTATTACTTCAATTTTATTCCGGTATTGGTACTTGAAAAAGGACTTTATAAATGCCACTACTTGGAATTCCAGTGATTTTTTTTAAGTAACTTTAAGTTGTCATTTAATGAATGCAAACATCTTTGCAATGTCTTGTTCAGCTTGAGAAAAGTCGTAGACGATTAGAACTACTTCTGGAGGATGTTGCTTGTGACTATGATCCTTTGGAGTACTATGAAACATCTGATCAGCTTTTGGAACCTCTGCTTCTCTGTTACGAATCTCTGGTACTCTTTTTCTTTCCTTCTTTTGCCTGAAGGGTTGTCTTGTCCACAATTAGTATGTAACTCTCCATATATTCACAGCAATCATGTGGATCTGGGGTGCTAGCTGATGGTCGACTTGCTGATCTGATTCGTAGAGTTGCTACCTTTGGAATGGTGTTGATGAAGCTTGACTTGCGTCAGGTCTGACTTAAATTGTATGTTTAATATTGCTTAGATAGTCGGTTTTGTGACCTCAGAATTTAATTATGACAGGAATCTGGGAGACACGCAGAAGCACTTGATGCAATAACAGAGTATTTAGATATGGGTACTTACAGTGAATGGGATGAAGAAAAGAAGTTGGAATTCTTAACAAAAGAACTGAAAGGGAAGAGGCCTCTAGTTCCTCTTAGTATAGAGGTGAGTGAGATGGTTAGAGTTTTTGGTATACTAAGCACATATTTGCCAAACTGTCTTGTGGGACAGGAAAGCTTTTTTTTGTACTTTAGTTTCATAGTTGAAGGGTGAAGAATTGAAGCTATTCCATCCTCACTTTTCTGTATGATTAACTGAATGTTGATTAGTTCCAAAACCGTCATTGTGATCTTTCATAGGTGAAAATTGGAATAATAGCCTTAGTTTCTTCAACGAA
>Ga0099823_1008817_pt1 | contig 10251 bp, 6 predicted proteins | sample CowpearedBW_FD_76831 | JGI IMG/M metagenome (GOLD analysis project Ga0099823, IMG submission 76831) | Root nodule microbial communities of legume samples collected from California, USA - Cow pea red BW | ecosystem: Host-associated > Plants > Roots > Nodule | place: USA: California | collected...
ACAAGCACACCAAAGGAATTCCATCCTTTGATTTCATGTCACATGGCCACCACCATATTACCCGTGTTCTACGTCTTCTGATGAGTACCTAAAGATGTCTTGCTGCCACACCTACCAACCATAACTAGTAGAGCACGTGCGGGAAACCATGCTATGGACCACACTCCGTAACACCAGATGGAGTTCCCAATACGAATAACATTTGTAACGTCCCAAGACTACCAAACTCGTCAGCTCAATACTAAGGAGGGCAATCTAACCGGACCCATCTGTACGCGCCACAACACGCACACTCACACCGATAACACTCTTCTACACGAGTCACAACTCAAGAGTTCCTCGTGTTCATCCGCCATCCTAAGCCACAACTCAAGAGATGTCATTCCGAGTCATAACTCAAGGAATGCCACGTGCTTAACCCCTATCCTGAGCCACAACTCAAGAGATATGTTCTTAGCCACAACTAAAGGAACACCAGCAAGCCGACCTTTGAAGTATCACCAAAGCCTTGTATACCACGCACATCCAAAATAAGCAACACCATTTCTGCTGCAGCAATATCGCCTGGCGTTGCTCACAAGTCGCTAGGCGCTGCTCACGAGTCGCCAGACACTGCTCACGAGTCACCAGGCGCTTCACGCTTCCAAATCACCTGGCGGGGGACATGTACCGCTAGGCGCCAAGCGCCTATGATGCCCTTGTCTGCAAGTGTCGCTTGGCGGGACGATCTCTACCGCCAGGTGCCAGGCGTTCCAAGTTTTCTCTATTTGCATAGCAATCGCTTGGCGGGTTAACCACCACCGCCAGACGCTACACCAGTACATGTGCATTACTGATTTTGGCACAACAACTTTGTTGGTATCCTTAATTCAGGCATTACATATACAATAACTTTTACTAAGTTACTCCCAACTCATCAGTCATTCTTTATTCCCACACTCCTCAATTTGTTACCTAAAATTCCTATTTCCGCGTAAATCCACCAATCTTAAACTACCCCAATTAAATTCACTTAAGATCAACCTTGCTCATCCATGATGTGCCACAATCAACTCATAGTACTTTTAGCCTTAATCCTTAATATAAATTGGGTATGTCATTACACATTTATTCTTTGAAATCTCATGTCTCCTTATTCCACACTTAGACGCAATAATTATTCTCTAGTCTACTTAGGCACCCAATCACAATGCCTAATTCCCTTTCTTTCCTACAACTAACCTCCATCATAATTCTAGTTGAGGAACTAACTGCAAGGTTCTAAGAATTCCAATTCCTCCAATCCAAATGTACCCTCAAATTAATTCATACTAAGCCTCTAGATAACTTCCCAAAATCCTATTTCCAAAACTACATGACGTCAAAAATACCCAAACCCAGCACTATGCCTCACAGCCACGCAAACTACCCACTTTGCACTGGCGCCTGGCGGCCACCACGGTGCCGCTAGGCGGTGTATAGAAACTTGGTTACAACCCAGAAATTTCTGCACCTACGAAGTCTCCAACTCACAAACATGCTTCCCACTTCATCTTCCCAGTTTCACAAGCAAATTAATCCAGAATTTACTTAATATCAGATTAATTTGAATATTCAAAACCCTAATGTGATTCTTGTATCAATTATTCCAATGTTTCTCAATATTCCAACCCTAAGATTTGTTCATGCAATTTCTCCTCCAATTAATTCGATTTCCCACATAACGCGACCATTAATAATAATCCACAACTACATTATCATGTAAAATTCATGCTCTCCAATCATAATAGCCCAGAACAACAAAAGAACCTAAATCGAGCCAATCTCGCTCGCATCGCTTGGCGGGTGTTCATCACCGCTAGACCATTCATCAAAAAAACCCAAAAAATGGGTTAGCACTAGGGATGACAACGGGTCGGGTCGGGCACGGATAGTGCCTACCCGCAACTCGACCTGTAAAAAAAAAAAATCGCATGTTACCTGCCTGTTTATCTACCGGGTATCCGTTTAAAAAATACCTGTAGATATTTTTAAAACCCGCGGGTACCCGTGGATACCCGATACCCGCAAATATTTAAAAAAATATATATTTTATAAATTTTTTAATATAAAATTATAAAAATAAATTATAAATTAAATTAAATTATAATTATAATTAAATTTGACATAATAAAATATACTATTAATTTTAATTTTAATTAAATTTAACTTAATAAAATATAAATTAAATTTTAATTTTAATTTTTTTGCAAGTAACGGGTACCCGCAGGTACAGATAGTATGATACTCGTACCTGACCCGTTTATAAGCGGGTATTAAAATACTCGCTACCCGTAGGTAATAAATACCCACAGATAGTAACTATCCCCCACGAATTTTATCCGCGGATTCTGCGAGCGCGGGTATTTTTGCCATCCTTAGTTGGCACACATGTGTCGCTTGGCGGCACATTACGCACCGCCAGGCGATTCACCGCAGGAACCCAGAATTACTCTATTTTTGGCATGAGTCGCCTAGCGGCTTTAAAGGACCGCTAGGCGGTTTCTGAGAATTTTCCAGAAACCCAGAATTTCGAGTTGATTTGAAAGGAAGCATTCAATCTTATATTATACATCATGTAATAACATAATAACATAAAATTTTGGGTTCAGCTCCCCTAACCTGGTTTCCTTGCTTAAAAGACAATGCTAAAGTTCCTTGTTGATGGTAGCACTTGACTTCCTTTGATTAGCTCTAATCCTCTCCAATTGGCCTCCAAATTCACCCTCACACTAAAATTTCGGCACAATTTGTTGTTCTAACTCTAGAAGGCTTCTCTCTCACTAGTTTTGCTCTTAATCCCAATTTCAATTCCACTTTTAATTGGTTTAATGGCTAAAACGAAAATTAACATTACACCCACTTAATGCTCATTGAATTATTGTTTTATGATGGTTTTCCAACCCTCTTGGCTACCTCCCTTCAACAGCTAAGGTTTCTGCCCTTTCACATTCATGCCAAAAAGAAATTTGGCAAAAAGAAAGTTTAATTTGGGTCTACCAAGGTTTGAACCCATAATTATGCTAATGTCAAATCAATGCACAACCATTCAACCAATGATTAAGCATATTATTAAAATAATAATCAATTAAATAACACTTAATTAACATACATAAGACTCGAATCCAAGTCCCCTCACCATAACCAAGTACTCTCAACCACTTGAGCAAGTACTTTTCCACATCACAAAAATCAACATTTAATCACATAAAGGCTCTCACTACCCACATTTATTAATTAATTATTTAATTAATTAAATTTTATGGGTCTTACAAGGCAAAAATGGGGTATTGGGACTTGCGAAAGATGACGTCTGTAATGGTTAGGGATGTCAACGGGCGGGTAGGGTACGAATAATAGCTCCCTCGTACCCTATCCGCTGGATAAATATTTGCCTCGTACCCGTACTCATATCCGTGCTGGTATCATTATGCGAGTACCCGCATATTTTTTTAATATCCATGGATATCCATGGGTACACACGAGAATTTATGAAAGAAAAATTTAATATTTAAAAATAAATTTTAACCATAAATTCAGATAAAAATACAATGCATAACATTTATAAAGTTCAAATAAAGTGTAAATAACTCATTTAAATAGTGTTGAATGACCATTTACAAATAAATGAAGATTTTTTTAAAACCAATTGATAAAAAATAACACATTCAAAATCAATGTGTTAATGTTTTAATCATTTTTATTTATTTTTAATTTAAATTAGAGTATAACGGGTACGGGTATCCACGAATACGGATACTATGATACCCGTACCCGTCCCGTTAACATGCGGGTATAAAAATACTCGTACTTGTTACCTGCGGGTATCCATTTTTAATATCCATTTCCTACTTGTTGTGGGTTTTATCCATGGATACCCGCGTGTAATTTTTGACATCCCTAGTAATGAAGTTGGATCTAGGTCGATAGAAAATCTCAAACTGAAATCCTTGTAATTTTGCTATCGATTTTTGTTGTTTTGGTGTCTAAATGGTTTGAGTTAAAAGTGACCTCAAGATCTTTTGGTTTGTGTAAATATAGAATGGATGTCCTAATAAGTATTGTCTCCATCTTTTGACATTCTTGTTAATGGCGTACATCTCTCGAACATAAATTAAGGAGCTTTGGAGTCGGGGACACATTTTTCTAATGAAGAATGTGAGTGGGACACTATCTTGACTCATAACTGCACCAATGGCAACACCATACGCCTTTGTCTCTAAGACAAAAGGTTTGTTAAAATTGGGCATAGCAAGGGTAAGAAGCTTAGCTATGTGTTGTTGTAAATTTGTAAAGGCAAGTTGTCTTTGTAGACCATGAAAAATGATTGAAACACAAGAGATTGGTGATATGAGCAACAAGAGTGGCATAATTTTGCACAAAATTATGTAAAATCTAGCAGGTCAAGAAATCCTTAGAGAGCCATGAGAGTAAATGGTTTCAGCCATTGTAGGATAGTTCTCTTTTATCATTATCAGAGCAATTCCATCTATAGAAATAATATGTGGGTAGTTCATTGTATATACTGTGAAATTACACTTAAAAAATTTGGCAAAAACCTAGTCAAAAGACAGTAAGTTTAAATAAGTCTAAGTGTAAAACATGAGAATAAAAGTAATATCATCAAATAGAACTAATATAAATTTGCATAAATAAGGTTAAACAAGTCATTCAATGCAGACTAGAATGTAAAGAGAGCATTATAGAGACCCAAGGGTATGATTAGGAACTCATAGTGATTGATCATTTGGTGTTCTAAATATCATTTTGAGTGTGTCTTCGAGAACCACACGAATTTGGTGGTACCTAGAGCGTAGATCCATCTTAGAGATAATAATAGTTATGATCAATTCATCTAGTAGCTCATCAATGGTGGGAATGACAAATCTATCTTTGAGAGTGAAAACATTAAGTGATCTATAGTGAACACAGAAACGCCATGTGCCATTATTTTTCTTTATTAGGAGGATTGAGGAAGAGAAAAAGGGTTATTATCCCATCTTGAAGCATTTCCTATATTATGTAAGTATTATGACTAAAATCCATCCCAAAGAAGTTATCTTAGGAGCTGAAGCAACAAAGCATGAGGCTTGGACCATAAAGAAAAACCCAAGTAGGAAGAAAACCTCTGTAGTTGAAGCCACAAGTGCATTGATGAGCACTACCCTAGATAACTTATAAAAGTAGAGTTGTACCCCTATTTTAGTAGATTTTTTTGGAGAGTTCTTTTGAGATACTTTTAGAGGCCTCTTGTAAACATTTTTCCTATATATATTTAAATGAGCATTATTAGAGGGCATAAGCGTGTATAGATCTTAAATATAGTGTATTGTTTTCATCTATTATGAGGAGCTAAACCTCTTTAGTGTTGAAGCTAAGTTGTAACCTTTTGGAAATCTCTTGTACTGGTACTCTTATGTTTACCAAAGTATGTTTTTATTACATGTTTGTGAATTAGTTTATGCTTCTTGTTGTATGAACTAATCACTCATTTTATTTCACTGGCTTATGATTGAGTGGAAACTAGTTCCAAGTTATGCTCCAACTAATTCTTATCATGCTTTTAGATGCTCGGAATAAAACCTAAGGTTTTAGTTGGTTATAAAGTACAGATCTTAATGTAGGTGATTCATTAAAGCAATCACTCAAATTTAGATGACCTTCCTGCTTTCCAACATTTTTCCAAAGTCATATTTTTCTGGCATAACCTTTGAGAAAACACCATTGCTATATTGCATAATGAGAGGCTATATTATGAACAATGCATATATAATTATTAAGGAGATTTTTAAGATAGCCATCTCGCAACCCACAATTAGAAGAATAATAAAACTGTTAAGCTTCCCAAGCTTAATCACGAGACTATGCAAGATGCAAGGAGTGCTTGTGACCACCCAAGGAAGAAGCTATGGCTCCCAATTACTAAAGCTTATATCAAGGCCAATTGCACAAATGCCTTGGATAATATGGAGGAGCCCTGTACCAGGGCCTTAAGCAAGCGAAGAGTCAAAGTGAAAAAATAAAGAAAATGGATGAAATTCAAGCAATTCTTGACAAAATTGATACAAAATGGTAGAGTTCACGCTTGAGCCACAAAGCAAACCCATTAAAAAGGGAAACCTCGTGTACGAAATCATGGAAAACATTCCAACCACCAAAACCATGGCTAAGAAGGTTGAAGAAGATGAAGCCTAATGGAGGAAGACTCTATATTAGAATAAGTCATTTCTTTAGGCCTTGTATTGTGGCTAAGCATACACTTCTTTTGGAATGTGTATTTTGGCCATTTTAGTGTAACAACCTTAATTTAATTGGTTATGTAAGTAGCATAATCGATTAAATTAAGCAACATTTTACAAAGTGCGCAGTTTGGGTTTTTTAGCATAAGTTCTTCCATGACTAGGCCTTAGCAACAGATTAGGGTTTATTTGGGCTAGCTTGGGCTCTAAGGAACCCTAGAACACATTCTTAGAGAGTTTTAGCTTGCATTTTGCACATGTGGCAATGTGGAAAGTATGAACTTGCCAAGCTAGTTAGTAACACTTGAAACATGTCTAGTTTGGAGCCATTTGGATTTCAAATTTTCTCCCTCTATTTTTACTAAGCATTTGGTCATCTCCTAAACCTATAAATATGAGTGCTCAACCATGTTAAATTAACTTGAAATTTATATGGAGAAACTTTGCAAATTTTGTAGCTCTCTTGTTTCAAGTTCATTGGGATTGTCTTTCTTCTAGACTATCTTCCTAGACCTTTCCTTGAGAGTTGGTCGAACCTCTCTCAAGAAACACACTCCAATCCATTCTCCAAACACATATCAACATTCACCCAAGTCGCTTTTGCTTCCATCAATCTCATTCATCATCATTTTGTAAGTTCAACATGTAGGAGCTTCAAGTTCATGGAGCCACTTCCATCATTTGGCATTGTGAGCCATGGTTCTTCATGAGATAAGTGATCTTGATCCACTTCCGTTTTGTTTACTACTTTCCTTACATGTTTATATGTGTTTGTATTGAGTGATACTTTCATTTCGTCTTGTCTTTGAATTTTTGTTCAAATTCATTTGTTCTTCTTAAACCAACATAGTGTGATGTAGGTTGCCATTTAATCAATTGAATGCCAAATTAATCAATTAATATATTCAGTTTTTGTTTTTTTGTTGTGTGTTGAGTCATTTTAATCCATTAATTTAAATTTTAATTGATCAATTCGTGCAATATCTCTATTTTTTGCATTTTCTTTTTCAAGTTTTGTGATATGAATGTTTTGTCTAATATCATGTTTAGTCTAAATTGTCATTATTTCTTAGTTTAAACTTTTAAATTTTGTTTTACATGATTGAAATCTTAAAGCTACAAAATATCTTGTGCTTTGTTGAGAGTGTGCAATTTTGTAGTACATATTTGTGTTCATATTTGTGCTTAGATCAGTTACAATTTTTTTACTATTAGGTTTCTATTATGTTTCCTTGATATTTTTTGAGATTAACTTGGTTCCTGTGTTGCTCTTTCATCATAGTTTGTCCTTTGCCTTTGAATACATGAGATTTAAAGTTCAATCAAAATATCATGCATTAGTTGTTGCATTTTGGTTTTGAGTTGCCTCCCCTCTAGAAAATTGAAAAGAAAATAATAAATGCCAAAAGAAAGGGAAAAAATTGAAAAAAAAAGTGTGACAGTGCATTTTAATCGATTAAGTAAGTTGCATAATCGATTAAAAATTTTATACATTAAAATAAGTATTGTTAAAATGAAATTTATCTCATAAAAAATACAATTATTTTATGCAAACATGAAACTGAAATATAAGGTATTTCAATTTCTTTATCAAATCCAATTCCTTTATCCAAACATGAAATTGAAATGTGAGGTATTTCAATTTCTCTATCCTAACAGGTTATTTAGAAAATGAAGAGAATTTAATTGTAAGCAATTCAAATACAATGCATTTCAACTTCTCAACATTGTTGGAATGCTTCATCCAAACACAAGGTCTGAGTTTTTATGGAGCAATTTGTGGCTTGGAGACCTCATCTTGGGCACATAAAGCTTTGCCACATCATTTGTCCCATATCAGCCATTTTTCCACGTCAACAATACTAATGACAATTTTATAATTTTGAAGCTAAGAATGACAATTTTATAATTTTAGGTGTGTAGAGTGATGTGACCTCGTTGGGGTGTTTCACTGGGGGAACAATTTGTTTTTGTTTTTGAAATTTCCAGTTATTTTTGGGTCCGATGTCTTTGAGCTTTCTTTTAACATTTCTTAGTATATTTAGGGCATCAAATACACTTGTAGACATCTTGGATGGTAATTATTCCGAAATTGGTTTTTCATTGAGAGAATTTTCTTGGTTCTTGGATTAGAACTCGGGTTCTTATTAAAGATTGAATTCTTTGTGGTGAATCTTCATTGACTTATCAATTTGTTAGATTGTGGCGTCTCCAACTCTTGTTCTTATCAAAGATGAAAATCTTTGTGATAATCTTTGTTGCGAATTCAGGGGAGGATCAAGAGTTTGGAAGACCTAAAGGAAACCTAAAAAGGTCTTTTTATTTAACATTTATTTTTTGAGCTTTTTTTAATGCAAAGTTATTTATTAAATTGTTATAATTAATTTTATTTAGCATTTCTTTTTCAATAGATAATAAAGACTAATCAATTTAATCTTTCTTGAGACATTGTTGATCTTAAATAAGTTTTTATTTTCTTTAGCTTTGAGAGACTCCTGTCGATGGAAGCAATTGACAATGAAATTGTTAACATTATTCTATAAGCTATATATGCATTTGGAAAAAGAATATATTCTTTTTATATAACTAAAAATATCAATTGGTTTATCATTTTTCAAACCTGTAATTTTTCTAAAGATATTTAATTTTGAAAATAAATAAAATCCATCAATATCCAACAAATTATCATGTTTTAAAAATGCATAATCTAGTGACTTTAATTTTTAACACTAAATCAAAAATAAAAAATGTCTTCATATATTTTAAATTATTTAAATCTACTATTAAATGTGGTAATTGCTTTATCTATAATATAAAACAAACTCATTAATTCTAAATGATTCTTGAAGGCATTTTACAATTTCATTATCAAAATTTCCATCAAATTGTTTCTTTTTGCGTCTAATACTTTTTTAACAAAACTTAGGTTCTATATTCATTTCAAAAGCAATTTTCTTGGTAGAAATCAATGCATTTTCAAGTCTATTTTCACTATACTTGTCACAAAAAAAATGAAAAGACATTTTAATTGTTCAATAGCTTCACCAATGCACTAACCTTAGTCTAATTAATAGTTTTGCAGAAAAATTTTAGTTCCTCGTGAATTATATGCAAAAAAATAATAATAAATAAAGTAACAAGAGGTAAGAGAAGTCACATATAGATCAAAGAAGAAAATAGAATGCAGATTAATTATAAGATAATAGAGATAACTAATCATTCTTTCTTTTGTAAACAAAATTATAATTTACTAAAAAAAGATTATAACTCATTAAATATCATTTTTAATACCAATAAAAGTTAATAGACATTAATAATAATTTAATTAAATTTTATTCTCAAACATAAACTTAAAATTAAATTAATAGAGTTATATTAATAGTAAAATATTTTTTTGGTGGCCTTTTTTTAAGCACAATTTTATAATTAATTTAATAAAATTATAATACGAAAAAATATTTTTGAGGTCTTTTCTTCTTAAATATAATTTTATAATTAATTTAATAAAGAAATATTAATAGTAAAATTTTTTTAGACCTTCTTTTGTTGGAGGCCTAAAGGGAGTGCTTTACTTGCTTTACCCTTGAGTCGGCCCTGTGCGAATCTTCTCTGAGTGATGAATATCCTAGATTGTGGCGTCTCCACTTCTGTTGTCTCCATCTCTGTCTTATTTTGCGTTCTTCTTTCATTTATTTTTGTTTATGTCTATTGAGGATTCAAATTCTGAAACCATGATACTCTTTTCTAGATAGAATCATATTAAGAAGTCTTTGTAGTGTATATTAGGCATGGTAAGAACACAAATCATCAATCAAATTTCTATTTTTACAAAAACAAGTGTTTATTTTGTAATACTTAGAATTACTTTGATAAAGTTCTTCTTAACCAAACAGATAACATAATACTTTTTTAACATAAAAAATATCTTATATGCACTTATTTGATAACAATTATTTTCAAAACTAATATATATATATATATATATATATATATA
>Ga0099823_1008819_pt1 | contig 10249 bp, 9 predicted proteins | sample CowpearedBW_FD_76831 | JGI IMG/M metagenome (GOLD analysis project Ga0099823, IMG submission 76831) | Root nodule microbial communities of legume samples collected from California, USA - Cow pea red BW | ecosystem: Host-associated > Plants > Roots > Nodule | place: USA: California | collected...
GTATTCATGTCAACAGTATTATTATGTTTATGTTTTATTTGTTGGAATGAAAACGTGCTATATGCTAATGCTATGCTATTATTCCTTCTTTGTGCATGCTCATTCCTGGATCTCTATGTCTCATTGTTTCTATTGCTTTCTTCAGGGAAATTTCCTTCACACTTGATTATGATAAGGGCATTGAGCAGAGGGCTTGGGATGGTTTACTTGACCATCGAATTTTGATATATTGCATGTAAGTTGTAAGTGTTTAAATGATTGGATATTAAAAACAGTGTTTTGATTGTAGATGTATCCTTATTCTATATGATAGGAACTTGGAATTAGAAGTAGAAATTAGGAAAACCAACCTCCTTTCTATCCTAGCACAAGTAGCTCTCTGTTAAGATTGATTTCACAAAGAAAAAGCAGTATAATAAACAAATAACCAGGGAAATTTAGACAAAGGTTGTCACAGACCTTTACAGTTCATATTTATCACCTGTAAGTTAGTCATATTATTCTCAATGTAGTACTCATATGAGGCCTAAAACTTGTTCTCAACCAATTCTTGCTTAGGGACCATGAGATAGATAGCAAACTTGGGACTCCTGCAAGAGATCATCTGGTATTTCCTGATATGAAAGTCAAAATGAAGGTATTATTCAATTACAAATTGTTTGACAAAGGAAAAGATACTACAAATTTGGGTAAAAGTTTTAAAGATCTTCCTCCTAAGGAAACACCGGTACCAAACTGGGTGGCAAAGCAGAGTGTTAGCATTCAAGAAGGGGATGTTGCCAAAGATGTGGAGAAAATATGTTATAAGAAAGATACACTTTTCTCTAGTGCATCAGTCAGGTTTGATAGGGATAGAAAATATTTGAAGGTAAAAAATATGCCTGTGTTGAATCATTCCTCTCCAAGTTCTTCAAAAAAACTGCCTTTGAAGGTTGCTAAGTTGTCGTGTAATTCAAGATTATGTGAAGCTAAATCTCTGCAGAAAAAATTGGTCTGTGGAAGAATTGAAAAAACTGGCTTTGAGAAGCCTCTGGTAAACAAAATCCGAACATCTCTTGACTTTGATAATGCTGAAATGGAAAACAGGTACTTTATGTGCATTGTCATATGTTTTTGTGTTTTTTCTTGGATTAATCAAAGAAAAAAAAAATGATTTTAAGTTCTGGTGTTTACATTTATTTATCACTGTCTATGCAGTGTCTTGTCTTTAGTGAAAGAATCCATGTCTACATTTAATGAGCAAGAATTCATTAAGAACCATCAAGCCTTCTCTTCAACATCAGGTTTAACCGAAACTGAATTTCATAAGAACCTTACTCAAGGGAAAGTAGAAGGGTCAATTAAGGTTTATCTTATTTTTCCCTCTTGAATGTAGCATTCGGTATTGATGTTAAGTAGAATCTGAGCATGTTAATATCAAGTGGCCGATTAATTATTAGTGTTCTAGTTAAAGGATCTCTGGATTTCTTGCAGGCTGTTCAAACAGCTTTGCAGAGGTTAGAAGAAGGATGTAGTATTGAAGAAGCAAAAACTATTTGTGACCCAGGGGTTCTCCATCAGCTTTTCATTTGGCAGGTTGAAATACCTATTCAACATTGTTGTTCGAGATGTTTAATGAAAACATTCCTGTATCTTAGCCCTTTCCCTAAAATTTCAACAATATTCGTGACATTTGTTATGCACTTGCAATTGCTACTGATGCAAACACTATTTGGTGGCAATGCAATAGAGTTTACTTATTATGTCTGTATTGGTTTTTATTGTGTTTTATAAAATTTCTGCTATTGTGGAAAATCATATCTATACCTGAATGACTGTTATTTGAAGGAAACAAAAAATATAGAGTCAATTTTCTGAGTACTAATTCACTTGCAGAAGCAGCTCAAGGTCTATCTTGCACCTTTTCTTCATGGCATGCGATATACTTCCTTTGGTCGCCATTTCACTAAAATAGACAAACTAAAGGAGGTAAATACATTAAATTAGATTCTTTTGAAGTATAAGTTGTGAAAAAAAGAGAACATTTATGGCATCTGTTTGGCTCTGTTTCTTTGGTTATGAAGGAAAATTGGTCATTAACTATTATATCAGTGTTTGTGCTTGTGCATGTGCACATTTCATCCCATTTCTTGTCTTATGTTTGGATTTTCTTTTTTTTTGGTTTTCCATTATTGTATAATATAGGAGATCTCATATCAATTAGAATTTACAAGTATCTTATAGTGTAAAAAATCTCATCTTACAAATCAGTTTTGTGAAGTTGAGTTTTACTTAAATTTCACTTTTCAAAATATCAGAATGATATCGCTTGTCTCTTTCAAAACAACTCGAACCATGTCATTGTATCTAAATAACAAATCACTAAATTATATGCCTAAATTCTGATTTTGTGAATTAAAATGCTACAAACAATTTAATGATGAACTTTCCTTTGTTTTACTTTTCAATGTTCTAATTAGTAAAGCTCATGTAAGAACTCCCTAATGCAGGTTGTTAATAGGCTCCATTGGTATGTTCAGAACGGAGACACGGTATGTGGTTCAGTAATGGTCCTTCATGCTTTTATATTTTGGTTATACATACCTTGACTGGATCCTAGAATAAAAATAAAGATATTTAAGCTTTATCTAAAATGCAACAAAAACAAAATCAAAGACTAAGTCTAAATGATAAGAATAAGGTCTTTATCTAAACATGCATTCTAAATATTTGAGACAGTTAATAAATTCCTAAAACCTAAATTATCCATTTTCAAACCACAAATATTTAGGCTTATTTTCAACAAGTTGATTTTCTCCGTCTACTACTTTAACCGACCAAATATTGTAACTAACCAAGTATTCAAATTAACTTTAAACACACTGGCCCAAACATTCCTTGTATTCATTTTTGTTTTGTTGATGTGTTATTGATATTAATTAATTAAAGTATATGTCATAATCTTTGAATACCTTTTTGAATGTGTTCATGTGGGAATCCACAACCTGTAATTCTCTGTCAATTCAAATGGGGGCTTTGGATTTTTAGTTATTCCAGTGTGTTTACTTGCAAATCCTTTATTTTCTATCGTGTTCATTTTATTTGGAATGTGGCAGAAAGATTAGTAATTTAGTACAGATGATTATTGCAGATTTATGTATCTTCCACAGCTCTTTCTCCTGATATGAATGCTCTATTTAGTTGAAATTCAGAAATACATGGTTCTTCATTTTTGTTTTGTGATGAAGAAACTTTACTATAGTCCCCTCTTCAAGGGGGGTCATTGGTGAGCATTTGATGTGTCCTTATGAGGATTTGTCAAACATTTGAAGAAAAACAGCGAGGTGACAGTTTTCTGGCAATGAGTATTTTATAATAATACATGAATTGATGATAGACTCATATTTCATGAAATTAGCCATTTGACAGAAATAATAGTCTTGACAAGCACATTAAATAGTCAGGCTTTAGTCCATCAAGTGAAACTTTTGCTGAGATTTGCAACAGTAGACGTATCATACACGTTGTTGCATACTATTACTGATGCTACGTTGCTGATCATGATGCTGTCTGAAGCATATATAAATTAATTGGATCCTTTCTAGTGGGTAATGTGAATATATCAGGCCATGTAACTTCCTATGTTTTTGGAACAAATTATGGGAATCAAAATTTTCTAGCATTCAATTTTATCTGCTTGAGAAGCAGATAAAATTTGAGAGATGAGAAATTCATGAATGAATGATAACTGCTGAAAGTTTCTACTGGATTTAGCCTTTTTGCTGACTAACTTGCTCCATCCATGACTTATGTGTATCCTTGCCAGGTTTTGGACTTCTGTTGTGGTTCTAATGACTTCAGTTGTCTAATGAAAACAAAGCTTGAACAGATGGGGAAGTCATGTTCATTCAAGAACTATGATTTATTCCAACCCAAGGTAAGTCTATGTTGCTCAAATGAAAGCATGCATGGCATAGCTTTTGCTTCAGCTTTTGTTTGCCTCCTGCTTCAAATTTAAAACTGCAACCTACTATTGATTTGCTTCTTCCATTTCCCTGTTACAAATTTGCCTTTTATTGCTAATGAAGTCCTGCTGCTTGTAGAATGATTTCAACTTTGAAAAGAGAGATTGGATGAGTGTCAATGCAGAAGAACTACCCCACGGTTCTAAACTTGTAAGAATCTAAAAACCTTTTACTTCATAATTCACGAATACTTCCATGTTTAATATCTTCATTATTATATTTTCCTTTCACCTGTTGATATTTCTCCAGATCATAGGGCTGAATCCTCCTTTTGGGGTGAAGGGTTTTCTTGCTAACAAATTTATTAACAAGGCATTGACTTTGAATCCAAAACTTCTTATTCTAATTGTACCAAAAGTAACCAAAAGGTTAGTATTTGTTTCATTTTATACCCTTGTTTTTTTTCATGTAACCAGAACAAAACTCATCTCTCTACCTACCATGTTTCCAGACTTGACAAAAGGAAAGGTGGATATGATTTAATTTGGGAGAGTGATGAGATGTTTTCAGGAAAGGTGAGTTAGCAAAAGTTCAGTGATTTCAACCCCAACTCTCTAGTCAGGGACGGCTCAAGAATTTGGAAGGCTTAAAGCATGGCCTTCTTATCATAGTTTTATTTAAAATTTATTTTTCTATAGCCTAAGGATTGTACCTGCTTGAACCATAAGTTATAGTCCTGAATGTAACCGAAACAAGGGACATATAAATTAGCTTATCTTCTGCATTTTGTTCATTCTTGCAGTCATTCTATCTTCCTGGTTCTGTTGATGTACGAGACAAGCAATTGGAAGACTGGAACATGAAGCCACCACCTCTCTACCTCTGGAGTCACCCTGATTGGACCACTAAGCACAGGAAAATTGCTCAAGAACATGGCCACATCAAGGAGAAATATGATGTGCATGTGAAGAATTATCTTATGGAGGAGAATCATGACTGTTACCAGGCCTATTCTGGATTACATGCACCTGGGGATGTTTTGAGCATATTTGATGATATTCCATATGATAATGATGATGGTGCAGATGAAGTTGCAACATGCAATGCTCAGGGTCAGGTGAAGGGAACAGTGTTTTCTGACTGTGGAAGAGAAATGAAATTGGAGAATAGGTTTCCCTTTGATGAAGCTGAGGATATGTGTATTGATATGGAGTTATCAACTCCCTAGAAATATGTAATGACTGCACATACAGAATGAAGAAATTATGTTCTTTGAAGTAGAAAGTTTGAGATGAATGAAGCTGTCAAATGAAATTTTAGTATATAGGATTGGTTATGGTGTGTTCTTACACTGAGGACCCTATAAACATAACTTTAGGACTTTTACTTCCTGCACCCCACAATTTTTTCATGCACTCCCTTGAACTTTTGAAATGACCATTTTGCTCTTCGGAAGAGTGACTTGACGCTATTCCTTAAGCTTTTTGAAGTTTTCGGAACATTAATTACAAAACGAAATTTTTGGAACAATTTTCTGATGGGTTACTACTAAAATAAGGAATTATTAAATATCAATTTTTGATCGAGAATAATATTAGATATTATGTTTTTAAGTAAAAGTTCTTTTTCCTGATATTTTAACTGATGATTGTGGAAGATATTAGTTTTAGGACTATTAGATTCAAAGAATATTTTAGTAATAATGGGGTGCAGGAAGCAAATTTCATTGGGCTTTGTTAAAGCCCAATGTTACGGTCAACCCGAAACTCCTAAGCGCAATACTTGCTCCAATGTCCAAACAAAGGTTAAACCATTTCTCTCTTCAAATTTCACCCTTCTCACTCTCTCTCTCTCTACACTCTCCTTCACTCTCTCTCTCTCTCTCCGACCTAGCGAGACCGAGCGATCCGACTCTAATATCGCGATGCTCCGCCGCGCAACCTCCGCTCTCCTCTCCGGAGTCTCCCGCCGACGCTTCTCCACCGACGTACCGGCAACGCCCTCGGTGGATTCGAGCTTCGTGGAGGCGTGGAAGAAAGTGAGCCCGAATCTGGATCCTCCGAAGACGCCGCTCTCATTCATGAAGGAACGGCCGCAAACTCCCTCGACCCTCCCTACCAAACTCACCGTCAACTTCGTCCTCCCCTACGCTTCCCAATTGTCCGCAAAAGAGGTCACGTTTTTTCGTATTCTTTAAATCTCTTGAATCTTCTGTTCTGGTTTGTGTGTTCATGCGTTTCGCACGTGCTGATCTGGGGATGTAGGTATTGGGTTAACGAGGTTTGTGGTTGCGTTGTTTGATGGAAATGGAAAATTACAACCTCAAGCTTTTTGTTTATTTAGGGTGTGTTTGGGACAAATGTGAAAATTAGATATTGTGTTTCGATAAGAGGTTATTGTTGTAATCGATTATGATCAGAATCGGTTTTTTTTTTTAACTTTTCTATAAATTATTATAAAATAATTAATTTTCCTTAGATGCAACAAGTAAATCAGCTTTAGTGTGAGAAAAAAATTAATTTAGTTGATAGGGGGGAAAAATCTGAAAATAGTCATATATTACAAATTTTCGGATTCATAAAAACAATTCATGTTTTAGGGATTGTTTTACTAAGTTTCTGTTGATATCTCATGTATCTTATTTTATAAATGACTTAGTTTTCAATGGAACAACTGAATTGATGGGGAAATAGTTTCCCAAAATGGGCTTATGGTTATGTATGCATGCTGATAACCTATTGCATGACTAAAGAAAACAAGATTTGTGTCTTGGCACTTTCAGCCAGGTGTGAAATGATAAACTGTTGGAAAACTAGGTGATTGGATTTGGCCATCCCTACCATTGATTGACTTTGGGTAATCGATCTCTATACACTAATGTGCTGCAAGAACCAATAGTGAGAAAACCAAGCATAATTGATTTCATGGAACATAATGAGGCTTCCAATTGAATGAGATACTGATGTCTAATAATTTTATTATATTATAAATTACTTCCTCCGGTCTTTAATGCAAGGTATAAATTCTAAGCAGCCTACATTCCAAAGCACCCCCAGTATTTTCAAAAGTAAATTTTAAGTTGTCTGATTAAACTGGATGTGACTCTTCTAATTAAATTGATCTAAGCTGTTGAATTCAGTGGAATATAGCTGCATGAGATAGTGGTTTTAGTTTGTGGTTTATGTGATTGCATTTAGTTGACATGAAAAGTATGCCTCTAATAGCATTGACAGTCCGGAAAGAATATGGATCAAATAAACAGAAATCATAATTATTTGTGTTTGTTGTAATTTCCAATCTCGTCCACCAAGGGCTTGTTTGCTGGTTTCGGATCAGATTATAGGTTAATTAATATGCCATTCTCAATTTCTTATCCTTGTTGTAATTCTCATCAAGAAGATGCAGCATATCAATTTTGTGGAGACTCTCTCCTAAACCTGAGGTGATAAGTAGATTTTAACCTGAATTTCTTTTAACTTATCTTCCATTACAAGTATTTGCAAAGGTCAATGACACATTTGGTTATCTGTTTTTTATTTTTTTCTTGTTCTGCCGTGTGTTACATTCACTGGTTTGATTTGATCCAGTCCAAGTTTTGGATATTAGTAAGAGAAAATTCCTTAACTGGATGATGTTCCTTGAAAAGTGACATAATTTGTGTGCAACAGGTTGATATGGTGATTGTACCAGCAACAACTGGGCAGATGGGTGTTCTGCCAGGACATGTAGCAACAATTGCTGAGTTGAAACCTGGTGTCCTCTCTGTTCATGAAGGGAACGATGTGACAAAGTATTTTGTCAGCAGTGGCTTTGCATTCATCCACGCGAACTCTGTTGCTGACATAGTAGCTGTTGAGGCCGTGCCACTAGATCGGATTGATGCAAATCTTGTTCAGAAGGGCCTTCAAGATTTCACCCAGAAGCTCAACTCAGCCTCAACTGACTTGGAGAAAGCTGAGGCTCAGATTGGGGTGGACGTCCACAGCGCTCTCAACTCTGCTCTTACAGGCTGATAAGTACTGTAGTGTTGAGTCCTTTCCTTTTGTATTTGTTTTTCCCCCCCTCCACTGCGTGGCGTTGATTTGTCACGGTGTAATCAAAGTTGCCCAAGAACATTTTCACCATGAATTTCTGTGTTCAAAGTGATTTCATAAAATAATATTTCAACAGCTTCCTTCTAGCTCAAGGATGTTGGGCAAGACCTTCAAATTAGAAACTAAAGATTCATTTTTGCTTTGGATTATATTATTATAGGCACTACATCATATTATTAGTCATCTAATGCAATTCCATAATAACTTCACTCATGCTGTCTAGATCATGCATGCTTCATTGTGCTGCTACACATGTATGAAATTTACTCCAGCATAATGATTGTTATGCATGCTTCATTGTGCTGCTACACATGCATGAAATTCACTCCAGCATAATGATTGTTATGCATGCTTCATTGGGCCGGCCCTACGAGAGAAGTTGAAGCATTTTGAGTTAGATTGAGATTTTCACTCTGATAGTGTATATATATCCAGTTCTGTTCTTGAATGGAGCAGATGAAGATCCCATGTTCTAGGCAGTTTCTTCCTGCATCTCCCTAACTTTTTTTTTTCTGCACCCTCATCAATTCTTTTTTCCATTTTTCCCCCCTTTCGGGATTTTGTACAGTCTGAGTAATTTTTGTTTTCCTAGAAAAAGACTTCCTGATTGTTTAAGTTAAAAATGATTTTCAGATTATGTAATTTGGAAGTAAAATGACTTTTAAATTGTGTGATTTGAAAATAATTCATTTGAGAAAAAAAATAATTTCTGAATTTCAGAATTTAGAATTTAGTTTTAGGGTTATGTAATTGGAAAAAGGTAAAATGGGTAAAATATTTATGGAGATAGAGGAAGTAAATTTGGAAAATGCCTGAAGAAACTGCCATGTTCTAACTATAAGAGTTTAGCACACTCCAACTTATCTTTTTAAGGTTCAGAGAAGCAAGTTAACCGAAACGGGTTTGTGGTCTAAATTTTACCCTTGAACGTGTTGAACTTGTGTACTTTGTTATAAAATGCAAATCAATTTATTTAGTGTTTTTTAAATTTATTGTGGATGCATATTAGGTGTGAGTGGTCTTGATTTATTATTCTTTTAAAATTATTTTGCCTGTTAATTTAACTTTAGAAGATTATAATTCCTAATTTAGATATAGGCAATATCATTTTAAAATTTATTTTATTATACATATAAAACTTTACAGGAAATAAGCATTAATTAATTTTAAATATTGAGTCATTTGTCTTACCTGATGATACTATGTTCATTATATTGGAAGTTTTTTTCTTCCCACACCCGAAGGATTACTATTTACACTCCATGGATCATATATGAATTTGGTTGGATCGTTCAAATCAAATGTCTCTGTCTGCCACAAAAGGTAATAAGGTTGTAAAAAAGTTGTAAGGATCGGGGGTGTCAACGTATCGTCTTAGTAACCCATTCATTTCAGATCTTACACCAAATCCTAAACCAACGTTTCACTTTCTTCTTCTTTTCAAAACCCTTTCACTCTTCCTTCTTCTCAAATCTTTTACTCTCTTCTTCTCCTTTTTCATCATGAAATTTTCAACCATGACAATGAAGGATATCCAACCAAAGCTCCTTTGGCCAACCATCATCACAATATCTGTTATCGTCGTGCTTTTGTTAGTCCTTGAAGTCAATTCTGAAAGCAACAAAAGAGCATACAATGAACAATTCAAGTTCTCTGTGAGAAACGCCACCGTGCACAGCTTCTCCTACAACACCACCACCACCACCTTCACTTACGACCTCCTTCTTTTCTTCATCGTCCCCGACGTCTACGTCTCCCTTCGTTACTTCGATGCCACAGCCTCGTATCTCAATCATAGGTTCGCTTCCAATCCAGATGAAACCTTGGTCCGAGGTTTAACCGGATTCAGCATGCGCTTCAACGGTCACTATGTCGTGTCTTTCACTGAGGATCAACTTTTGACCTTACACAAGGACCACATGGCAGGGCTTTACAACATCACTGTCACAATAAGGCAATGGGAATACACTCTCTTGTTCAGAATAAGGCGTCTAGGGAAATTTGTTCTATGTGACATTCAAGTTCCTCTTCAATCTAGGGTTTTCTGTGGTTGGATCAAGCATGATTAAGAAGAGTTTCAGTAATAAGTGTTAGAATTAATTGACGAATTAATTCTATTAGTGACTCATTTGAAATATTATGATGGGCCCAATTGTGATTTAATAAAATATAAAAACTTATTGGTTATTATTATGGGAAGTGATAATAAAA
>Ga0099823_1008820_pt1 | contig 10249 bp, 7 predicted proteins | sample CowpearedBW_FD_76831 | JGI IMG/M metagenome (GOLD analysis project Ga0099823, IMG submission 76831) | Root nodule microbial communities of legume samples collected from California, USA - Cow pea red BW | ecosystem: Host-associated > Plants > Roots > Nodule | place: USA: California | collected...
TATATATATATATATATATATATATATATATATATATATATATATATATATTCTTGTTTACATGATAACATGTTATTATTATTGTTATTGTATTGTGTACGTGAACATAATGAACATACATAGGAACATATGTAAGAGTAGTGTGTAAAGGATGTAAACTTTTATTTTCAATAATTGCATGTTTATATATTTTGCGAATGTTGGAATTGTATTTTAAAATATTTTATGGATTGTATACACTCTTTGTTGGATTTATAATACAATAAATAATTAGTTTTTTGCTATTACAATTATTTATTAACTTTATCTACATAATTTTTTTTTTACGTTTATTACTTCGTTTGTATCATCTATAATTAATAAAGAGAATTGTCACTTTTGGTATAATTTTTTGTCTAAGTAACTATATTTTTAATTAAAATAATTATTCGTAATATAAAAAAATTCACATTAAAAAAATACTCATAATAAAATTATAAAAATTACTGTTTTATATAATTATATTTTTGTAAAAAATATTTAATACTTTATTAATATTATTATTTTAAAAATTAAAAATAACTTACAGTTTCATAAAGTGATACTTAAACAATTCATATATACAAGATAGGAATCAAATATCTTCATAAATTTACAAGTAAAAGAACATGTTTACCATATTTACATTTATTTATGCAAAGGTCCAAGAACTTATAAATATAGCGTGTTGAATATTTGCTTAATTTTCTCATTCTTTATTATACTCATATTTTACAATTTTTTAAAGAGAAATGATAAACATTTTTCTTACCACTTCTCTTACCACCTGATGTGGCGTGAGATATTTATTATTTTTTTTAATTTAATTGAAAAATGAAATGACATTGCAGAAGGTTAGAGTATTCACTCACGCGTGTTGGACACTTAGCATTCATCACATAACCCTTCTCTCTTTTCATTTTGATTTTTCAAAAAACCTCTCTCCTCCGAACCAACTCTTCCCCAAACCTTCCCAGAAAACCCTCCTCGCACATAGCTCTCCTCCACCGTGAAAATTCATCACAGACTCCTCTCTCCTTTGAATGTTGAAACCCCAAATCCGTTTCTGTTTTTCGAAAAACCCTATCCCATTTTAATCTTCAAACCCCAAATCCCTTTTACTTCATCACAAAAACCCTTTCCCCGAACCCCTTTATGCCGTTTTATTTTTGAAATCTCCCATACCTTCAATCTCTCTCTGTTCCGTTTAATTTCTTTCTGTGCTTTGTTGTCTCTACGTTGTTGAATGCATCATTCCACCATACAAACAAAAATGCAAGCTTTGCAGAACGATGGGATCCGCGTTTTTCGATGGCTCCATCCCACGCTGTCTTAACCTCCCCTTTTCTCCACATTGCCATCTCATAGTAATTTTTGTCACCACAATTGGTTGTCGTGTTTGATTCTTTCCTATTTTACCATTTTGTTGCAACCGTATGGAGGATTAAAGCACTGCGTGGTGGTCTATATGACAATTTAATTTGTTTGTGTTCAATTTCAGTGTAGATATGTGTGGCACAATTGCTGGTCTACTCAAACTATATAAATTTGTTATAATGTATTTGTCCAAAATGTCTTTAATGGGTTACACTTTACATAGGCGTGAGTGTCAAGTTCATTTTGAATATGGTCCACCATTCTTTTTTGTCAATTATAACCAACACATTTTTTAAAACAAATAAAACATTATGTGTCTTAAAAGGGGGGAACAAAGTGAGGTCCAGCAAGGCCCTGGAATAATAATTTTATTAAAATATGTTATAACATATTTGTCCAAAAACTCTCTCCTGGATTACTTTTTACATGTGTTTGGGTTGCACGTTAGATTTCAATAAGGTCCACTAATCTTTTTTGTCAATTATAACCAATTTATTTATTAAAACAAATTAAATATGGTGTGTCTTCAAAAGGGGGAACAAAGTGGGATCCAGCAAGGCCCTGGGATAATAATTAGACCACTTCAATTATTAAAATATGTTATACCATATTTGTCCAAAAACTGTTTCCTGAGTTACACTTTATATGTGTTTGGGTTGCATGTTAGATTTGAAAAAGGTCCACCAATCTTTTTTGTCAATTATAACCAATACATTTACTATGAGATGACAATGCAGAGAAAAGGGGAGGTAAAGACAGCGTGGAATGGAGTCGTCGAAAAACGCGGATCCCGCCGTTATGCAATTGCATTCTTGTTTGTATGGTGGAATGATGCATTCAACAACGCAGAGATAACAAAGCACAAAAAGAAATTAAACGAAACAGAGAGAGATTAAAGGTATGGGAGATTTCAAAAATAAAACGATAGAAAGGGGTTCGGGGAAAGGGTTTTTGTGATGAAGTGAAAGGGATTTGGGGTTTGAAGATTAAAATGGGATAGGGTTTTTCGAAGAATAGAAACGGGTTTGGGATTTCAATATTCAAAGGAGAGAGGGGTATGTGATGAATTTTCACGATGGAGAAGAGGTGTGTGCAGGGAGGGTTTTCTGGGGAGGTTTGGGGAAGAGTTGGTTCGGAGGAGAGAGATTTTTTGAAAAATCAAAATGAAAAGAGAGGAGGGTTCTGTGATGAATGCTAAGTGTTCAACACGCGCGAGTGAATACTCTAACCTTCTGCAATGTCATTTCATTTTTCAATTAAATTAAAAAAAATTGAAAATTAAATATCTCACGCCACATTAGGTGGTAAGAGAAGTGGTAAGAAAAATGTGTCATTATATCATTTTTCTTTTTTTAAACTCTTACTAACTCGAGTGTAAAGGAATCTTATGTAAGTGGACATCTCGCCAACTCAAATCAAATCATAAGAGTCTCACTCCTTTTACCTCGAAATAAATCATCCAAATTCAACTGCAAAATGTGAAAAAGAAAAAACTCATCTTTGTAAAATAATAATAAAATCTTATATTACTAGTGTAAAAAAAATAAAAAAAAGTTATATTTCATAAATTTAATATTTTTTCATCTTAGATTTTACATGTGCAATTTTTGTTAGGTTTGAGAAAAAAAAAATCACACCTCACTAAGAAGAAATTCAAGATAAATTTGAACATGCGACGAGGTTGGATTAAAAAAACGAACAATGTTAAACAAATAAAATTGAAAAATATATTTTATATTTTAAACTTTACTTTTAATATGATAGTATTTTGTTAAATTTAATAATAAGTTATACAAAATCATAGTCTATTACAATAATAATTATTAGTTATACATATGATATTTTAGTTAAAAGATTTACTTTATTTATGTCATTTATGAAAGGTAAAAACAATTTTTTCTATTAAAAATATTTTATTTAATATAAATCCGTAATTCAATCAAATTAGTGTACAATCCAAGCAATCTAAATATAATTAATTTATTTAATTAAATAATGGAATAAAAATTTAAAAATCTTAAATTCAAGTGGTAGATTGGATTTTTGTTCCATTTATTTGAGACGTTGTCCCTTTTGCCTAATGTCGCCGTCACATACTGAAGAAGCTCTGTCACATAATGCCAATCATCTTCCATTTTCTGCCATAATTGAACTCATTAAATACACCTCTCCCAACTCTTCAAACTCTTCCCTATCGTATCAAACAATTTCCAAAATCTTCCTGCAGAGGATAATTTCCAAAACTTTTGTTAATTCATTTGACATTTTTTTTTACCAATATAATTATTTTATGATTATTTTAGGCTTATATAAGCTTCAAGTGATTGTCAAATAGTTACAAAGAACATTTTCCCTTTTTAAATTCTTCTGCATTCTCATGATTTCTTTTACCCTTTTTAGTTTTTGGTTTTACCTTGCCATTGACACAGTCCAAAAAGCCAAGACAATGTCCTATTTCACACCTTTGACTTACCATATTTACACCCTAACTGTGTAAGTAATTAAGAAGATCGAAGAAAGAAAGTACACAAATAATAAATGACGAGTTACTCATAACATCACTTCACACTTAGCTCACCCACTCAACGGTGGCTCACTGGTGGCGTCACCCACCACCGTCGCTGCACATTCACAAAATCCTATATAAAGATGAAGCATTCCAATGACACAAGTGGATTCTCCAGTGATTCGCCGCCAGAAACCCATTTCCTTGCCGTCGCCGGATTCTCCTTTCTCCGGCAACCGTTTCCCGCCGTGCTTGTTGTTACCCTTGCCGGGCACCGGTTAGTTTTTCTCACAGATGGGTTCCGACCCACAACGGGCCTAGATCCTCCAGTGGCCGGCGACCTTGACTGCCGGAAAGATTTCTCGGCTGGATCTCGCCGTCGAAGTGTTCCACCGCTGCCCGTTTTCTGAGCCGTTTGGTCTCCGCACTGAACCAGCCTCACAGACCCAACATTGTTCCTTGCACCATGCACTGTTCTCTCTCTTCTCTCACCGGGAAAGGAACGATTTTTCAGCAATTTGGCCTGAGATATATCGACCCTTTTGCGCGTTTCTTGCCCTTGCTCGGTGATTGAAGTAGTGGTGGACACGGTTTCGCTCAAGCTGCAAACTTCATCCGAGGGGTCTTCCGCTTTATAAAGGGACAAAGACTTCTTCTGAACTTTGCTCTGTTCATCTCTGACCTTGTTTTGGAGTGGCTTTTGAGGTTTTGGTTTGGCAAAGGTTGTTGGATTCCGTTTCGGGGCTTCCAAGAGCACTTGCTTCACTGTCTCACTTTCTTCCTCTCTGCTGCTTTCTAGAGGCTTCTCTCGGCGAGTGAGAGGCTGTGGTGAACCACGGAACTTTCTTAGTGGCGAGGTCGAGGTTTTGTGACTGCAACTCACACAACAACCCATTACTACGTTGGAAACCAAGTGTTTGGTTGTTCAAAGAAGAAACATTATTGTTGAGGGAAGGCTCAAAGGTGGTTTTGGTGGTTCCATGAGTGAAGTTGGTCTTGCACAGCTAATGTTAGTTAAGGAAGAGAGTGAATTGTTGGGGTGAAAGGAAGGATGCATTTATTGTGGGGATATGGAAAAGACAAGAAGCAATGAGGAAAAATGAAAATGCACATGAAATAGGGTGGCAAGTATGTCGTTTTGTGTGTGGTATTCGTCCCTGGTGTGATGAAAGTGTTCGTAAATATTGGAGAAGAATGAAAAAAAGGTGTTGCGTAGGATGATTGTGATCTATGGCCCATCAGTGTCCTGCAAATTTGGATTAGGTGCCGGGAATGTTGAGGTATGCTATGTGTAATATGTTAAGGTATGAGTCATTGCTTTGATCACAACCGTTCCGTGTGAGTTAAGGTGTATGAGGAACGATGACAACCCCTTTACCTGCATTGTCTAATCAAACAATAATAAGTTACATTATACGAAATTTAAAATAATTTTTTTTTTTTGACAAACTTTTGAAAATATATATGTGGCAGCACTTCAATAGATGAAAAAAGATTTAATGTAATTTGAATAGATGACAGAAAAATTTGATATAATTTGGAAAGAGAAAAGTGTTTGTTGTGCTAAAAAGTAAATTTTATTAAATTTTATTAAAAAAAAATTGTTAAAATACCATAGTCCGCTTCTTCTTGTGATAAGTAGAAAAAGATAAAGTTATTTTGGATAATTTTTAGATAAAATAATGTTTGGTTTGGTGATGTAGAGTTAATTAATCAAACACAAAACTTATATATGTTTGATTTCAAAATTAGTTTTAAAGTAAAAAATTAACGTCAATGTATTAACTTATGCGCTATAGAGATCGATTCGGCCAAAATCGATTATTCCATGTGTTCCCAAACACATACTAAATATATTATGTATAAAGTGAATTTCAATATTAATATATATATTTTTTAATATATAATAAAAGTTTTAATTTTTAAGCAGTAATTTTTGTTCGAATTTTGTTAATACATATTTATTATTTAATAATATCCTGGATGTTTATCAAAGGGAAAATATTCATGTAATTTTTAAAAACAAGAAACAAAGACAAGGAGCTCTCTTCAAATACATTTGCATGATAATTTAACCATTAACAAATGTAAATATAAATTAAAAAGTTTTGTATTAAAATTATAGTTTTCTTATTATACTAAAGATAAAATATTTTAATATTTATTCTACTCAAATAAGTATTTGCCTAAAAGTCATGAAAAATATTTTTTGATACCATTTGCAATGGTTGACAATCTACTTTTAAAAATATTTTGGTCTTAAAAAGTTAACTTTTGTATCTGTAAAAAATTAAAAATTGAAAGGTAAAATAATAAATATAAATTGTATGTAAAAATTTGTTTGAAGTCAAAATAATCTTATCCAAAAATCATTTATTAGCATAGGTAAAATGATAAGTTTGTACACTCCATGTCTAAAAAGTTACGAAAGGATAAAAGGGAGATGAAGAAAATCGAAAGACGTAGAATGAGAAAATAGAAGATTTCCATTGCAATTAATTTTCCATTTTACTTTTATACAAGTTATTATACTATGTATTTATTTTTAACTAGCATCAATATTTTAATTTTAATTAGATATTTATATTTGATATTCTATCGTATTTAATATTTTCAATGAAATATAATTTAATTATATTTTTATGATAATAATAATTTATATATTTTTAATTTTAATAACATTCAATAAATATAATTTTAATTTGAAGAAAAATGACAACAATATAGTTTATAATAAAATAATCTTTATTAATAATAAAAATTTATAAATTAGATATAAATTAGTTTTTAACCTTATTTACTGTATGTACTTTTTAAATGTATATGATATTATATTAATAATTAATGATATATATTATTAAAGTTAATATATAAAATATATTTATATGTATTAAGTGTAAAATGGAATGAGCCAAAAAAGATAAAAAAAAAATTATTATCGATGAATAGAAAAAAATAGAGAATTTTATAATAAATATATAAAAATAACTCATTAATATTTAAAATAATAATAAATAATTATATTATAAAGAATAAAAGTAAATAATAATATAGACACAAAAAATCTATTTATATATAATTATAACCGATTAATAGAAAAAAAAACAGATATGTTTTAAACATATTTATATGTTAAAAAATAATAATTATCGACAAGAAAATCCGATCTATGTATAATTATAGATTAATTTCTAACTTTAAATTAAATACTAGTTTAATAGTAACCAAAAGTTTCTTAGTTAACCTCTCCTATGGTGACAAATGAATTTTGTGGTATCTGACACGAGGAGTAACTCGATACATTCTTTTAACCAGAACATCTCATCGGTGCATTGGATTCTTGTAGGAAGAAAACAACATCAAACATTTTGCATGTGTATTGCTGCAAACTGCAGTAACAAGGAATTTCATAACCTGACAAAGAAGAATTATCTAGGAACAATGAACAACAAAAGTGTCAATGTTTTATGTCAGTGTCTTCGGTTGGCCATGCCTGTAACTTATAACAATAAATCTGTGACACTTTCTATACAAGCCCCAAAGTTTTTTTTTATTTTATTATTATTTTATTTTAGAGTTTCCCTATTAAAATATTATTTTTACAGTAGAACTTCTCTTTAAGAATAAATTATTTTAGTTAAGTGCAAACTTGAAGAAAAGGAGATTCTGTGCTCATGAAGAAAAAGTAAAATAAAATAATTTTTTTATACATTTTCGCTTGCATTTATTAGAATTAATTGTTAAAATTTTTAAGAATTAAGAATTAATTACCACCTCAGATCTGAGAAGAGCATGAACCAGACTAATAATTCTTCTTTTTCTTCTCTAGTCATCATAGTTTATGAAAACAACAAGAGCATCAGATCTGTAAAGAACGTGTGTGTGTATATAGCAAGATTAATAATCATAAAAAGTTTTAAAATAACTAAAAAAGAAAATTACATATTCTGTTATTAATTGATTTTATCCTTTAGGTTCAACCCGTCTTGTTTCAAACTTCAATTCAGACTAAAAATTTTATAGTTAAATTAAATTCATTTTTTTCTTGACACAAATATCTTTTAAGAGAAAACATTGGAGAATAGTACATTTTGAAATTTCTCATTTAGTATTATCCTTATGTTCAAAACTATTTCATGTACTAAATATAAGTCAAATCAAGATATCTTTAAACACATTAATGCAATGATTATATAATATGTTTGAAAATATTATGTTAGGAAAAGTTTCGTATCATTTAGATAATTTGGAGTAGATTTAATAATTGTATAATAGATTTTAAATTCATAATATTTCTGATTCTAAATTAAAGATACTTTAAGTTTGTATTTGATTTTTTTTATTCTTATTTCTTATATTTTTGTAATAAGATCATTGTTAGGTTTGGATTAAACTATATTTTGAAGAATGTAGGTATATTCGGAATTAAAGAGTATGAAAAAATTGTTTCCGTGTTTTTTTTATTTTTTATTTCTCTATTATTCTTGAGAATTTTCCCAGTATACTTATAGTTATATTCCAAAATATAGGAGATGATTTTCAAATTTTAGAGTATTTAATGTGTCTTTTTGTTATCCGTTTCTTATCTATAAATCCAAAATTATTATGGACACTTGTGTTTTTTAGGAATTGAAACACTCATGTATGTTGTCTTTATTTCCCAAAGTTTTAATCATTCACAAGTACATGAACAAAGGAATCCATCCAAGAAATTGGAGAAGGAGTTACTAGAGTTAAAACTAAAAAATCAAATCACAAATAATTCATAAAAGAAGTATAACAACTACAAAGGAAGGATTACTACAATGATGACAAACGGACTTTGAAGAAAATATTTGAAATAATTGCGTTCTTAGAGTAGGAAATCCTTGTGTACATAAAAAAATAAGTCATTATCTTTCTTTAGTATTTCTACAACTTTGAGTTTTTAATTTGGTCCCAAGATCATGATAAATAGGAAATGATGCTAGCTTCCTAAAATAACCTAACTTATGCTTGTGTACAACTTAATTTACCTCGGGAAACAAACCTATTTTATCTTCTTTAGTTTTCATTATAACTCATTCATTGAAATCAATATACATTGTAGATTGTTTTCACTCCAAAATTTGGAGAGTTTTCCTTATAGGTATGATAATAAAAGTCTACTTATTATTGATTATTAGCTTAAATTAGCGTATGAATTTGAATCTTGTTTATCCTTTTAAGAATCTAAGAAATTATGTTTTGTTGATAAAACTTTATTGATGGAAAAAATATAAAAATAATTTCATAATGAATATAGAGTTTTTTTAATCGATGGATCTTAATGTCGGTAATAGATTTGTTTGTGAAATATACACCAAAATGTTTGTCTTAGTCTTTTACTATTTATAACAAAATTCGCTGATTTAATTTAATCTATAATAATACATAAAAAAATTATCTCTTTTGTGGTTATATTTTAAAATACCAATTTTACTCTTTAAAATATAATTGTTTATTAAAGTTTTTAAAATTGATCGTTATTTTTACAATTTTTTTTTATAAAATCGTCTATCTTTTTTTCTCTATTCATCAACAATTATTCTATCATCTTTTCTGATATATTTTACTTTATTTTTAAAAAATATAATTTTATTTTATATATTAACTTAATAATATTATATTATTACCACCTACTAATATAATATCACGTATATTTAAAAAATGCATACACGCATACGCGATAACGCCTGTGAGTATACTAGTATTTTTAACGTCAGTTGGTAAATCATTTGGTAAAATTCACTGACAAATTTATTGGTAATTGAATTTTTTAAAATTGGTTGTGATTAAATTTTTTAAAAATTTGTTGATAACTGATTTTTTTTTTATAAATTTGTTGATACATTGTTTGCTTGGCCATGCTTTATATGACAACATAAAATAGTACTAATTTGCGCATTATCCGTTTTACAATAGAAAAGAGAAATAATGGGTAAGAGAGTGCCCCGTGAAGATAGTAAGGTGCAATTTCAATTTGAGGGGACTTCTCCCTACACCTCCAACAATCTCTCCTGTACCCCCAAAATCAAATTTATTTTCATATTTACCCATGATAAAAAATAAGAGTTACTATCTCTTTTTCACCGCATACCCCTGCACCCCCAAAACCGCCCTCACCCTCTGCACCCCCAAAACCGCCCTCACCCTCTGCACCCCCAAAACGCACCCCATCTTCTCCATTTGCCCAGTTAAGTAATGTTATTATACTTTAATTGATTTTAGGAATGGTTGTTTGTATATTTTAATTGATTTTAGCAATAGATTACAAGATCTGTTTCATCAAAATTGAGAAACGGTCTTCGTTTTAAGAGTGCACCGAAA
>Ga0099823_1008825_pt1 | contig 10246 bp, 5 predicted proteins | sample CowpearedBW_FD_76831 | JGI IMG/M metagenome (GOLD analysis project Ga0099823, IMG submission 76831) | Root nodule microbial communities of legume samples collected from California, USA - Cow pea red BW | ecosystem: Host-associated > Plants > Roots > Nodule | place: USA: California | collected...
ACTTGTTTCTTTGGGTCGAGCTCTGCTGAAGCAATCAAAGATACTTGTACTTGATGAAGCAACTGCATCAGTCGATACTGCTACTGATAATCTTATACAGAAGATTATTAGAAGGGAGTTTAGAGATTGCACTGTCTGCACTATTGCACATCGTATTCCTACTGTTATTGACAGTGATCTGGTGCTGGTACTCAGTGATGGTGCGTATATTGCAGCTTTGGGAAATGGTTCGAATAAAGTAACTTTCACATGCCAACTAAATGAAGTAACTTGCAATCATTAAAAATAATTGACATCAATCGCAGATTCTCATTTCAAAACGCTAGATCTAGTTACATTGTTTGTACTATCAGTTTGAATAAAAGTTGTAAAAAGAATAGGATAAAATAAGAAAGTAAAATGAATTAAACATGTTTGTCTCAAATTTTATGTATTTTTTTCTCATCTGATTTCTTGGTTCTTTAGTCAACAACGTACCCAAAATATCTGTCAGTAAATTTTTGAGTTATTGGGATGGTTGGATCGGTCTTCATTTGTATGGTTCACAGCTTGTGAAGTCAATTTTGACATTTTACAGGTCGAGTTGCAGAGTTTGACACTCCAACAAGGCTATTAGAGGACAAATCATCTATGTTTTTGAAGTTGGTGACTGAGTATTCATCACGGTCAAGTGGCATAGCAGACTTTTAAACCAGATGAATATGCATCAAAACCTTCAACGTTGGAGGTGGGAAGAACTCAAGAACCTTCAGAGTCAGTGTCAGCACGAGCTCAAGACATTTCAAATGTTGAAACAATATTGATGCCTCAGTTGCTGCCACTGCTGCATTCGGCACATACCGAGACATAAAGTGAGCATATACACATAAGTCCTTACGGATCAAGCACTCCAGCGGCGGGAGGAACTTAGTTTCCACATTGAAAGCACCCATAAGTTGATTCAACCCCTTGACTTGAACAGCATTGAGGATCCATGCCATGATTGGCTTAGTTGTATAATACAGAATAAGATGATTAGTCTTTCAGGAAAGGAAAAACATGGGCGTCTGAATATGAATATGGTTTCAAATTTGAATAATGTTGAATAACACGCAGTTTTGAGAATGAGGCAGTAGGCTTTTGCATGCTTAGAAGAGTGTAGAGTCGGAACTTGTCTTTTGTATTACACTTTTTCTTGTTTGTTTCAGAATTATTTTAGGTCATTCATTGGCTGAAATTTTCCCCTTAACTTGGCTCCTTCCATTTTGCTATTTGGTTATTTTAGGAAATTAAATGTTTATGTAAGAAGGAAGAAAATAAATAGTTAGTTGGTCGGTTAGGAGGTCTCGATGTTATAGTCTTCCTAATGAGAAAACTATATATAGGTGGGGTTTCGCTGTCATGGGGATGTTATGTTTTTGTTTGAGAAGTTGGACAACATTCGTAGTGTCTTGTGTGAAGGGTAACATTTTCCCTTGATTGTATTCTTGTCATCTTGCTGTGGTGAAATAAACGAGACAAATTCAATATTGTGTAGGTGTGCTACTCGTGTTCTTGGGTGGGTAAATCACGAATATCAGTTTCTTTAATCAAGAAACCTAACATTTGGTCAAACCTACTTATATGAGGGGAGAGAACAATGGAAGGAAGAATAGTTGCGTTGGAGAAATTGGCCAGCAAACATGGAAGAGTGATATTTGAAATGCAAGATAACTTTCAAGAAATTAAATATTTGTTGTGTCACTTCAAGAGGAGGGAAGAAAGCTCTGATGGTCCACATGTATCTCAAGGGTTAAGTCCAATCAAAGGCTAACAAGATGATGCATGTTGGAGCATTAAAGTAGACTTTAATTTTGGGTCAATCGTTTAGGCCATGCTTTGAAAATAATGTAAAATTACTAGAAGTAGTTTTGGATCATAAATGATCTAGCTTTTCCAATTGGGTCAATTCAAGTCCAATTAAAAAAGTCTAGACCAAGTTTGCATCTAGCCTTAGTCATGAGTTGCAAATTTAGCACATGTATTAAATGAGAAAAGTGTGACATGTCACATGGCATGTGATCTACTTTTTGTGGATCTTAGATCTAGATCTAAATCTAGACACATGTGCTTCACATGGCCACCTTGCATTTGCATTCCATTTAGTTTTGAATTTTGATTTCATTTTAGGAAATGCTCTCTACTATAAATAAGAGACTCTACACTCTTTGTAAGGTTACTTTTGAATGGTAATAGACTTGTTGTTGAGATCACTCCACCCCTGTTGCCTCAAGAGTCACTTGCTAGAATAATTTTCTACCAAAACTCCTCTAGCCCCCTTCCCTAGAATAGACTTCTTTTCTTGGCTTCATCTCCACTTCATCTTCATTGCTTCAAGAACCTTCAAGCTTGACTCCACTTCTTCATTCCAACTGCATTTTCGTTGCCTCCATGGATCTCCTCTTCCCCATTTTGGTGCAAGGAGGTTCATCACGTAAACTTGTCCCGTAAACATGACCCCTACAATCGACCTGTAAATTCAACCGTAAACTCAAACAAAAAACATGACTCGTAAAATCAACCTGAAAATTCGACCCTGTATAATACGACCCTAATGACGACCCGCAAACTCGATCTAAAAATTCGATCCGTAAACTTGACCAGCAAAATTGATGGATAAAACACGATACATAATCTCAATTTATAAACCTAACTCGTAAACTCGACCTATAAACTAGACCCGTAAACTCGTTGGTAAAATCGAACCAGAAACTGGATCTGTAAACTAAACCCGAAAACAGGACAAGTAAACTTGGCTCGTACACCTGATCCATAAACTTGGCTTGAAAACTCGACTCATAAACTCGGCCCATAAACCTATCCCATAAAATCGACCCATAAAAACATCATGTAAAATTGACCCAAAAATTCGATCGTAAACTCGAACCGAAAACACGACCCATAAAATCAACATAAAATTGACCCCATAAAATTTGAGCCATAATCATGAACAATAAACTTAACTAACTTATTTAACTCGTAAAACACGATTCGTAATCCCGATCCGTAAACTCAACTCGAAAAGTTGAAACAAAACTTAACCAGTAAACTAGAATCGTAAACACGACCAGTAAACTCGGCCCATAAATCTGACTCATAAACTTGGCCCAAAAATTTGAATCGTAAAATTGGCCCGTAGATCTATCCAATAAAGTCGATCGTAAACTTGTCTCGTAAACACAACCCCTACAATCGACCTGTAAATTCAACTGTAAACTCAAACAGAAAACATGACTCGTAAAATCAACCTGAAAATTCGACCCTATATAATACGACCCTAATCATGACCTACAAACTCGATATTTAAACTCGACCTATAAATTCGATCCGTAAACTCAAGCAACAAATTTTACCTATAAAATACTACTTGTAATCTCAATTTGTAAAACCTAGTCCGTAAATTCAACTCATAAACGTGCCAGTAAACTAGACCCATAAACTCAGCAGTTAAATGGACACGTAAACTGGATTTGTAAACTCAACTCGAAAACATGACTAGTAAACTCGGCCTGTACCCAATGTGTCTGAATTATCCCTTTTTGATGTAGACAGAGAATCTAATTTGAGGACAAATCCTTCTCAAGAGGGAAAGAATGATTGAGGTGTGGCAATGAGCAAGGACAAGGATCCACTTGAAGAACTTGGAGGACCTTTGACACAGTCTAGAGCAAAGAAAGCAAAAGAAGTTTTGCAGCAAGTGTTGTCAATATTATTTGAATACAAGCCCAAGTTTGAAGGAGAAAAGACAAAAGTTGTAAATTTCATCGTGGTCCAAATGGAAGAGGACTAACGCGCCACATTGATGCAGTTTCTTTTATTTAAATAAGGGCCCAATGCTTTGTAAAATTGGCTGACCAAATTATGTTTTCGGTTAACCAATTAATGAGCTTTAGTTTTGCTTTTCAATTCAAGTTGTAATAAGGACCTATTTGACAACTTAAGAACCAGCCTTTGGAAGACCAAGAGAACCTTGCTGAATACTTTTTGATGACTTTTGGCTGCCACATTTTCAGTTACAATGAACCATTAGAGAGGATTGGTGTTCTGAAATTTGAAAAATTCCATCTTTTGGTAACACTTTTTCAATTTTTTTATTATTTTTTACCATTTACAATTTAAATAATTCATCTTTTATATGTAAAAATTACTCAAAATTTGACGAGAAACTTATTGGTCAATATTCAAAGGGAATTGGTATTTTGAAATTTCAAAAATTCCATCATTTTGTAGAAGTTTTTAAATTTTTTTTTTTACTATTTTTTACTATTTACAATTTAAAGAATTGAAATTTTTTACATAAAAATTGTTCAAAATTTCACGAGAGACTTATTGGCCAATATTTAAAAGGGATTGGTGTTCTGAAATTTAAAAAATTCTATCATTTTGTAACAGTTTTTTAATTTTTTTCACTATTTTTCACTATTTACAATTTAAATAATTGATAATTAATATATAATATTGCTCAAAATTTCATAACGAACAGGTTGGTCGGTACTCAAAGGGATTGGTGTTTTGAAATTTGAAAAATTTCATCTTTTGTTAAAGCTTTTTTTAATTTTTTTTACTATTTTTTACTGTAACATCCCTAAGGAATATTACTTAATTAAATAAATAAATAAAGAAAAAGAAGTTAAAACGTCGTAATATTATTATTCCCAAACGCGGGAAAAATTTAAAATGTTCAAACAACGCGCCAACATTTATAAAGTAGTAGTAATAAAAATGTTCAACTTCCAAAATCCTTTAACATAAAAGAAATCATAGTAAAATCTCCTAGCTCTAATCCTAGTTAGCCCTCACTCCGTCGTCTGCACATCCACAACATCACCTGTATCATCATCTGCTCCCGTATAACGAATCACACGATCATCGCCAATCACAAACAGAAAGGGTGAGCTGATAAAATTTGAAATAAAGTATAAATTAATAGAATATATAATTAAGACACCCATCTTATTCATTCTACTTAGTTCTTGGCCAAGATCTTATCCCCAAGACTTTTCTGCCTTCACATCACACATATAGTTAGTCTTGGATTCAGGATTTATGATGCTCACACGAACCTGCCCGCTCGTGGTCCTGCCTCTACGAACCTCCCCGCTCGTAGTCCTGCTCTATGGACCTAGTAGTCCAACACATGTGATCCACCAACTACGTACCTCCCCGCACGCAACATCTCTCAAGTGTGAGCACGGAACATACGAACCTACCTCGCTCGTATCCCCACACGAGAGTAACTGGATATGAACCTACTCGCTCATATCATCACATGTTCACCACCATCCATGAACCTACCTGCTCATGGCACAACATCTCCCGATCTAAGTGTAGAGTCATTGCGTTAAAACATCACACACAAGCCATTAACAGTAGCATTATCGCTTGGCACAACCTAATCGCCGCCAGGCGAATTCTGCCCAGACCGCCTAGCGGTACAAGTCCCACCGCCAGGCGCCAGCCCACAAGCATAACCCGATTTCCATTCTACTGCCTAACGGGTCACCCCCTGCTGCCAGGCGCTATATCAGTAGTGCACTCCTGCTAGTTTTTGCACTCAAAACTGATCATAACTTAGCCCAACCTTCATTCCAATTTCATTCATTCTCATTTCATAATCGATTGCTTAAGTTCATAGCTCTAAGCAACAATCATATAATTCCATCACGTATGGATAATTAACAACATCTTCCATCCACTTGATTCAAGTTCATTTCTACCACTTAGACTTCACTAATTCATGACAGCATACTATACCCAGTAAAATTGTCCATCCTTAATTTATTCCTACTGTATCATCTATGCTTGTATCATCTAACCTTTAGTCACTCTCCTATCCCATAATTAACACTTGGTATTAGATATTTTCACCATTCAGTCATTATACATACATTAATCCAATTCCTTACACATGGAAATCGATAATCCTGCTTAGTTATCCATCCTTCTTCCATTTCCCTGCTACAGAGTACATACCATTCCTCAGTGTTCATTATAGTCCTTGCATCGATTCACCAGGATCACCCCATTCCATTACATACATTGCCTAGTTCATCACTAATTCCTTAACCCACTAAGGCATTCTTTCTCATGTCCCAGTTGTACACCACCCAACAAACCTATGCTTTCCAAACTTGAAATGTTTAATTAGAATTACCAATCTCCCTTTCTTGCATTAACATTCCTACAACCACACCATAATATGATCATACCTTCAATTACTATAGGTATATTGTCCATTCCCGTTTCACCAATTAATTTTCAGTACCACTCACTCACCTAGGTTTCTCCCTCATTTTTCCACTACATAAACGCATAGACCCGTACCTACACCACGCCATCACCTGGCGGCAAGCAAGGCGCCGCCAGGCGGTGTATCAGTACCTAGCCTAAACCTAGGCTTCTCCATACATGTGAGAATTCAGCCCCTTTCCAGTATCCATCCCTGTTACTAAACACACCAAGATGCGACAATACATATACAATGGACTAAACTTCCTGTGCTCAATTCAATTTATAATGTTTTCTTATTCTTTACTCTCTTGAATCAATCCAATTTTCGTTCCATTCCACCATTGCACATATGATCATGGGATATCATGTACGAGTATGTCTAAAACCCTGCCATACCCACAATGTTAATCAGTTTCATATCAACAAGGCACCCAATAGGGTATACACATATCGATTCCAGAAATCACATTGACTTTCAGCACAAACAACATCAAAACAACAAAAAGAAACACGAACAGTGTCGCACCACCTGGCGGATATTCATCCCTGCTAGGCGGATATTCATCCCTGCCAGGCGGTTCATGCCAACAAACAAAAAGACAATGCATATACTGATGAGCCGCCTGGCAGCTCGGGCCTTACCACCAGGCGATTTCTGGGCAAAAACATCGTATAGGATTTATAACATGCAAAAGTAGCTCCCCTTACCTAGAATCCTTGCTCAAATTCGAATTTGGGTGTGTGTGTCTTAAACCCAAAAGCTCCCTTGCCTTTGCTCCCTCTCCAACAATGGTTTTCACTGCAGCACTCCTGAAGTTTGGCAAAAACAATTTAGGATTACATTATGGCTACTCACATTCGAATATATCAACAAAATAATGCACGGATTAAAATAATACCCAATTGGCATACATAGAACTTGAACCCAAGTCCTTTCACACAAGAAAATACTCTCAACCATTTAAGCTAGTACTTTTCCACATCATAGCATTCCACATTAAATGTCTTAAAGGTTTCTATTACCCGCATTTATTAAATAATTATTTAATTAACTATTTAATTTTCTCAGGTCTTACATTTACCATTCAAAATTTAAATAATTTATATTTTGTATATAAAAATTGCTCAAAATTTGACAAGAAACTTATTGGCCAATAGTTAAAATGGATTACTTTTCTGAAATTTCAAAAATTCCATCATTTTGTAGCAGTTTTTATTTTTTTTACTATTTACAATTTAAAAAATTGATATTTTATATGTAATATTGCTAAAAATTTCATAATGAACATGTTGGTCGGTACTTAGAAGGGATTGGTGTTCTAAAATTTGAAAATTTCCATCTTTTGCTAACACTTTTTCAATTTTTATTACTATTTTTTACCATTTATAATTTAAATAATTCATATTTTACTTATAAAAATTGCTCAAAATTTGACGAGAAACTTTTTGACCAATATTCAAAGAGGATTGGTGTTTTGTAAATTCAAAAATTCCATTATTTTATAGCGTTTTTTTAAATTTTTTTAAATTTTTACTTTTTTTTGATATTTTTTACTATTTTACAATTTAAATAATTGATATTTTATATACAAATTGCTTAGAATTTCACAAGAAATAGGTTGACCAATACTTGGTTGGGTTTGGTATTCTTAAATTTGATAAATTTCATCTCTTGGTAACACTTTTTTTGTACTATTTGCAATTTAAATAAATGATATTTTGTATATGAAATTGCTCTAAATTTCACAACAAACAAGTTGGCAAATACTCAGAGGGAATTGGTGTTCTGAAATTTGACAAATTCCATCTTAGATAAAACTTATTTAATTTTCTTTTACTATTTTTACCATTTATAATTTAAATAATTGATATTTTAAATATAAAAATTGATCAAAATTTCACCACAAATAGGTTGGTCGATACTTAGAGGGGATTGGTGTTTTGAAATTTGAAAAATTTCATCTTTTGGTAACACTTTTTATTTTTACTTTTTTACTATTTTTTACCATTCACAATTTAAATTATTCATATTTTATACATAAAAATTTCTCTAAATGTAACGTGAAACTTGTTGGCCAATTCTCAAAATGGAATTGGTGTTCTGAAATTTAAAAAATTTCAATTTTTGGTAATACTTTTTCAATTTCTTTTCACTATTTTTTACCATTTACAATTTTAAATAATTCATATTTTCTACATAAAAATTATTCAAAATTTCACATGAAACACGGTTGCCGATACTCAAAGGGGATTACTGATTTGAAATTTAAAAAATTCCTTTTTTTCTTAACGCTATTTTAATTTCCTTTACTATTTTTTCTATTTACAATTTAAGTAATTGATAATTTATATACAAAAATTGCACAAAATTTCGTAAGAAAATGGTTGGCCAATACTCGGATGGGAATGGTGTTCATAAATTTGTCAAATCCCATCTCATAGTAACACATTTTTAATATTTTTTTTACTATTTTTTACTATTTACTATTTAAATAATTTATATTTCATGTATAAACAATGCTCAAAATTTCACAACAAACAGGTTGACCGATACTTAGAAGGGATTGGTATTTTGAAATTTGAAAAATTCCATCTTTTGGTAACACTTTTTTTTTTCTTTTTAACTTTTTACTATTTTTTACCATTCACAATATAAATAATTCATATTTTATATATAAAAATTTCTCCAAATGTAACACGAAACTTGTTCGCCAATTCTCCAAATGGAATTGGTGTTCTGAAATTTGAAAAGCCAATCTTTTGATAACACGTTTTCAATTTCTTTTCACTAAGTTTTCCTATTTGCAATTTAATTAATTCAGATTTTTTACATAAAAATTGTTCAAAATTTCACAGGAAACACGATTGCCAATACTCAAAGGGGATTAGTGATTTGAAATTTGAGAAATTCCTTCTTTTTATAACACAATTTTAATTTCTTTTACTATTGTTTACTATTTACAATTTAAGTAATTGATAATCTATATACAAAAATCGGACAAAATTTCACAACAAAATGGTTGGTCAATACTAAGATGGGAATGGTGTTCTTAAATTTGTCAAATTCCATGGCATAGTAAAACTTTTTTAATATTTTTTTAACTATTTTTTACTACTTACAATTTAAATAATTGATATTTTATGTATAAAAATTGCTCAAAATTTCACACAAACAGGTTGGCCGATACTTAGAGGGGATTGGTGATCTGAAATTTTAAAAATTTCATCTTTTGGTAACACTTTTTCAATTTCTTTTCACTATTTTTTCCCATTTACAATTTAAATAATTTATATTTTGTACATAAAAATCGCTCAAAATTTCCCAAGAAACACGGTTACCAATACTCAAAAGGAATTAGTGATTTGAAATTTGAAAAATTTATTTTTTCTTGAGATTATTTTAATTTATTTTACTATTTTTTACTATTTACAATTTAAGTAATTGATATTTTATATACAAAAATTGCACAAAATTTCACGTGAAAATGGTTCGCCAATACTCGGATGGGAATGGTATTCTAAAATTTGTCAAATTTCATCTCATAGTAACACTTTTTTAATTTTTTTTTACAATTTTATACTATTTACAATTTAAATAATTGATATTTTATGTATAAAAATTGCTCAAAATTTCACAACAAACAGGTTCATCGATACTTAGAGGGGATTGATATTTTGAAATTTGAAAAATTTCATCTTTTGGTAACACTTTTTTTCTTTTTATTATTTTACTATTTTTTACCAATCAGAATTTAAATAATTCATATTTTATATATAAAAATTTCTCCAAATGTAATGCGAAACTTGTTGGCGAATTCTCAAAATAGAATTGGTGTTCTAAAATTTGAAAAATCCAATCTTTTGGTAACACGTTTTTGATGAGTACGTATTTTTGCCCTCATTTAATGTTTAATTCTGGGTATTTAATTGAATTTATGTGCCTAAAGAGTGATTTAATTGATAATTTTGATAATTAGGTTGTTTGAGCTTGTGTGAT
>Ga0099823_1008830_pt1 | contig 10243 bp, 8 predicted proteins | sample CowpearedBW_FD_76831 | JGI IMG/M metagenome (GOLD analysis project Ga0099823, IMG submission 76831) | Root nodule microbial communities of legume samples collected from California, USA - Cow pea red BW | ecosystem: Host-associated > Plants > Roots > Nodule | place: USA: California | collected...
AAAAAAAAAAAGAAAAAAAGAAAAAAAAAAAAAAAAAAAAAAAAGAGAGTACAAAGTGAAGATAAAAATAGAATGATAAAAAATAATTAAATTTTGAATATTACCAAACTGCAATTCCAAATAATAATAATTAGAAATAGAATGGTTAGTTAGTTAATGAACAACTAGGTAGTTATTACTTGTCAGAAGATGCTCTGATTTGGACTTATAGCATGCTAATTACACTAAAAGCAAGCACAAATAGGTGCATGATTCTTAAACACACCAAAAATAGAAGAGTCTAGAAAACTAATTATGTGGAAAGCACATGTTAATAGAAAGTAAAGTTTCTTGAAATAGTGAGAACACCCAAGAAAGTTAAGAATGCTCTGGTTTTCCAAGCTGTCAGAACCCTACTAATATCTTCTTCAACACCCCAAACTAATGCCTAACCCTCCAACCAGATTGCATGCATGCAAGAGATCGTTGAGCCAAAAAGTCGCGTAACCTACACCGCGCCCGCAAGGTACCAACTTCCTCTTGCCCATGACAACGGAGGGGCATGCCAACGCCGTCGAGGCTCTGCCGCCGCCGCCGGGGCGCTACGTCCAAGAAACGTACATCGTGCAGTTCCCCAAAGACCAAGTGTACCGCGTGCCGCCGCGTGAGAATGCCTTGTTCTTAGAACAGTTCCGGAAGCCGGTGACCGTCAAGAAAACGCGCCGTTTCGGCTGTCGCTGCGGTCGCGTCCTTCTCACTGTCGTTCTCGTCGTGGTATCTGTCGTCGCCGTCGTTGGCATAACGCTGGCCACGCTGTACTTTATCTTCAGCCCCACGGGACCCACATTTGGCGTCGGAAACTTGGCTGTGAAAAGCGGCGGCGCGTACAGGAACTCGCGGACCCAGTACAGGGTTTCTTTGAGAGTGCATAACCCGAACGATAAGCTGGGGATCCATTATGCGGCGGGTGACGTGTGGCTGTTCTACGAGAGGACGAAGGTTGCGGCGGGGCGGTTTCCGTCGTTGGATCAGGGTCGAGAAGAATTAAGCACGGTGATAGTTATGATGAGTGGACCCAGTGCAGTGGTTCGCAGGGTAAGCAACAGTAGGGAGCAACCTGTGGCTTTGAAATTGGAGATGAAGCTTGGGATGAGGATCAGAATCGCCGGAATTGAAACGTGGCTTATGAGGTCCAATGTCTACTGCGACTTTGAGGTCACCGATTTCGGGAACAAAACCCGAGTCTCGTCGCAAGACTGCTACACCGAATTCAAAGAATATTAGATAATTAATTATTAATTATCCTTATCATGGGATGTGTTCTGTTGCTTGTGTGGTGACGTCATTAATTTCTTCTTATTTTTCTTTTCCTGTTTGTTAATTATTGCATTATGCAATTAAGTGATGTTGAGTAGGGAGATATCTAAGATCTCAAATTTGAATCCAATATATACTAAAGTAGATAAATAAAAAATATTTTTAGGTATGAGTGTGTCCCTGCGTATATGTGCGTTGCCGCTAAAAAATGTTAGACGTGGATTTGTTGTATGATTGTTTCATTTTTATTAATCTGAATTAAAATATTACTATGAGGAAAATGAATATTTGAGTAGTAATTACTATTTGACAATTCTTTGTATTTTCCTTCAACTCTTCTTTGTCATCTTCTCTTGTCACTGTATTCTTTCTCTTTCTTCTCATTTGTTTTATCTATGGTGTAGTTTGTGATAGTTTTTTGTTTGTATGGTTTTGTCCAAATTAGTGGGTCGCAATTGAAAAATATAGATTTTTTTACTACTAAATTTTTATATTTCTTTTTATAATATTAAATGTCATTTTTAAGTGATTTTCTATTTTTTTATTTTTTCATTCTCAATATTTTAAAATCACTTAAAAAATATCAATTCATATTATAAAAGAAAATTTTTAAAATTTAATAGGAAAAAATATCATTAACAACATTTTATTATCTTACACAAACGCTCTCCTCGTGCCATGATTTATTCCGGAGTTTCACACACAAAATCTCTAGTCTCATTCTTTTATAATAATTTTCCTATAATAATAGATCTCAGAACTTTTTAAGGGGCTGTGCCTTCTTTTGACTTATAACTCCAATTTCATTTTAGTCTTCGTTTTCCGCTTCAGTTTTCCTACTCCCATTATGTATTCTTCGTCTTCCCATTGTTAGCAAATTTTAATCATTACCAATTCTTAGGAAATTAAAATCATCATTCTATTTTTTTTACGACGTGGGAAGAATTTTATCTAATCTCAATTAGTAAATATTTGTGAATTAAAATTTCATTGTATTCTTGACATGTGAAATGAGATATACATTTCAGATTTTCGGAAATGATAACTTGACATATGAATTACATTCATTTCACATATCCTTTTAATACTAAAATATTAAATTAAGACATTATATTAATATATAAATTGAATAATTCACTAAAAGTTTTTAATTTATGTTATTTTAAGTTGTTCATTACATAGATTGAACGTTCTACGCTATAACAGGAGATATTAAGTTATATGTTGCCCTGAGCATACATCAATTAACGTTTGTTCCAAGAACAACAAATATTAATTTGTGGGGTTGGTTTTTTTAAATTTTTCGTCAATATTATCTTCCACCAAAACTATGGAAAATTAATATATAATACTAGAATAGATAAAAAAAAATTCTAAATTTTTCAAGTACTACGTGTATCTCAAATAAAACTGTAAAGTATGGAAAAATGATAAAATACTAAAAAAATAAAAACATACTCTATTTTCAACAATTTTCATCTTAGAGCATCTACGCCTGAGGTTTGCAATAAAAGTTATAATTGAAGTTTTTTACCACTAAATCTTTAACAACTCTGAATTCCTGACCAATTTTTCAGAGTTAAACACTATTTGAATACAACCTAACAGGAGTTGAAAAAAAAAATGATTGAAAAATAGTTTTTTTGCATAACTGTCCCTTTACAGTTACAAAGAATGAATTTAAAATTTAAATAAGGTACATGCCTAACAGTCTCATAACTGTCCTAAAAACTTCTCTTTTCCCTTGGTCTCATAACTAATAATTTTAGAGTCCACAAGCCTTGAGCACTTAGGTTCCATTATGTATATCTTTGTAGCAATTGTTGCCTTGTTCTTCTTTTCGATTTGTTTTGATTCTCTATTTTGATCATTTTTGTCCGTTATCAGCGTTAGTTATGTTATCTCTTCTCTTCTCCATTGATCACCTAATAGGAAATAAATATCTGATTTCTATCCTTTTCGATCATCTACCAGAAAGTAAATAATCGATTTCTAATGATCATCATTGTAAATTATAATGTGTCTCGACTTTTTTGATCCCACGATTTTGTAAGACTTGACCCTTCGTAAAGTTCGATCAACATAACACATTTATGCTAATTCTTGACTTCATAACTACTCTTAGTGTTTTTAATATTTTTTTTCCTACTTTTGGATGCCCTCAATATTACAAGCAAACAATTACCTTTTGCAACTCCATTAACTTTTGGAGAAGCCTTGCATTAGTCAAGTGTTCCAGCTCCAAGTTTGGTCTGGTCAACAATCAAGTGTGAACCTTGCAATGCAAGGCTCTAGTTTCAACCTTGAGTATTACTAATAAAGGTTGTAAACGAATTTCATTAAATCCCTGGCACGTTCTCTTCTACCTCTTCCTCCATGAAATTGATTCTCAAGTTGCCATTAATTTGGTTGAATCTAAGAACCAACCACACGATCCTTGTCACAACTTGATCAGGATATACATATCAGACACACTTTGGCCTAGTATATTTTATTCCTCAGGCCATTCTCTCAATGAATAAATGTATATATGATCTTAATTTTGAGACGTTACAGGCTAAAGTATGTAACATAAATTTCATGTGAAAACTCATTAAAATATTGTGATAATCACACTAAACCACGCTAAAAAGAATTAGCACAGTGTACCACCATTTACTTAATATACCCCACAACTTTTTTAACTATATAAAACCATCAACTTCTCCAACTTGTTCTTGTTTATAGATTATAATCTATAGATATAACCTAAAAGAACGATACAGTATAAATACGGCACATGGATCAGAAGACTCTGTGGCAGAAGAAGACAAAAACGAGGGAATATAATATCATATTTTTCAAATTAGAACCTCACATGTACTTCAAACCATGTAAATATCCTAAACGCTAACCCTTCATTAAAACCTGGGTAGAAAGCAACATCTAAACTAACCATAGTCAAGTATAAACCAATCTCAACCTTATTCAAAATACTAAATAATCAGAGGTTAGGTTATTAAATTCTTAAAAAATTTATGGAATGACGTGCAAGGCAAACCTCGTCTTCAGAAGGAAACAGTTCCGAACCTCATGTGTCCCTCCGAAGACACAGCAACGAGTTCCTGTGGCGGTGGGTTGTGAAAAGTGGAGATGAAATCAGAGACAGTGACACTGATGCTGGTGAATCTAGCAAGTATTATGCAGAGAGCAGATGAGTCGTTGCTTCCAGGAGTGTACAAAGAGGTTGGTCAAGATCTGAACGCTGACCCCACCGCGTTGGGTTCGCTCACACTGTTTAGATCACTTGTTCAGTCTCTGTGTTACCCTCTGGCGGCATACCTCGCCACGCGTCACAATCGTGCGCACGTCATAGCTCTTGGTGCTTTTCTTTGGGCTGCTGCTACCTTCCTCGTTGCCATCTCCTCCACCTTCCTACAGGTTCTTCCTAACCTATTTTCACCTTCTACTCGTCAATTCTTTTGTTATATACCACAACTTTAGAGCTAGATATCAGTCTTATAAATAGGAATAACGGTCTATAATATAATGAGAGTAAAATACTCCTGCATCAGTCACTTGAAGTCATATATTAATTAGAGACATGATAGAATTTAGAATTTAGAATTTAGAATATGTAACTAGGTACAAACCTCACTATTAGTCAATTTTGTAAGGTTTAGTCAGTTTTGTAAGGTTGAATTATACTAAAAATTCACTTCTTAACATTATATGACATCCACAAGTAGAGTTTATTTTAACGAGATTTATTATTTTAGGACATATTGTTTCACTTGCTATTGAGCCGTTATATCTAATTATTTAATAATGTCATATTATACGCTCAAGATATATATACTTTGGTGTGAGTGAGTGTGTTGGAAGTCATACATCGAATAGAGATAAAACTAATTTATAATATATAAGTAAGTGCAAATCTTATTTTACAAATCGATTTTGTAGAATTGAGTTAGACTTAAAATATACTTGACTTCAAAATGTAAACATGAAATATTTACAAGTAATTAGGTAAAAATTCAAGTTTTCCTAGACTCATGTGCATGTTTCCTAACAATTTGGTGCTGCAAGATATGGATGATCAGGTGGCAATTTCAAGAGGTTTAAATGGGATAGGACTTGCCATTGTTATTCCAGCAATTCAGTCGCTGGTTGCTGACTCAACCGTTGATAACAACCGAGGAATGGCTTTTGGGTGGCTGCAACTGACCGGAAACCTAGGAAGCATTATTGGTGGTCTCTTCTCTGTACTCATAGCCTCAAGCACAGTTGCAGGTATACCTGGGTGGAGAATAGCTTTTCATCTGGTTGCATTGATCAGTGTTATTGTGGGAATATCGGTACGTCTCTTCGCTAATGATCCACACTATTCAAAGAGCGATCACACAGCAACAAATGGAGCTTCAAACAAGTCCTTTTGTTCTGACATGAAAGACTTAATGAAGGAAGCAAAGTCAGTGATAAGAATTCCAACTTTTCAGATAATTGTGGCTCAGGGAGTGTTTGGATCATTCCCTTGGTCAGGTTTGTCTTTTGCCACGCTTTGGTTAGAACTAATAGGCTTCTCCCATGTGACAACAGCGACCCTTTGGACCTTATTTATAGTTGCTGGTTCATTTGGATCTTTATTTGGAGGGTGGATGGGAGATTTTTTATCCCAAAAATTACCCAACTCTGGTAGAATAGTATTGTCACAAATAAGCGCTGGTTCAGCCATTCCTTTAGCAGCGATTCTGCTGTTGGGATTGCCAGATGATTCATCCACTGCCTTCATGCATGGTCTTGTTTTAGTCATCATGGGATTCACCACAGCCTGGAATGCTCCAGCCACTAACAAGTACGTTTCATAGCTTATGTTTTTTATATTCAGAATTACTATAAGTTTTAAGCTGTGAGGAATTATCATTGGTAGATAGCCTAATCAAACATTTTTGTGTAATTAATATGGGATTCTAGTTTTCTTAATACACTGTAGTTGTTGTTTAGCAGCTAAGAAGGGTTGAACATTGATTAAATGCAGCTTGTTTTAGTTTTATTTGAAATGTAATACTGTGGACAGTCCAATATTTGCAGAAATAGTTCCTGAGAAGTCTCGAACAGCTATATATGCTTTGGATTGTTCATTCGAGTCTATTTTGGCATCTTTTGCTCCTCCTATTGTTGGAGTGTTGGCTCAGCGTGTTTATGGTTACAGACCAATCCCAAGGGGATCCTCGGATTCTGTGGGGATTCAAACTGACAGGGAAAATGCTGCGTCTCTCGCCAAGGCACTTTACACTGCAATTTTAATTCCGATGATAATCTGTGTCTCCGTCTATTCATTGCTTTACTTCACCTACCCAAGGGACAGGGAACGAGCAAGAATGGTATCGTTAGTGGACTCAGAAATGCTCCATCTACAACTGGAAGATGCCACCAAAGAACAACATTACCAAGTTACTGATTTAGAATCAAATTGGGTGAATGATGACAAGGAAAGTAGCAAGTTCCACATCGATTATCCAAGGGAAGAAAGCGTGGAGGTAGATGATGATGATAAGAAAGTTTTGTTGTCCTAGTATTAGTTCACTTCTGCAACCAAACACTGGTTCATTGATCAAATTTTATAGATATGTATTGGACAACTCTGAAAATTGTTGGTATGATGTTTATTCCTTAATTTTTGATGAATGAATCACATTCAATGATTCTTGATGTCTCCAAATCCCCTGGCATGGTCATTTCACTTTATGTCAGGGGTGCTAGATCTCTGTATCATCTATTCTTGAATATTTTTGTATTTTAAAAATTACTTTTACATACATTATTTAAAATATATATATATATTCTACTACACCAATCAAATCAACTATAAGTTTCCTACTATTTTTTTTAATTCTTAATATTAAAAAATGCTTAATTCCTTTTCTTCTTAATAAATTAAAAATATTTAATAAATTGAATTTAATGTTGCTTAAGCCTTGCCCTCTAGACGCTTAAGATTATAGGTTAGAAGGAGTTTTCTCATAATTGTTATGAGAAAAACTCTTACAAATAATATGCTAAATTAGCCCAACAATGAACAAAATTCCTTTAGTTCCCAAAATTGTAAAATTGACATCTCTGACAATATCAAAACAATGATCAGTTTACCGACTGATGATTATGTTATTCTTGGAAATACAAAAATATTAACTAAACTATTAATGTTCTAATAATTTTAAAAACTAAAATAAGTTTCTTTTATATTTCAAGAGTTAAGGCATTAATTGAATGTATTGTGACCTTTTGACTTAATGGTCTATCGATTCGTCTGAACTCTAACAAGTGGATGATTTTTCACTTAATTTATCACAATATAAAAATGGGACGCGTAGAACAAAAAGTAAATAATTGAACCCTTTTGATCCCCTCCTCCCCAGGCTTTTGGTGCAGACATGGTTCACATGAATCTGAGCCGTTGACTGGGCCATCGGGATGAGAAAGAATATTATAGACGGTGGAGATTGAATGAGGCATAGATAGGCAGTGAAATTGTAACATCTGAAACGCGCCATGTGATGGGTCTCCGTCTCCTACCACTTTGGCAGCACACAATTCCACTCTGACACTTATACTAACTTCATTTTTTCCACTTCACTCACTCACTCACCCATAGTGCAAACTTCAAACTATAAAATCCCACCCTTCCTTTTCACACTACCCTTCCCCTTCCTTCTTTCTTTCCATCACTTCCTAAATCTGATGCTATTAAATTCGCATGTGACCCTTCTATGTATTAATTACTATATAGCTAGATCTTAGGGAGCCTCTGTTTGTAGATCTTGAAGCAAATACCAGGAAAACCAATGGCTCAACTCAATCTCAGAAAGGTAACACTGTTCTCTGCTGTGTTGTTCCTTTCTCTATCCATTTGCATCAGTTCTTGTTTGGAACCTCAATGTGAGACTACACACTTGTCTGCTACAAGAAAAATGTTGGGTGCAGAAAAAGAAGACCTAGAGAAGCCTTTCAAAAAGAAAACCACCACTCAATCCACCAAAAATCAGACCAAGCTCATCAAACCCACTGCTCTGTCCTCAAAGAATCAAACCAAGACCATCAACAAATCCGACAACATTTCCTCAAAAAATCAAACCAAAACCCTCAAATCCAATATCCTTTCCTCCAAAAACCAAACCAAAACCACAAAACTATCCAACAACATCTCCACCAAAAACCAAACCAAGCCACTCAAGCTTAATTCAACTTCCAAAACCAAGCCTACCACCGATACTGCCCTCAAGAAACTCAACATCTCCACCGCCACAAAGATCATTAAGAAGCTCAACGTCACCTCGAAATCCCCAACATCAAAACCCAGCACAGTCTCTTCCACTTCAAAACCATTGGATCTCGCGAAAGCAAGTAACAAAACAACAAAAGCCACCGCCACCAAAGACGACGCAAACAAGAACAACAAGCAAGCTAAAACAGCAAAAGCAGATCAAAGTCACGAGGCAACAGACAAGAAACAAAAGACTCCACAGCAACAAACCAAGAAGAAACCTACGATACAAACACCGCCGAGTTGGATTCTGGACGAGGAAGATGATTTGGTTTCAGAGTTCACAGATCTACCGAATAGATTCCATCAAACACTCCTCCCGGACCTCGAACGAATCTCAACCACTTCCAAAGCCTACATCACCAAAGCCAATAACGAAATGACAAAAGGTTTCAAACCCTACGTGGGAAAAAAATACGCACCCACCGTCGCCGCCGTTATCTCATGCTTCTTAGTATTGATCCCTTTGCTCTTAGTTTCTCTCCTCTGCTCAAGAATCAAAGCCTATTTCTCCCTCCAGAAAATCTTGATCTTCATCCAAGTCTACCTCTCTATCTACTTCACCGTTCTCTGCGTCACATCGTTGTTCACCGGTCTCGAACCACTCAAGTTTTTATACTCTACTTCGCGGTCCACGTATCTGTGCCTGCAGGTGCTGCAGACTCTCGCTTACGTGTTCTATTTGCTGCTCCTCCTCATGTATCTCGTCCTCGTCTTCTCCACCGACTGTGGGCTAAGCTCCAAGTTCTTGGGCCTGGCCCAGGTATTGGTGGGCTTCGCTGTTGGGCTGCATTACTACGTGACGGTGTTTCACAGGGTGGTCTTGCAGCAACCGCCAAAGACGAATTGGAAGATCCACGGGATTTATGCCACGTGTTTTCTTCTCATTTCCCTTCTTGCCAGAGCTGATAGAAGGAAAAAGACTTACGTGGAAGACGGTGGAGGAGAAGGCAAGAAAAATTAATGTATTTTTTTTACTGTTATTTTTTTTTCTCATTTCAATTCGATTCAATTTAATAATTAAAGCAATATCCAAAAGCAACCAAGCAAGCTTATTCTATAAATAAGACGACAACAACACTTTAATGCTTCCTAATTTTCATCAAAACCGGAACGTTCCAATTCTCACTCCCTGAAGTACAATTTGCAAACTTCACTTATTTTATTTAAATAAATAAATTTAGGCTTAAATATCTTTTTTACTTCATTTTCGTAGTGTTTGTTACGGATGGTCTTCATTTTGACTGAATGTTTAAAATGATCCTCATTTTTACCGAATGTTTAAAATGATTCTCATTTTCGCAATTGGGGTTTTATTTGGTCCTTTTCTGTAACGCCATTTAAATTATTAACGAAACATCGTACATGTGGCACGGTTTGTATTAGGGTGTGTTACGTGTATTGTACAAGTGTGGGTAATTAGATATTTGGAGATAAATAAGTGAGTTAGGGATTTGGTAAGGAATGTTTGGGCAGTTGGTGAGTTTTGGCAATCTTTTTCCTCCATTCCCAATTGGTGTTGCTGCAATCTTCTTCTTTCTGCAATCCCATTATATAGGTATGTTACGGTCCCAATCTTCGTGCACTGTTGGTGGTTCAACGAGAAATGGATTAACCCCGAGTTGTAGTTGCGGAGAGATGACA
>Ga0099823_1008832_pt1 | contig 10241 bp, 6 predicted proteins | sample CowpearedBW_FD_76831 | JGI IMG/M metagenome (GOLD analysis project Ga0099823, IMG submission 76831) | Root nodule microbial communities of legume samples collected from California, USA - Cow pea red BW | ecosystem: Host-associated > Plants > Roots > Nodule | place: USA: California | collected...
AAGACAAAAAAAAAAAAAACTCACACTCTACATGTTTGTAGGATCTTCTATTCCAACAATAACCATAACACATTAATATGAAAAATTAAGTAGCATATGCACTTTTTGGACTAAACTATCACTTAATTTTGTTATAAATTATATCATATGCACTAATAACATGGTTAACTTTCAAAATAATCATGAAAAAAAAAACAACTTTTATTGACAGTATATTTTTTTACAGAGGATAAATGCCTTAACATCAAATTTGAATTATAAACTTACATAAAAAAAGAGTGGGGATGGCTTTTACAAAGGATTTTAGGCCTTCGAGATTTTAAGCCATAAATGTTTGTTTTGTGAGGTTTATAATTGATTATAGTTAATTGAGGATACAAGGAACTTTAAGGAATTTAAATTCAAATGTGTAACAAATGATTGATAAATAATCTCATCTCAGGTTTCTTAAGCATATGGTTAAACTATAGTACAAAAATGTATTAAAAAGAGTATTTGCAAAAGTTAATCAATGAACAATAAACAATGTGATAGAGTTAAAAATAATGGAATAGAAAAGTGTCGCAACTGAAATTGCGGCGGGATGACGAACCAAAAAAGAAACGAATTTAAAAAAGAGATTTGGAGTCGCCACCATAGTTGTTTCTGGAAAATTATGGAAAACCATAAACATAAAACAAGTATGCGAAAAATCAAATTTTTGGGTTCGGGAGTCGATTACGCGTAGAGAAGGTGTTAGCACCTACAACGCTTGCTTGAGGCTGGTACCTTTAATTAAACATGCAAAGTTGATGTGGTTTTCATAATGTTGATCTTTCCCAAAAAATAATAAGACAATAATACTAGAAAGAAGCAAAAATATTTTTTGTTTTTTTGAGCCCAACAAAGATTTACCTTGGTCCTATGTATTCTCATTCAAAATGAGAAATCAGGGTTACATAGTTATTTAAAAGATATCTAGAAAACTATTTAAAAAATGATTTAACTTTTGGGAAGTGAAACTGACCTTGCTCCTACGTATCTCGCAATGGAGAATCAAGGATCGCGTAGTTCTTAGAAAAACGGTTTGTTTGAAAATGTTGACATTTTATATTTTTGAAGTTTTTAATATTTTTTGACATTTTTCATTGTTAAATTTATTCTAATTTTTGTAATTTTCAAATATTTTTGTTTTTTCTTTTCTTTTTAGAAAGAAAATTAAAAAGGCAAAATTTAATTAAAAAAAGTAAAAGTGAAAAAACAAAAATATGAGGAGACATGAGAAATATATGAGGTGCATGAAACAAATGAGTAGTATTTAGTAGAGATGGGAGTGCAACGAGTAAATTCAGAAAAACAAGACCAAAATAAGTAAAACACAAATGGGCCGTGCAGTCCGTAAAAATAGTGGTGTGTGTGATAAATGTGGAGGTGTGGTAAGTAACACAGAAATATATTCACAGTACAAACAAAAACAAGAGGGGGTGCGAGGTTAACGAAGATTGGGGTGCACAAAATAAATCATCACTCAGTAACAAACAAGACGTGGGGTGCATAGAATAAAGATGGAGGTGCAATGAGTAGAAGTGGCAAAGTGGGCTGAGCCCAACTCTTTAAACATTAGGGTTCCCTCTCCAAACCCCAAGAGTTCTTCTTCCCCAACGCACAACCATGTGTTCACAGAACCAGCCACTGCATCTTTCGAAGCACCTCTGACAGCCAACCAACGTTGCCGCCATCACCTCCGATCCATACCGGAGCCGTCGCCGTTGGCTCCAGTCACCGCCGGATTAAACTCATCTTCGATCTTTTCTTCCGCGAGACGCTTACCTCGCTCGCGAATGCCGCTGGCGCAGCCAAAGCCACCTCCGGTGATGCCGATCGTCGCCGGCGTCCACGTGTCTTCTCCTTCCTCTTCTTTCGATTTCTCCTTCAAAGAGCCCCTGCGACTCGCCACCACGCACCAGCCACCGCGACTGGGTCCGCAACCGTCACGCCACCACGCTCCATCGTTCGAAGCTCCGACTGGCCGCCGGCGATGCGGCCGGCGATTTTCTTTCTTCTCCTGGTTTCTCCGTTTCTGATTGGATGTATGTGATTGGGGAAGATGAAACGTGAGAGTTTGGTACTGTTTGGTATCTGTTCTTTGATTTTACGCAGGTGAATGATAAAGATGAGAAAAAAAAGGTTAACTGATGATGGGAGAGTGCGTGACAGTGATGATGATTTTTGTATTCCGGTGTATGCGTGAATGTTGTATAACTGTTGGAACAGCGGCTCGAGGATGATGAATGATGGTGTAGGTAGAAGGGTGGGTTTGGAGTGTTGTATTGTTTTGTTTGCGGTGTATGCAAATTCGGGTGAATTGGAGACAAGTGTGGGCGCATGAATCTGATGGTGATGGATGAATTTTATGTGTTGGGCTGGAAAACGTTGTGGTGAGACGAGGACAAGTAATCCCGTGAGTGCCTCGGAGGTGTATAGAATACGAAGAGTGTGTGGGTTTTTTGCGTGGATGTTTCCCCTGCGGGAATGTGAGTACAATGAAGGTTCTGAATGAATGGAGAGAATGGTGGAGATAGGGATGAAACAACAATTAAACATGAAGGAAGAACATCGTGCTTTGAAGTGTGTGTCGGTTCTGTTATGGAATGAAGATGATGAATGGTGTTGATTGTGGAGAGTTTTAGTCTCTGGTTCTGTCATGGAACGAAGATGATGAATGGTGTTGATTGTGGAGGTTTCTATCTTTGCAGGGGAGATGATCTTGAGATTAGAAGATGAGGGAAGGAATGGAAACTAGCGAAATCAGAGCGTGTGATACATTTGAATCACGGGTCCAACAGATAAAATGCAGCAAACACAATATTATCATGTTCGTTCATGGCATTCAAGGATTAGATATGAAACATATCACACATCATGCTCACTCAAGTATCGGTGCTTACCTCTCGGAGCTTTGTGCTGGCGGTCTCAAGTCTTTGTCCCCGATGGATTCTTTTTGCTGTCCGTTTTTTCCTTTCAGATGGTTATGAAGTTTTTTCCTTTTTCTTTTCAAATGGCTATGCTGTTATTATCATACCAGTTTCCTCTTGCATTCACTTTTGTCAATGATCAAAAGCATGAGGCAGGTTACCTTCCAGCCACCTATTAGCGTTGCTGCTACCTCTGCTGCTAAGACTGTTATGGATGTGTTTTTATGCTGAGAGGCAGAGATGGATGGGGTAAAATATGAAAATTTGAACATTTTTCTTGCATGATGGAGGAAAGGGATAGCAGGACCAGTTGCCGTGGACTCTAACTTCCTCTTTTTCATTTTTTTTATTTTGAAAAAGGAATAAAATGAAATAATATAAAATAAAAAGTAAATAAAATATGATTAAAATTAAAATTAAAACTAAATAAAAGATAAAATAAAATTAAAGGTAAAATAAGATGAGAGTAAAAGCATAAATATATTCGTATCCAAATCAATGTTTACTTTTTTTTGTATTTTTTTCTTCTCTTCCTATTTTTTTAAGTTTGAATTTTTTATTTTTTATCTGAATGAAATGAAGTGTTGACAAAAAAAATTGTACAGTTTATCTTGAAGGGAGGAGGGGAAAAAGTGGAAATAGTTAATGGAAAAGGCACATGCATAGCACCCCATTGGACCTAAAGGAAAAGGTGGTCATAGCAAGCCCCAGTTCTTCACATGTCTGTGAATAAGATCTGGTCATGGAAATACACAATCCCACTACAAGACACTCTCCTTGTGTTACCATGTGAATATGTGAGGAGAGAAGTTTTGCTTCTCTTCAAACTTCAACTTTCCATCTAAAAACTCATTATTAATCGGTTACTACTAATTCACTGGAAGAGATTATTCAAATGTCACTTTATAGTCTAATTCAAAATATCGAAGTATTAAATTTATGAATTTTTCTCTTGTATTTATTTTTTGTTGGTGTTTTAATTTAAACTATTAGAGTACTTTTTTTGTTTAAATTTACTTCATTTTATAGTTTAATTTGATGAATTCTTTTATATATAAATAGTAATGGTCTACAAAATTATGAAGTTTAATTTGTATTTTTAGGCGATATTTGATGTAAAACATTTATATGGTTGTACACATTATAAAATACTATTGTCTATTATGAAACTTTACAACAAAAAAGATAAAAAAAAAATTATTATGATATTTTATATATACCGTCACTCATTTATGATAATAGTGTAGTTCCATACCTTTATTTATTAGCCTTTGTCCTCTAATATTTATTAGAGAACTAGGTACCACTTTTTAGTGTAATTTACTTTCTCAATCACATTTCTCCATGCATAAGACTCTAACTTAAATTTATGCTTAAATGTTTATAGGGTTAATATAACTTCTGAACACTTATATTTTTTTAAGTATAATGTTTTGCTAAACTAACTTAAAATTTAGATATAACCATTAATAAAAGAAACAAAACTAATACTATTTAATTATTTTCGCTTATAGATAATTATATTTCATTATCTCATTTTTGAAGCTATATTATGATCACTAAGAAATTTCGGTACATCATAATTATTCTTTATTCGTGATATTCATTTTAACGAAAAATTGTATCATATAACATTTCATTCACCCCCTCAACAAAATATTAAAAATAATGTATTAAATAAACTTATTTTTTGTCTTAATAAAAAGAAGAATTACATTTTTGTAAAGCTTTTAGTATTATTATATACTTTTACATTGCTCAATAAATAAATAACATAAAATATGGGAACGAAACCAAATCCATAGGATAAAACTAAAACAAAAACAAAATTCCTAAAATTCTATACAAATATGAACATGAAAACTTGAAACTATAAAAATAATCTAGACTTATGATAAAAAATCAAGACTTACATTATATTTTAAAAGATGGATATTGAAAAACTCTTAATTTCAATTTGTTATGTAAGTTAAACTCATACTATATTTATATTATCTCAAACTCTATAGAAAAAAAAAAATCTCTATAAAAGTATGAGAATTTTTCAGATAGCGTGAGCTCAATACTATACAGAAACTTTCTTCAATTTTAAGTCAAAATTATTTCATTACAACATGGTAGATATATCACATGACCAACTTGTCATTAAAATATGTTTTTTCTCAAATTATACCAAAATTAAAAAATTTGACATCCTACGTCAAAATATATCTATTTCAGTTCAATTTCATTTTCCAATACTGCACATTTGTCGACAAGAACTTATCAAGACAGAAATAGATAATGAAATATTTATTCTTCATTTATACGAAATTCCCCTTATTATGCTTATTATAATACATTTCCTTACACCTAATTAATAACGGATTAGTATAAAATAAACACAAAATATTACCCTTTTCTATTTTTGGAAGATGTTCTGTTACCAAATTGGCTGGCTTTTTATTTTCGTTATACAAAATTGTTAGAATCAGAGAAGCAAAGAGAAAATAACAAGTGAATTGTGAGAGTTGAAGTTTTGGAGTTTTATGAGATAATAAGATAAAGGACAGTGGAAAGTATGTTTCTTACCAATTTTATATTAATAAGGTACGTGTCAATTTAACACGAAAAAGATAAGTTTTAATCACATCACTGGAATTAATGCAATTCATTCTTTGGATTTTTGCGCTTTGAATTTTTACAACATTCATCATCTTTCTTCGAATTTCTTGTATTGCGAATTCAGAAAATCGTGTTACATTCATGTCAAGAGATCATTTCAAAACCAAATTACCTTTCTCTGTTTTTCTTTGTCCCCAGTCTTTTTAATTAAATAGTCTCAGAAAGAAAATAATAATAAAAAGTATCTTTTTATTCACTTATTAAGGAATATTTTTTTGGAACCACGTGGAATAAATATATTGTTCAGAGATCAAGAAGCATAAGAATAATTTAAGATAGGTTTTTAAATACAAAATCGTAAAGAAGTTTTAAGTTTTAAATAAAATTGGTCAGGATAAACTCTATTTTATAAGGAGAACGACGTTTTATTTTTTATTCTAAGTCCAATGATATAATTGCTGTCAATTGATATGGTTAGGATAAACTCTATTTTTTAAGAAGAACGAAGTTTTATTTTCGATTCCAAGTCCGATGATATAATTGCTGTCAATCGACATACATACGAAGTATTGTCTGCGTTGGAGTCTATCCATTTCAGTTTTGTCTTTACAAGATGTTTAAGAAAATAAAAGGAAAAAGAAATATTTAAACCATTTAAAACCTTAACTTTTAAACTTTAAATGATGTAAAACTATTAGGTACGATAAAAAATATACATATATTTTAAATTTACCTTATCTCTAGTAAATATAAGATTTTCAACCAGATGTAGTAGTTATGTGAACAAAAAGTGTTGATTTTAAGTTTTATAAAATGTAAAAGATTATACAACTAACATAGATATTCTTTATCATGAAGGATTAGAACTAAAAATATATTTAGTACTATTTTTCATGTAAATTAGATTTATGTATATTACCCACTATACTATATTCTTCCTAATAGTTTCTGAAATTAATCTGGACACTCTAGAATTGTTTTCAATTATTTATAATTACCTATAGGAAACTGTTATGTTTTACAACGGATGCACCATCTGATAACTCAATTTTAAAAATATTTTGATCATTAAAAAAATTAATTTTTACATTTGTAAAGAAAAAGAAAGATTAAAGGGTAAAATAGTAAATGTAAATATGTAAAAATTTGTTAGATGACAAAATAACAGTAACCTTGACTTGATTAAAAACAAAATTAAGCAACTTAATTCAAAGCAGCAACACTCCTAAAAGAAAAGGTTGTATAAAAAAGTGTTTTTGCTAATAATCCATGAAAGTTTAGATTGAAAGCAAGATTTGTTGAAACAAGCGTACGAGTTTCTCTTTCAGACAGTCCTTTATTATTAATAATATCCTAAAAATTAGAAACATTACCCTAAAAGATTAAGCCAATTAAGGATATTCATATCTCTGCAGTGTGCATGAACGTACGATTGGACACTAACCTTACAAAAGGGTGGTGGCCAATCACACTCATTCGATCTAGATGAGATCAATGCCCTTACCCTGCCATACTGTTATCTTCAAAACTGTCATTTTCACCCTAACATAATCATTTTCTTAATTAATCTCTTAAAAATCAATTATATTATTATTAAAAGAAATTTTAAGTCTAATTCAAATTTTACAAAATTAATATGTAGATATTTGAGTTCCTTCACATTTTATAAGTCACCAGCACTTTCTTAATAATTATACAGTTGTTCATTTTAATGGAATATGCTTACCTTTGTCTATTAAGAAATGTTCAATTTTTTTTATCAGCAATAAAAAATATGAATTGAAAATAAGAACAATAGGGTGACCCAACTCTTATACAAAAAAAAGGAAAAGAAAAGAATATGCTAGTAAATACACCAACAGACATAATAAAGGATAAAAGTTCATACTCAACAACAAATTAACATCCGCAAATCCAATCAGAACCAACTTTCCGACATAATAACAAGAGTTTTTACATCAAAGCTTCCACAATATCGACTTTCGAAACTAAAACTTTAAGAACATGATTGTTGACATTTGCGTCCTAAACGTTAGTATATTTAGGGACGCTAGTTGATCATCACACGAATCTTCATCCCACCACTTTCAATCAAAATATTAAAATAATAGATTTGCATATCTTTATACGATGCTCAATTTTCTTATTTTTACTCGATATAAAATTTAGACTTATACTTAAATTTTTAACAACTATATAAATTAACTTTATATTTGATCTAGTATAGATTTTCAACATGATTTAGCACGTAACAAGTTCAGTCGCAATCAGGTAAAGATAATTCGGTAGAATCCACCACTGTAGAACCAGAAAAGCTTTATTATAAATGTTTTAAAATTTTGTGTTGATATGTATATGTTTGTTTGTTTGGTGTGTATTGTTGTGAAGGTGGAGATTATTGAGTGATGAAGAAGATCCTGTGGGTAAAGTTTATTGTTTGTGAAGTATGAAGAGACTTGAAATGCACCACAGAAATGAGTAATGAAGGGCCAGGACCGTACAGTTTTCTGGGTTGGTGATGATCATAAGTCTCATCAGCATGTTTTATGATTTTAATGAGACATGAGTTTTGAGTGTGACTGATTTCTGTATGTTATCTTCTCTTCCTTCATTTTGTTTTTTGACTTTGCTTCTTCGAGGGAGAGGACTTGTCATCAAGTGGCACAAAAGGTAGATCGGATGGTGACAAAGATAAAAAGTGTGGATCCACACACAGATCCGTCGATAGAGATTTCACATCATCCAACAAAATGCAGCCCTTCTTTTCAACTAAACTTACCATTCTATAATCTTCTAATTTACCATACTCTTTTTTAAGAGTTCAAATACTCTTTATTCTTACTTCTACGTTTTTAAAATCAATGATAGTTTAAATGCATTTTTGTCTTTCAATTCTTGGAATACCTTTTAAAAATAAATACATAAAAGCAGTTTTAAATTTTAAAACAAATCATACATTATATTATATAAAATGATTAACTCTAACGATATTATTTTAACATATTTAAAATTATAACAATTCTTTTACTGGTAGAAGATTTAAAAATTCAAGATATAATATATTTATAACCGCGTTGTTTAAGAACAAAACTATATAAAAAAAAAAAATTAAGCTTCTATTGATGTATGATAATAGACTCTAACAATGGAATCTATCTTAACAGATTTGAGATTGCAACACTCTTATCTCTTTCTAGCCGTGTGAGACTTGAAACTTTGACACTATAAGAAAATACTTTATTAATAATCAATTTTAGTGACCAAAAGTTGTAAGTTACTATAATGGACAATTTAGATACTAATTTAAAAAATAATTTTTTTTAATTATTAAAATGTTTATTATTATGAATAAAAAGTTATAATTGATCGATAAATTAGTCACTAATTCATTAGAGACTAATTTAGAAACCAATTCTTCCAGTAGTAAAAACTTTAGTAACTAATATTTAGTGATCAATTTCATTTAGTAAATTTTAAAAACTAATTTAAAGACAAATTATAATTTTTTAATCACTAAAAATTATTGTTAACGAAACATTTTCTTATTTTCTTGTATAGTATAGTGTGAGTTATAATATGATCATAAATGTGAAAGAACAAAAGGATGAGAAAAATGGAAGAGAGATTGATGGTGCTTAGCAAGTGGGATGTTAAAAAAATATTACTTTTAATAATAAGACAATCAACTTAGGATGAAAACCTAATTTAGCTTGTTTTTCTTTTAGCAAGATTACTGACATGATTTATGAAAAATAATTTAATTTAAAGTCGTATGAAACTATTATACTGGACAAATTATTCCCTTAGTAACCTAAACATAATTGGTAAACTAAAAAGATTTTTTCGGGTAAAACTGTAGGAGTGTGCAGACATCACATTGATATCCAATTAATTGGAAATGGGTCAGGACCACTCTACACAATAATTTTTTCAAATAAATCTTGAACTCAGCAAGAAAAAACTAGCAACTCCTAATTAATTTGATAGAAAGTCTCCTAAATAATTTTACTAATCCTAATGATAATCTTCCTATAATACTAAGTTAAAAAAATTTGTTAAATCATTATATTATATATAATGTTTTTGTTGAATATATAGGAAGAGGATTATCAATTAAAGGCACATTGATTGTGATCTATTTATGATGAAGTTTTTCTCAGACCATTTTCACAGTTTTTCACAGGACAAAGTTCTTACTTTGAACGTTAAGTTTTTTATTGTTTCCAAATCTGAAATGAACAATGCAATAAACTGATGGATTTAGGGATCTGATAGCAAACTTGAGGACAGGGGGTGAAGAGACAAATGGCATAACAGGGACCATTTTCTGGATCACATTAATTAAAGATCAAATAATTGAGTTGGGTACTGTCGGACCAATCATGGTAAACAAACCCTAAAAGAAAATGAAAGTAAAACAAGGAGTGAAATAAACAAATAAATTTATGAAAAAAGAAAGAAAGATATGAATATATATTATATCTATATGTGCATATGATATAGGAATTCATCGGTGGATCATGAAAATGATTCACGGAACTACAGATAGGATTCATAGACGCACGTTAGGGTTTGAAGAAAAAGTGTGTAATAATTGGTTTGGAGAGAGAAAAAGAGTGTCACATATATAATAACAATGGATGCAAAAGAGAGAAGAATGTCTCTACCCACACGCACGCATGT
>Ga0099823_1008833_pt1 | contig 10240 bp, 5 predicted proteins | sample CowpearedBW_FD_76831 | JGI IMG/M metagenome (GOLD analysis project Ga0099823, IMG submission 76831) | Root nodule microbial communities of legume samples collected from California, USA - Cow pea red BW | ecosystem: Host-associated > Plants > Roots > Nodule | place: USA: California | collected...
CACCGATACTTTAATTTGGATTACGTATATGTGTTTGACATGTGTCTGATACTTTATGATACTTTAGCGATACCTATCAATGAAGTATCTACTTGATAAATATCTAATTTATAAAATCGTAGTATGCTACAATAAACTCTTTGAATAGTGACAAATTTTAGTGACAAAAAATAATTAGTCACTAAATAATGACCAAATTGACAACTAAAATAGTTTCAAAAAATTATATTTAGTCTCTAAATTGATAATTAAAATAGTTTCAATTATGAATTAGTTTTAAAATTGGTCACTAACATTAACTACCAAGTTTTGGCTACCAAAATAATTGGTCTCTAATTTGAAAATTTGGATTCACATACTAACAATCATATATTTACTATGTTTGTAAGAATTATTGTACACTTTCAATTCATATATCACGTATCCTATCCTATACATATGGTATCCGATACGTATCGTATACTATTATTTTGATAAATAAATATATCGACGTATCAGATACGTGTCACGTATCATATCTATGCATCATAGTCTCAGACAATTGCAATATTATTATTTGATATTTTTAAGGAAATAAGTTAATCATTTTAGGGGTATTTATGTTTACTTAAAAAATTAAATTGTGTTAATGAAATTAAAAGAAATAATATAATCTGTTGTAATTTTTTAGTCAATTCCAACTAAGATTACAACACGTGGAATTATCAAATTGGCTTAAGAAAATGAAATGGGAATATGTGATATTATATGAAATATCACAGAGTTGGGTAATGTCTATTTAAGGTGGCAAGTCCATTAATTTGCATTGTAAATGTCCATATAATTTGTATTTTAATCTGTTTTTAACTTTTATAAATTGTATTTATAATTAGAATCTGTGGATAAAACAGGTTAGTTCATACTTAGAAAAATATATTAAATTTTTTCACATGTATTAATAACAACAAAAAAGTGAAAGGTTGAACTTCAGATTGAATTAGAAATAGTAAATTAACTCATACGTTATGTAGATCGTACATAAAAAAATCACATTAAAAGTTTATGAAACATTTCTTCAGCTAATCTCTTATAAAACAATTATTCATATTCAATTTTTTATTTGTGTTAAAAAGTGGTAGTACAGGCATTCCCAATACAACCTTTTTCATATTTAATTTTATCTCAAATTATTCTTCTAATTTAGTCTTGGTAATGTATTATACCTTTTAAATTTATCTTAAAATTTCTTTCTATTTTAATCTTCGCAATATTCTATACTTTTGGTTGTCCAACATATTATATTTTTGGATGTATAATAGTATATATTTTATGTAATTAATAAATTTTTAACAAATAAAAAAATTCTTATATTTTAAAATATTAATAATACCTTTTTAAGTTAAATATATTTTTATTTTTTAAATTATGGGTTAAATATACTTTTTATCCGTCAATTGTAACAAAAAATTGCATTTTTCTTCAAAACTATAATTTTGTTTGGTTTCGTTCATTTCTAAAGTAATGGATTTAATCCAAATTTTCTAATGACATTAAATTTTGTCTCACATGATAAATGATATTTCACAAAACATCTACATTGGTTACATTGCTTATAGTGACATGTGTCTACTTCTATTGAATCTTTTTTTGAATAAAAATTAAACCTTTTTAATGAAAATCTTAAAAATCTTCATTATACCCATTCCTTGTTTATTCTTTAAATCACAAAAATCTCAAGTGTTTCTCCATCCTCTTCATCACGTAAAGCTCTAGGAAGGGCACCCAAGTCTCGCCATTGTGCGCCTTATGACTTTCTTAAAACTAAACTATTTTACTCATTTTTATTGTATTATAGTTAAATATTTTTTTTAATTTATTTATTTTCTTTTATTTAAGGGAAAAAAACAAATGTTGATGTATAAGCAATTAGACATATTTCTTCAGCATCACACCATACAACTTATAATTAACTTATTTTACAATAAGTATGCATCTTATATTTTACATCATTTAGTTCATATTATATTTAGTTATATTTCCTTCCTCTTGAATTATGGAGGAGGAAAATTATGTATAGGATTCACTTGAATTATTGGAGTAGGTAAAAAGTGACTTCAATTTGTCATTCGATGATAACAAGTGCATTTGGTGCGATTACTAAGTTATTTACTGCATTCGTTTGTCATGCATTTCTTGGAAAGGCGGTTACAATATCGACAAGGAAGGGATCAAGCATATTAGGAGCAATCATCTATGATGAGATTATAAAATTTTGTTTTTCATACACAATCATAAAATAAGAAAGTGAGACAAATACCATAAAGATAAAACGAAATAAAGCCCAACATTTATATAAATATACATAGACTTTTTTTTATAGAGCAATTATAAATTATTTTTTAAGTGACTAGTCCAGATAAATGAGCTTTACATGACCAATAACAATAATTCAAAATCATCTTCTCCTGAATAAAAAAATTACTCATTTAAGTCTCCAAGGCATAACCTTCAATTAAAAATTAATTTAAACTTGAGAGAATATAACATATGTAAATAACCCGATTAAATTGATGTAAAAAGTCATATACTTTAATTGAAATAAAATAGATAAAATGATAAATCAATATATATTATTTATTTATGATAATAAATTTGATTTCTTACATATAAATTTATATGTATATATACATGTATTAAAATAATATTACTTAGGTAATTACAATTGCCTTTTTATTATCGTAATAACTTGTATATTTCTAATTAAATGAAATTCTTTAAAAACCTTGCATTTGGTTAGTGGATAAGATATTTGAAGTTAGACATGCCTCACACATTGGGAACAAGTTTGTGGTGAACATTGATCAAGTATCATGCACCTACATGAAGTGGAGCATCACTAGGATTCCATGTTGTCATTCCTTGGCTACAATGAAGTTTTTAAACATAAATGGAGAAGAATTTATATCCAATTGGTATAAGAAGTCCATGTATGAAGAGACCTACTCATCCATCATATTCCCCATCAATGTCCAGAAGGTGTGTGACATTACACCCTATCCTGATGTCTTGCCTCCTCCAAAAACAACATTGCCAGGTATACAAAAAAAAAAGATTACAAGAATGGGAGCAAAGAAAGGATGATACACAAATGAGCAAAGCGGGATTACGCAAAAGATGTCGTATATGTAGGCAAGTTGGGCATAACAAAAGCAATTGCCCCCAAGCATATCAGGCACAATCACAACAACCAACCCAAGCACCACAGGCTTTTGCTCAGTCATTCCAGCAACCTTCACAACCTTCTGATGCAACATCCCAACAACATTCACAACCATCACAACCTTTTAATCAACCATCACAACCTTTTAATCTACCAATATATTTTGTTCTTATATGTAATTGGGTACTGGTGGACCAATTTTTTTAGATGTTAAATTCATAAGTGGTGGACCACTTTCTTTAGGGATGTTAAACATTTAACTAGTGGACCAATTTATTTTGGAAATATGAATATGAAGTAGGTGTTCAATTTTGATGTGCAATTTTGAAGTGGTGGACCACTTTAACTTATAGTTATCGGTATGTATGTTTCAGAACCAGCGCCAAAAGTTTTTTATGCAACTTTAAAAAAAAAATATTGATAAAGACTACAACATTAACATTGATTTTCCAAATATTACATAAAGAACACAACCCACTCCTGCCAACTACAAGAACACCTCTCTAAGGTCATATTCTAATTTTTCATCAACAACATAAACACAATAACCATGTTTAGTACACAACCAACATAAACCACTCCAATCAACACCTTAATCCTATTTTCAAAAGACTTAATACATGTTTCCAAATCATAATCTTTTTTCATATGAGCAACCACTTCTTCTGCCATGCCGCAAGTTGTCCCATTTGTTGGGAATCGATAGTGCCACCAGCCCTTGCTTCATTCGTGACAATGCAAACAACCCTTTCTTCAATCTTCACACTGCCACTAACCTTTTCTTCATTCTTGACGTCGCCACAACCCTTATCTTCAATCACAACAGTGCTTGTAGAACCCCTTTCTTCAATCCTAACCTCAGTAAACCAACTGAAGCAATTAAACCTACCACAGTGTTCACTTCCACTTTGTTCCAAATACACCATTGACATCATTAACACAAAACAGAAAAACCATACAAAAATTACAAAACAACATTACCTTGAAGTTGGGCACCCCTGAAATCTTTTCCCTTTGTGTTGTTTTCACGGTTCTCAACACATACTTTTCACCACAATAGCAAGTGGGTGTTCCAGTTATGCTTCTACACCCACCTCCACCACAACAAGACATACTAGGGTTCTGCTTTCCCCAAACATTCGAAGTGGAAGATGAAGAAGAATTACCCATATTCGTGACTCAATGAAGGAGAAGAAGATGAATGCTTATTGAACAATTTAGGGATTCATAACATATGACACGTATTTCTGCCAAAAATTAAATTTTTTTACACTGCATTCCAATATAACTGACATGTATCCATAACACAAATCCACCTCAGCAACCACAAATGATGTTTACCACAACTTAACAGAAAGGGCATCTTTGATACCTTTTAACAAAATTGGGGACCTAATTGAGACTTCTCAAAAAAGAGGGACCAAATTGAGATTTTGGAACAAAAATGGGACCAAGGGCATAATTAAACCTAATTTTAATATGGTGAATTAGTTTATCATTGTGAAGATTGTGTTAGATGATGAATTACATGCACTTTTGTTTTCTAGCTCATCACTAGACAACTCGGACATTTTAGTGGTATCTTTGAACAACTTTTCTTATAATGCGAAATTAACTTTTGACATGGTCGATGCTAATTTTTTAAATGACACAACTAGGAAGAAGAGTAATATTAGGGTTACCTTTACTCAAAATAAAGTTTTAGGTATGGAGTTAAGGGGAAGAAATTCATACAAAAATTCTAAAAAAGGATTTATTATCGTAGCAAGCCAGGAAGGAAGTTAGGGACAAGGAAAGACATCACATGTTTTCATTGTAATAAATCAAGACATGTGACGAAGAGTCCATGATCTTCAAGCGAAAAATATCAAGGTGAGAGAAAAAACAATAGAAGAGATGATAAAGATAGATTTATTATTGCAATTGTATTTAATAATGAAGTTTATATTATTTATGAAGATGACTTTGTTATGTGCCAGAAGTATGAATGGATTATTGACTTTGTTGCCTCATTCATGCTACACCACATTGTGATTATTTAACATCTTATACTACTAGAGATTTTAGACATGTAAATATGAGAAATTATTTAACAATAGCAAGGTTATTGTCATTGGAGAAACATGTTTAGAGACTAATACCCGATACAAGTTATGTTTGAAGAAGTTAGAGACATTCTTTATATATGTCCAAGGCTTATCTCTATATAGGTACTTGACAAATATGATTATCATAATTCTTTTACTATGGTGGTAGCAAAAGAAGAGTAGTAAAATACTCTTTGTTGGATATAAAAAAAATTGTTTACACCTCAAATGAATGCAATTGAGAATTGTTCTACAAAAGTATGACATAAACAACTTAATCACTAGAGTGAGAAGGCCTCGCTACTCTTGCAAGACAATGGTTACTTTTTGTTAAGATGTACATTTCTTAAAACATGTTCGAATTGTATCTTTGGTAAGAAACATAAAATTTGTTTTCTCTTATCCTCCGCATAGAAAATCACATGTCTTGAATTTAGTTTAGAGTGATGTTTGCACTATGGAACTAAATCAATTAGTGATTACATTTATTTTATTACTTTTATTGATAATCATTCTAAAAGGGTTTGGACTTTTATTTTGAAATTCAAAGACCAAACAATTGATGTATTAAAACACTTACATACAAGTGTTAAAAGAAAAATAAATTAGAGTAGATAGTGGTTGTGAATACATATAACCAATTATAATGAATAATCGAATACAAACTTTACCTCAAATATCAATTTTATAAAATTGAGTTAGGCCTAAAATCAATTTTCATAATATAAAATTAAAACCTATTAATATGTATAGAGAGATTTATTTAATATATTGTAAAGCCTGGTATCATACTCCCTTCTATTCTAAAGAAACTATGCTCTCTATGTGTAAAGCATCTTAGAGCAAATACATTGCATAGATAATTGCCAAGAAGAAATATACATTGTGATTAAGCCATATCCATCCACACTCATTGTAGTTATAAACTAATAAAATTCTATACTTTTTAATTGACTAGTGTTAAATTTAGTAATAAGATGTGTTCATTTATTCTTCAAGCAAGATAATATATTTATTATAGTGTTTGATATCCTAAGGTAAATCATATTCATCTCCGCCAACAAGAGGGGCCTCGAAAGCACAAACCTTCGTAGAAACCACCGATCGATGGGTAGGTTTATATGTGAAAAATGTCTTGCTACAGCTTATTAAATTGTGTTACTTTTGTTCTTATATCAGTGGAAGCTTGCAAGAATTTGAATCATCAACTGAAAAATAAATTAGAATATATATAAGATAAAGATCTTTACGTTATGCCCTAGAATATGTAGGACGGCCAAGTAAAATCACAGAACTTGATAATGTAATTTATTGTATGAAGAAGAAGGAGAAGAAATTATTTAGCCCTAGTTTTTGTTTGTTAATTGTTCCATTGAGCAAAATCCATGGCGTTGAGAAGAAGCAATGTTTTTGCAATGGCAGTGATTGTGAGTGTAATTTTTCAGATTGAGAAATGCATCTCAGAGATCAATAGGCAAAGCTTTCCAGAAGGTTTTGTTTTTGGCACTGCTGCTTCAGCTTTTCAGGTTTTCTTTCCACTCTTCAACACTCACATTTTCTATTTGGATCACCCCATTCATCAATATTTTTAAACAAATAATCACTTTTATTTGTGCAGTACAATATAGTTACTGTTCAAGAAAGTTTTTTTTTTTTTTAGATTTTGGGGGAATAACTTTTTGAACACTCTTTTTGTTTTTTCACATTCTTGAATATCTTTTTAAAACACTTTTTATTTTCTTTTTTTTAACAATTTGGAAAATATTTTTTAAAACATGAAAATCAAAAAAGGATTTTCAAAATAATTGTAATTCATAAGATTCTGTGTGAGTGGAATATTACCATTTTGAATAAGGAAGAGAGAAAAATGAAGATAAACATGTCATTTTAAATAAGAGAGACAAAAGGTGTAAGTTTATAAAAAGTGTGAGTGTAAATAGCAGAGCCTTATTTCACCTGAAAAAAGAGGGAACCAAATGGGCCGAAAATATAAAATTAGTGAATCAATACCCATCTTTCCACAGAGCCACACTATTATGTCAATTTATAATTTTAATTTAAAAAACAATTGGAATGAACTGAGTTATTTCTTGTAGATCCACCATCGAAGCACTTGATTCCTAAGATTTAACATAATATGCAAAGTAATATTAAGAAAAAAAATTAGCAAATATACCTAATTTCAAAACATTAAAATATATCAGGTAAAACACTTATCATTGTGAATTAATAAAAAAAGTAAAATTCTATAATTACTATAATATAGTTTTTATTTTTACATATTTACATATCTGTTGAATTAATAATATTGTTGATATTTTTATAGTACGAAGGAGCAGTAAAAGAAGATGGAAGGGGGCCATCTGTGTGGGATACTTTTTCTCATTCACCTGGTAAGATATTAAAAATGACTCTGAATAATAAAAAAGAAATGGAAAAATTTTCTTATGTGTGCTTAGATTAATCATTTGAATACAAATTTGTCAAGAATTAAAGTAATTTTTTATATTTTATTTGAAGAATATAAGAACATTGTAAATTCAACTAGTTTGAAAAGATTTTGAAAGGAAACACAATATGTGATTATGTTGTTACTGCAATTTGTGTTGCATTTGTAACAGGAAAAATAGTGGATAATACTAATGCTGATGTAGCAGTGGATGAATACCATCGTTATGAAGTAAGATGAGTTTAGTTGGTGGCACCATACAATTTTATGACAATTTTAGTTTCATCATAATCATACTGAAGTTTAAGAACCTGCTCCACTTAACAAACTGAACCAAATTAATTTTACTTATATATACCAAACTCAATTCAACCAAACATAAAATTTTATCATCTTTGATTTAAGTGTCTAGCAAATTGATATTTTATTTACTGAAAAAAATTATCAGTACTTTTTTCTTTCTACTTTTTTTTTTATTTTATACCAAATTTTTTTTTTTTCAAATAAATGGTTATCTCAATCAACACTAAAAAGTTTATTAAATAACAATAAAGTTTAGAAATAGAAAAATTAGTCATTATATTTAATTATGTTAGACACTATTTTCTAAACTAAACATTATTAGTATCTAAAATAGTTTTTTTATTAACAAAAATTATAATTAATTTATAAATTAGACTTTAAAATTGATTAATTATTAAAGTTTATTTATTTATTATCATTAATTTTAAAATATAGACACTAATTTAGAATAATTGAATCAATTATAATAAGTAGATCGGTAACTAGAGAGAATAATTTAGATTCTAATTCACAAATTAATTATATTTTTTTACTAATAATAAATATTATTTTATATACGAATAGTTTTTAATTTATATAATGTATCTAACTTAATCAAAGATAATTATTTTTTATTAAATTTAGTTATTATTTAATACTTTTTTAGTGGAATTATTTAAATATTTTTTATTGAAGTTTGTAGTAATCATAAGGAAGAAGTAAGAGTTGTTAATTTGGTCCAGCTTACAAGATTTGGTCCTAAATCACATGGGCAGAGGTCAAAAAAGTCCACAGGACAAAAAACTACATATTAGAGAAGTCCACATGGGCCAAAAATCACCCTAACAGTCTTGTGGGTCAAGGCTAGTCCATGGACTCTCTTCTTAAACATGAAAAATGTATTAGTTTTTAAAATATATTACTAAACTTCCTATTGTCGACTTAGGTCGGCCAATCTAGACAATCAGCTCGTCGGCCCATCCAGAACATCGGCATGTCCGGACCGTCGGCCCAGGCCAACCGATTTCGATCATCAGCCCGTGGCCGTCCATCTCAATCGTTAGCCCGGATCGGCCCGTCTCGGTCTTCAGTCCATGTTGTCCCTAGCCCTTAGGCCGACCAGTCTCAGTCTTCGACTTGGACTGGCCTATCCAGACTGTGGGTTCGGGGTGACCGTTCAGATTGTGGGTCTAGATCGACCTATCTCAACCGTCAATCTGGCTAGAACTGTCCGAATCGTGGGCACGAGCCATCCCGTTCAGACCATCGGCACAGACTGACTCGTCCAAACTATGAGTATGGGTCGGCCCGTCCAGACAATCGACATGGATCGACCCGTCTGGACTATCGACACGGGCCAGCCTATCCAGGCCGTCAACACAGGCCAGCCTATCCAGGCCGTTAACACAGGCTATCCTGTATGGTTCATCAACATGGGCTGGCCCGCCCAGATCGTTGGCTTAGGCCAGTTTGTAGGGCCGACTTGTTCGCACCGTCGGAACCTTCCATACCGTCGACATGGGCTTGATGTTTGATTTAGACTGAAAAGATTCAAAGTGTTGTTTTTAGTGGGTCAAACCTTGACCCAAAGCCACTTGATAGAGGTCTTTGGGGACTGAAACTCTTTTTTGGCTCTTTCATTTGGACGTCCCCTAAAAGGGAGTTTAATAAAGTGTGTAACGTCCCATTTAATCGATAATCATAATTAAAGGAAACGTCACACAGGATAACATAGTCGCGCTGTCTTGGAACATAAGTATAACTCCTTACAATACTCAAGGCACACCACGATGGCAAAAGCCAAATAAGATACAAGGTTCAACAATACTCCAATTTAAAATTAAAGGCCAAGCAAATACATGGGCCATAGCCCTATAACGAAGCCTAAAGTAGTATAATCCAGTCCAGGCGGACTACACAGCGGAATCATCCATTCCCTGTTGACCTCGAGTGCCTCTCGCATATGCTCACATCAATAAATTGATGATCATCGCAAAAGGAGAAGAACCACATACAAGACAACCAAACAAGCAACAGGGTAAGCTAGAGTAGAAACAATTTATCATGCAGTCACATGTTATCACACAATCCAAACAATATTTATCAACCAATCATGTTATGACTTCTCAAACAATACACTAGACTCAGACTCGACTCATCCGGATTACATATAATCTAGTCGGATTCAGCGAATGCTTGCACTTGTGGTGGATATCTCTGCTC
>Ga0099823_1008842_pt1 | contig 10235 bp, 7 predicted proteins | sample CowpearedBW_FD_76831 | JGI IMG/M metagenome (GOLD analysis project Ga0099823, IMG submission 76831) | Root nodule microbial communities of legume samples collected from California, USA - Cow pea red BW | ecosystem: Host-associated > Plants > Roots > Nodule | place: USA: California | collected...
GTCCCATGTATACTTTTTTCAGTAACATAAAAAGAAATAACGAAAAATTTAAAGATTTTATTATTTGAATTAATTTTAATGCTTATATTATGTATAATGTGAAGCAGAGACTAATTAACGGAGGATGATAGCACCCAACACTATGATAGCAGGTTGATTATGATTGAAAACACAATCACTGAATGTATTCAGACCCTTCATTTTCTATTGTTCGGTGTTAAATATCAATAATAAATGTGTTGAAATTCTTTTAGCCCACAATAAAATGCATGACTGAAATACATCGAAATCATCATAAATAAACAAATAACTGTCAAATCAAAAATATGTTATCGTGGCATCAAAATGTTTTTTTTTTTTGTTTTGCTTTATACACGAGTAACTCTTACGCTACAATATTTTAAAGTTTTTATTTTTCATTCTTTTTAAAATGTTTCAAAATAAATTTGCTCAAAAGTAAACTGATTCGGTAATAAAATTATTTTAAAAACATTTAAACGAATTTATATGAATACTTAAAATAATAAAATCATTCATTAACGATTAATTTAAATGATAAAAAATTATTAATCACTGTAATATTTAATTTAAATATTAATTTATAAATTAAAAAATTATTGATTATTAAAATAATTATATTATAAATAAACATTTATTTATTTATGAATTAATTGAAAAGTAAATTTCTTTAATAGTAAAATATTTTAACTTGTTTAGTGACTAAATTGTTTAAAAATTAAATTTTTGATAAATTAAATTTTAAAAATTAATTTAGAGATCAATTATAATTTTTTATTTATAATAATAATTATTTTAATAATTAATAATTTTTTATTTTATAAATTAACATCTAAATTATTCACTAAAATGACTAATAATTTTTAATTACTAAATTAATTATGAAAAAAATATTTTTGTATAATGTAATCTTATTTATTACGATATGTATAATATATATGTTCATTATTCAGGTTGAGAATTTAATTTGAAGGAATTCGAGTTCATAATGTAAAATAACGACTTTTTAGAAAATTGACCAAATTTTAGGAATTCGAGTGCATAATTCGAGTTAATTTTTTTCCAAATTCTTTATTAGTTTCTGAAAAGAAATTGAAAATGCCATTGAAATTTAATTGTCCGGAAACGAATCCCGATTCAACTTCTAACATTTGACAACATTTTTCATATTTAGAAATTCAATTTCTTAAAAATTGAATTTGAAAAAGATTTCTATATTCAAAGTTGAAAACTCGACTTTTCAAAAATTAAACATTAACTAATTTTTCAATATCAATATTATTATTTCATACAGCAAATATTTTTTTATATTCGAGTTTTAAAATATAAAAAGTAAATAGGGAAAGTTTTGATCATAGCCGGAGCCATTATTAATGGATCTTTTAAATGACAATTTATAAGAAAATATATATAAATCAATACAATTTGAGTCTAAACCATGCAATAGATCAATATTACTTAAAAAAAATAGTTTTCAATCTTAATTTAACCTTTTTCTATCTATATTTAAACTCATATTTAAATTTTTAATAAATAATGAATCCATATATTATATTTATTTGAAGAATTTTCTTAAATTTATTGGAAAAATAAAACTTCGAATAGTCCACATATTGCCACCCACCTCTATCTTACCTTATTCAATTTTTTCTTCATACTTTTTTTTTTCTTTTCTTTCTTATTGCTAAAAATAGAGTAAGAGGTGGAATGAGTATTCTGAATACTGAATTCATAATTTTTTTTACGAAAAAATATGATAGTTTGACAAAAAAAATTACAATTTTTTTAATATGATAAAAAAATATTATTTTATTATTTTATTTTGATTAAAAAACAAAAAATTAATCTATTAAATTCTATTTATGAAAAAATTGTTAATTTTATTAAAAAAAATTGTCAAAAAATTATTCATAGTTTTTTAATGATGCATGTGGAGATCGTACCATTTATGTCTAAAAGGGAACTTTAAAATTTAATGCAGCTTTTGTAATCAGACAATGTTCTGAAAAGTAACAGAAACATGCATCAGTTGTCGGTGACGCCATAAAAGTAGGAAAGAAAGAAAGATATTGAGAAGAAGAAAGTACCAACCACATGCCTCAACCAGACACCAACTATTAAATTAGGGTTAGAAATGAAAGAGAAAAACATAGATAATTAACAAAAATTTTCTTTAATTCTTCTGGGTTTGCAGCAATTATGGGTTTGTGGGGCTTAAGAAATTAAAAAATGTTGGATTCATTAATACTTAACTGTGCCGACAGATTCAGATAATTTGATTAATGGAGAAGAGGTGCAAGAAGCGATGAGTTTGTGTTTCAAATTAAATAATAAGGTTGTCAGTGACAGAAAACTAAGTATAAGAGCGTGTGAGACTCACGGCTATGGCGGCAGCCGAATATTTAGGTACGTGTATTTATTAATGTAAAAAATTAAAATGAGACAAATTTTGTTAATACATGTGTATGTTTGTTTCTTTACATTTAATTTTAAAATATTTGTATTTAATTATTTTGGATGTATTTTTTCGGTATTAAGACAAGTTCCTATAGTATTTAAAAACATATAGATTTGTTTATTATTCTTATTCACATGTTGTATTGTATAAATGCAAGAAAAGAAAACCCTATAAGTGGAAACTTTGAAATATGATTACTTTCAATGGCGTTGTTATTGTTGTTATGACATCGAGACTGGTGTTACATGAATACTTTTTATTTTTTTATAAGACATTTAATAAGATAATAATGCTTTTACTTTTTTTAAGTTGATATATTTTAAGTTATTTTATATTGTAAAATAAAGATGTCATCATTGATTGATGTTAAGTGAGTGTATAGTAGAAAATGAAATGTTTGTATCACCATGGAAAAAATCATTTTATGTGGAAAAAAAAAAAGAAAACTCTTGAAAAAATATGAATAATAAAACAAATGTTAAAAATATTTTTTCAATAAAATGATTTGTATTTATTATGATATTGTTTTTTTCTTTAACAAGGAGTAAGACTGTTTACTTTTAATAAATAGTGGCTAAACACATAAAAGAATATGTTTAATAATATTGAAAAGAGTGTACATAATGAACAAATCGTTATTAATAAGATTTATAACACGATGATTACTATAAAAACCAATACTCTTATCGTATATAATAAGTTCGATAAAATAAAAATGATAATCATATTTTAACTCATTTTTTTATTCATTTTTAATTTATTATTTTTATTATTGTTAAATTATTTATTTTTAATTTTTGAAATAATATAATGGGATGATTTAAAAGTAATTAAAATAATGAATTAAAAGTGAATAAAAAAAATTAAATTAAAATATTATTATCCAGATAAAAATATGATCTTTAAACTATACATGTCTAATTTATTTTTTTCAAATTATTATAGACTAAACACATAAAATGCTTTATTTATCGGTCAATACAGCTTATCCATAGAGATGTATAAAAGATGAAGGAAGGAACTTGCAAGTCTTCACCACCTTATATTTTCCTTTCTCCTCTGTAACACGCGTTTATTCATACCCAAAACGTGTGGGCCTAATCCAGGGCAAACTTTTGCATCAGATGTCTTGTTTTCATCGTATCCACCTCCTCACTCATTCATCAATATTATTCCCAAATCTTTAATCACAGTTGTGCAATGGAACCATTAACACCACTTCCAACATTTCTCTTTATTAATGGACGCAAATGTTTCCAATGTGAAAGAACGAAACTCTCAAGAACAAGTTGATGAAATATTGAATTCTTGAATCAAGTTGAAAAAAGATTCATCTATAGAAGATTTCCTTATGTACATAAAAATTTAAAAATTATTATAGCTGATTATAATAAGTGATGAAGAAGAATTGAGTATTTCTTATGTTTAAATGTTTCTTCTTGAACGCGTGAATAACAGTTTTAATTACCTTTAACAGATTCTATTACTTAAAATCAAATATATATTCTAATAATGTTGTAGGGTAATGAAATTTCAGATCCATCATTCCTATAAGCATTTTTGGATAACCTTCAACAGTTTTAAGATGAAAGAATCACTTATAGAAATAAAAACGTAGTTTGAGAATTATGTTAAAATACAATTATCTTCACAAGTGTTTTTTAATTCAAAAGTTATCCTTGACTTGGGCCAGAGTGCCACCATTACAAATTCTTTCGGCTACCAAAATATGCAGAATTCAGAGGAATGTTTGAAAAGATTGTGCCGAAAGGCAAAAGTACACTTCAAGTAATTCTACTTACAACGGAAGAGAGCAAAACAACTTTACTTATAATTTCACATACTAATGCAACCAAATTATTAAACCTTTTAATAAAAAATCAATGTTGGATAAAAAATAAACAAAATTTTATTATTATATATTAAAAATAACCCTTTACCTTACAAAATTAAAAATTTCCTAAAACTATTGAACTAACTCCTTCTACTGCTATAAAATTAGTCTTAAAAATAAAAAATAATCATTCAAATCTGTGGATGCAGTTTCCTACCCTTTTGCCGCAAGGGATTTGTGCAGATACCTTTAATACAGAATTTTGAACGAACTAGGTGTTTAATCATTAAAAAATATAAGATACCTGTAGTTGACGAAAATCATTGGTGACCATTTAAAATTCGGTCTCTGTCAGTTAAAATTCGTCCTGAGAATTTTTCTTTGGGCGGCGATTAAACAGAGCACAAATCGTGACACGTTTCAGGTAATGCTAATAATACACACATCGCCACATGGAGTCAATCCTGTGACATCAATAAACTCAGAATACAACACAGTAGAAAGAAACGAAACCGTGAACATAGAAAGAGACCGCTATAGAATCAATTATATTGGTTACAATAAACCTGCCAATACGTTATCTCTTTCCCAACCACCAATACATTTTGAGTTAAAGATTGTTCACGGGTATACAAAGATGATAGGACTTTAGCCGAGATAAAATAAAAATAAATGATACATCAAATTTAACTAAAAACAAGTTGACGCAAGAGAACTATTCCACCAAAAATGATGTCCAAAATTCAACTCTCCAAAACAAGTCATAGGAAAAACCTTCTTCGACTTGTATCCATTTCCGCCTAAAAGAAAAAAAAAAAAAAGACAAAAGAGACAAGTAAAGTCAGACCAAGAATTGAAAAAGCGAGTTAGTTAGCAAACAAATTACCTTGTGAACCCATTCATATTCCCCACCCTTTGTGTCAAAGGTTCCATTCTGCAGGCTAATCAACTTCAACGTGAAACGAGGGCCACATTCCTACGTTTAAGTGAAGGGCCAAGTTTGAAGACCATTATTCATATGAAACAACAAATATTACAGCTTGAACAGATCAAGAGTTTAAATACTTGAAAATATCATAAACATTGGACGTTTTGAAGGTAAAATGCATACAAAAAAAATGAAATAATTTAATTTTGTAACAAAATGTGACATCCTTAATCTTAGTATACATAAATAAAATTGGCTACCGATCTTTCCTGATTCAGATTGAATTGTAAAATAGATGTCATCGGACATTGGTAACACAAGTTGCAAAGTCTCTATAAGAATTTGTAAGCATCCATACTATTGAAGAGATTTTAGATAAATGAAACAGTGAAAAACTAACCACTGTTACTGTTTTACTACTGTTTATATAAGAAGATAGTAAGCAGAATACAAAGAGTCAAGGCCCAGTCCTAACCCTAAAAATTACATCTCAACACATACCATGGAGACAACTTTTAGTTAATCACACTCATGATTAACTCTCTAGAGTCCACATCTAAATAAAGATTAAATAACAAACAACTGGCATAAACAAATTACATAATCTGCACAATCTCTCCTCTATACCCTCTGACAAGATCACAGACGTCAACAATCTGAAAAGCCAGTTCATAATATCTAATATAGACAGAACAACACTCCACATACATACTATACCACTTGGATTGACAAACAAGGAAAGTAATGAGGAACATAATAACTAAATGTAATACAGTGGTCAACATCTATTGAGTTTTTAAATGGCGGTGGAAAGTAAAAGGAAAATAAAAAAGAGCCAAGACCAACCTGAAGCCGAGCAATTACTTTCTGTTCAGGAACATTATCACTCTTGCCATCTTTGTCCTTTTTACCCTTGGACTCAGCTTTTTTAACTTCTTTCTTTTCAAAAATGTACCTTTTAAGTATGGTTGAACATAACACAGTGTCAAGAGAGTGAAAATTACTAATATTTTGAAGCAAGTGGCAATATTGTATGTTTTAACAGATATATACCGGTGATGACGGAAGAAAATAAAATCTCTCTGGTTGTGGAAGGTGACTACTCGTCGGCCTTTAAATTCTGGATCTTGAGGAAAAATAGACTGTATCAACCTATTAACACAAACCATTATTATATTGAAACTAGAAACAGAGTAGATATCTGTTTATGAAAAATTCTATAAGCAAAATGGGGAACAAATCTTTAGATTCCTTTTAGGCTATTTGCATATTATTTATATAAAAGTACCAGACAGGAAGTACATAAAAGTATTTCTATAAGACCTACCATTTGAATAAAGCAAAATTATAAGAAAAAACCATTACAGCTGAAACATACAATAAGATAAAATAATCACCTTCCAATTCGAGACCCTAGACGTGTTGTGAAGTTATTCAGTACAAGCTCAGGCTTGTGACTGGTTGGAGTTCCATGATTCTGCAACGGACACCAAATGCATGCAATCAAAATTTAAATCATTTATTTCTGTCGACAAAAAGTAGCATGCTTAATTTAAGTACGTAAAAGAAATTGTATCAATCTCTACTGCTGATAGACAATTATTAATAATAAAATAACAAGTTGCAATTGTGAGTGCAAATTAAAATCACATTTAGTAGACATTTTCAAAATAAATAAAAAATTATAAATTATTGTCAACACAAAAATATTACTGCTTTATAGATTAGATATATGACCTAAATTGAAGTATCAATACATCATAGGTGACCGATAAGCAAAAAACAAAGGAGACAAAAAGTAACTTCAACTGTTGAGCATCTATACACTTAACAAGTCGCAACTAGATTTACTTCTCCCTCAATCAAAATTTCAAGAGATATTTTTAACTTATCTACCCCAAAATTCAAAATAAGCAGATTATTGCATACCTTAATATCCTTGCGCAAAACAAGCTTCGACAGCTTGAAATGAGCAGTGGGCCCATTAGGTACACCAATTATTAGAAGAGCATCTGCAAATGGGAGCAAGAATCATGTAGGGCATGTTGCCCAGAAATCTAAGGGAGAAAGACCAACATACCTAAAAAACAATCTTTAAATGTATAAATCTGTATGGACTGAATTTTCACTGGAAGGAAAACCTTACCTGGTTCCCTACGATTGGTGTGAACAACTATAATAGAAGTGAAGTCCTTATTCTTTGCATATTCTACAATCTGTGATCAAAAAACAAAATTAGAAAAAATCTCTCAAACATGTTTTAATTTCCCCGGCTATTAGGTTAAGACAGTCCGAAACCCAGCACCTTTTTTAGATCATATGTTCCTCTCCTATAGTAATGAGCATTTGGTATAACAGATAGCAACTCCGATATAAATGCAGGTCCCCTCTGCAGAGCAAGTCATGTCTCAGCCAAAGGTCAGAAAAGTTATACAATTAAGAATGACGATATTCTCCCAAAAAAAGTGAATCTAGAATACAAAGAAACTAAGGAGTAAAGAGTTATTGCTTCAGAAACACTCATTTTAGATTAGACGGATATTACAAACATACACTAGAATTGAAGCGGCAAGTGGTGATTAATATCTTGGGAGTTTGTTGCTGATTCAAAATTGAACTGAATTCATCAGCATCATTCCCTGCAAACAACTGCAAACAAACAAGTATTATTCATTAGTCAAAACAAATGATGTTTGAATTTTGAACAACATCAGCACTGCGCACATAAAAATAGTAAACACAAGCCCCTCGTCAAAACCTTTACTCCATTTTAAAATTGACTGAATTCCATAGTTTGCAACATGTTCTTGTTCCCCGCTATTTTCAACCTTAAACCCCCACTCATGCTGTTGCTATACTACCAAACTCGGATTGAAATGTTCCAACTTAGATTGGCGCAATCAGTTAGCTCATCCGTGATTCTCAGAAAAAAAAATGTGGAATTATCACTTAGCTTAAAAAAAACTCTAACTCAATTCAATCTAACCCAATATATAGCAATAAAAACACGGTAATGATTTCTAAATGACAAAGCACAAAATTCAAAACCTCTTCGTCGTCGGGCTTGCAAACGGTCTCGTCAAACTCCCTAGTGTTCTCAATTGTGCGAGGGACCTTCTTCTCCGGAAGCTGCATAACCATGAATAATCGTTATTGTTTCTGATACGTATCGAACACAGCAGCAACAACAATTTAGATTCACATTCGGGGAATTAAGAAACTACCTCTTCACCGAGTTCAAGAGCTTTCTTGACAGCTGCATCACGAGCCTTGGCCTTAGCGCGCTTATCGAGTTTCTTCTGGTGCTTCAACTTCGCGTGCACCTCAGATCTCTTCTCCTTGTTCTTTATCATCGAAGGACGTAATTGGTCCTTCTTCTCCTCCGTTGCCACAGTCTTCTTCCTCTTGGAGAACGCTGTTTCTGATTCTTCCACATCTGAGTCATCGTCGTTCTTCCTCCTCTTTCCCCCCATTGGAATGCTAGGTTAGGGTTTCGGAAACGCAGAGAAAAGGCAAGGGGTGGGTTACAGTATAGGGTTTATGAAAAATGGGGTAATTGGTTTTTTTCTCTTTGCCCTTTCTCAAGAATTCTACTATTGCTGTGATAGAAGAAAATAATTTAAAAATTTAGCTAAAATAAACAAATTATTTATAAACAAAACAAATAAAAATACTGAATAATAATAATAATAATATAAAATTATAAAATATTATCTATAATGAATGAAAGAATTACTGGTAAATCAAATACTACGAAGAAATATCGTTTTATTTTCTTAATAAAATCAAATATTGTATTTTTATTAATTATGTTAAACAGGTGCAGTACTGACATAAATATTATAATCTATTCGAAATTTCTACTGGTCAAAAAGTTAGTAGATTTAGACAATGTCGTAAGTATTTATATGCTATCTTTATTGTCACGTGTATTTTGTTTCTTTACTATTATATTTTAATTTTGGATTAAATATAGGTAAAAATTCAAAATAATAATTTTCTTTTATATTTTTTTTAATTCAGTCTCAAACGAAATTTTTTAACCTATATTATTAAGTTTATTTCACGTTTAAATCTTGTTTTTAAATTTAACATTAAAAAAAATGTTAACTATCATGAAACGTTAAAATACGTTTAAAATTTTAAATAAATTTTAAAAAATTTAGTTAGAAATGCAAGACCCCTCTTTTTCTTCCAAAAACAGCACCAAACTCACCTCATTTTCCTCCTTCTCTGCATACTCAGCTCTCCCTCTGTTCTCCCTCTTTCTGACCTCATCAACCTTGCTTCTTGATCAGGTCCTGAAGAAGAAGCCACGCCTGAGCCTTCTGCTGCCTCCATTCACAGTCTCTCTTCTCCTAGGTAAGCTTTCCTTGCAGCTTTCATTCCGAATTCGAAATTCAACTCGAAATATTGCTTCCATTCGGAGTCTAATCCAGTGCTCATGCTTCCTGCGTAATTTGATGATAATTTCTTCTAGGTTCAGCTGAGGAATTCAGCTCCCTTCTCCTAGGTTGCCTCCACTCAAACCTTAACTCAAGAATAGGTAAGGGAAGCTAACTCTATAACTCATTTTGATGTGGATTGCATTAGGGAGTGTTTTAATTGCATGATCGTTTGTGTAATTGATGATTGAAACTGCTGGTGTGCGAAATTGAGTGGTAGATGTCATTGAGCGAGCTTGCATGTGCAAAACAGGGAGGATTTCTGGTAGTTTCGCCTAGGCGAGTTGGTCTCGCCTGAGCGAAAATACCAGAAGCTCACCCCTGTCAATTGTGTGAAATCTCGCCTAGGCGAGCTGGGGTCGCCTGAGCGAGATGACATCTCGTCTAGGCGAACCAGTCTAGCCTGAGCGAGAGTTCGCCCAGGATTGTAATTTGCCACTGTAAGATGTCTCGCCCAGGCGAGAACGACTCGCCTAAGCGAGATAGGCTCTCTAGCTTAGGCGAGACCCTCTAGCCTAAGCGAGATTCCCTGCAGAAGTTTGGTTTTTCCCA
>Ga0099823_1008845_pt1 | contig 10233 bp, 6 predicted proteins | sample CowpearedBW_FD_76831 | JGI IMG/M metagenome (GOLD analysis project Ga0099823, IMG submission 76831) | Root nodule microbial communities of legume samples collected from California, USA - Cow pea red BW | ecosystem: Host-associated > Plants > Roots > Nodule | place: USA: California | collected...
TACCCGGTGGGGATGAGGATGGGTCAAAAGTTGTATACCCGTTGGGTTTGGGGATGAGGATGGGGATGAATTTTTATTATGGGGATGGGGATGGGATCATGATACCCGTACCCGCCCCGCCCTGTTGCCATCCCTAGACACAATCAAAGAAAATAAATATTTGCAAAATCTCATAGGCCTATAAATACATGCATATATGTACCAAAGAAATATAATCAAATAAAGTTTTACAAAAATAACAAAAATGATTTGATTATGAGAAAATATTTTTTATTATCATTATTTATGATAACAAAAATAAAGTTTTACAAAAAAAAAAAACCTTTTTCTGGGAGTTATATAATTAGTATGATAGATAGTGTGGTTAAAACACTTTCTATCCAATAATACAATTAATTATGTTGCATACAATGTTTCCACATCACCTTATGAAAAAAAGAAGAAGCTATTCTTACTATTTTTTCTTCCTTTACAAATATTTTATCTCAACCATTTGTACCTCCTTTTTAGGTCTCTTCCTTCTCATTCTTTCCTGCATAACATACCATATCATTTAATTACCTCTCAATTAATTCTGAACATGTTTTCTTTCTTTTCTTTGAAGGTACATTTGACACACTTTCGTTACAACTAAGCTAATAATTTTAAACTACCTTCAATTTATCTTCAAAGAAACTTCTACTCCTTTTATTATGACAAAACACTAATTTTAATTTCCTATCTATTTTAATTTTAAATTTAATTTCATGTTGCTATTTAAAATAATTATTATAAATTCAGTGTAATAAAAATATAACTTCTAATTTAAAATAAATTTATAATAATAACACTACAAGAAAACTCTTAAATAATGACCAATTTTAGTGACAAAATACATGTTCAGAGAAGAATTTTTTGGTAGCCAAAATCTTGGTAGCTACTATTAGTGACCAATTTAGAAATGAATTCATAATAAAAATTATTTTAATTACTAATTTAGAAACTAATTATAATTTTTTGAAACTATTTTAGTTATCAATAATTTTTAGTTTATAAATTGCTCACTATAGTAACTAAAATTGATCATTATTAAAGGATTTTCTTGTAGTGTAAGTATTTTATATTTATAATATTGTGGTAGCACCGAAAAAAAGTTATATGATAGAATGTAAATTTAAAAAAAAATGAAAAGATTCATAATGATGATGACACTAGTACAATAAGCACTTTTGGCCCTGCTATTTTCGCAATTCTGCCCTGGTTCCAGAATAGAGGCATATTAGGGCGAGGTAAAAACGGTACTGCTTTTGACCTCGGGTCCCAACCGAGGAAGAAACTTCCCATTCTGCCCCATTCCGCCTCAGTTCTACACACAACTGAAGCCATATGTGCTCTTTTTTCATCCCTACAACCAACTTCGCAACTTCCCCACGCATCTACCACAACCTCGTTGGAGAAGAAGAATGATCTAATGCAACATTGTGAGAGCTAGAGACTCCACAATGCAACAACACCTGATGATGAAAAATGCAACCACAAAAACTCAAAATACTATAAAAAATAGTAGAAAAAAGAGCAAAGTGATACAAAGGAACCAAAATGCAAAAAAAAAAATGCACAAAAAAATTTCACCAGCAACGAGAGGCAACGATACAACTGTGACTACCGGTGGTAAATGGTGGCACGATGGAGGAGGTGACCCACGACGGAGGACAGCTGCAACAGAGGGTGGCACGATGGACAACAACGGTGGTTCTCTAAAATCACAGCAGAGGTTTTCACTTTGGGGAAAAAGAGGAACAATGCTATAATCGCGATTTGGGAACCTAAATAAGACATATGGCCTTAGTTCAATTAATAATTGAGGCCTAAAGTGGAAATTGCCTCGATCTTGTTCCACCCGAGGCCAAAAGCTTTGCTGGTAGTGACATTTTTGAAATATTGGGAAACTTTGATACGTTATAGGCTTCAGTTGACTTTGGACCGAAGCAGAAAAGTCCCGATAGGCTTCAATTGCCTTTTGACTCGAGGAAAAAAAGTTCAAAAGATTGCAAAAATGCCACTAGGTCCTTATAGGCTTCAGTTTCCCAATAACTGAGGCCTATAAGGCGATGTAAAATCACAAAACTACACTAGTGTGATGGGGTAAATGGTTTGATAGAAGAAAGAGAATAGATCATGATGGTGATACTAAAGGGAACAAAATTGAGGAAAGTGAAGCTTAAGATACAATGTTTTAATGGAATTAATGATTCATAAATAAACTTAAAATTGGGAGATGAGAATGGAAAGAGCTTGCATAGAGGAAAATATTGAGATTGTATAATTTAAAAATTATGATTTGGTGGAACAAATAAGATAGAAAGAGATTCAACGGAACTTCAATGACAACTAGGTCGGAGATGAAAATCATTACGAGAAGGTTAATTTCAAAAGAGACATATAAAAGAAGAGAGAATAAAATGAACTTATGAGAGAGATGAAAAGTAGGGCAGAGGACAAAATAAAAGGGGAAATTTAACACTAAATAAAAGGGGAAATTTAACACTGGTGTTAAACCTACTAAATCTATTATCGAAATAGATATAGGAGATATGAATATCTCAAGTTTTGGAATATGAACTCTCAATAACTAAGGAGGGAGACATTGAAAAAATTAAAGGAGAGAGAAGTAGAATGAGAAAAAGAAAGATAATTGAGGAAAAAAAAGAGATAGAAACAAAAACAAAAGAAAAAAAATATTATTGTTTCTACTCTAATCCTTATTTAATTGGCAATTTTCCTTTGAAAGAAATAAAAAGGAATTAAGAGAAAATAAAACACAAATAGGGAAAGACAAAGAAAATGATCGAGACATGAAAAATACTCACAAAAAATGTCAAACAAATTCACTCAAGCTTCAAGATGCAACAAAATTCAATAACAAGATAAACTTCTAAAATAAGGTTTTTTTTTCTTGTTTTTGTTTTTGTTTTTGTTTTTGTTATGTTATATCTTAAATAAACAAACTTAGGGAAGTAAGGTTATGAGTCTAGATTGACTGTCTTAAAAATTGAACTATTGAAAATAAAACAGAAAATCAAAAAATTAAAGAAAATAGTTAATATGCGTAAATAAATTGTTTAATATATACACAATGTCAAAGATAACATTAAGTTGTCATGTAAAAAAATCAAATGAATGTACTAATAAAAAATTATATAATAAAACTACAAAATCAATCTAAACTAAATTGAAAAAAAAATATAGTTTGGTTTGGTTGAAAGTATTTTATGTTCAAACCAAATCAAACTCTATTACAAAACACACCCAACTATAGGTAGTTTTTGGAAGGATCTAGATGAGTTTTGGAGAAATGTGTGTGGAAGCTAGTTCCTATAGGGAAATAGTTCTGAGTAATTTTTCACGTTCTTTTTGTAATTTCAAATACTATTGTAAATATGGCTTTTGACGAAAGTAAAAATAGGCATTGTACCACAACTCCAGACTCGTCATTGTAATGCCCATTGTTAAAAGTTTGAGGCAAACCATGATCGTTAACTTACTCATCGTCAATTTCGTATAAAAATCATGACAGCTTTAAAACTCGTCGTGATAAGCTCTTTGAAGATTTAAAAAAAGAAGTTTACAAAACCATGACGATTAATGCACAAACTATCATTATAATTTGTATAATATTTAAAAAACAAAAAAGTGAAGTTTGAGAAACGACGACGAGTTTAACCATAACAGTCGTTGAATAAGTTATATAATGAAGGTTAGGGTATGAATCATCGTTGAAAAGAAGTTTTTTTATTTTAAGTATAGTTAGAAATTGTCACTCAAAAAATGGTTCAAAAACATTTAGAGATCTAAGACAATTCAAAATATTAAAAGATCTCAAAATTATTACAGATAACTAATATATATATATATATATATATATATATATATAAAAGTATTATAAACTAACTCTAACTCTAACTACTTTATATTCTTACATCTAAATAAGCTCATGATTTTGAATCCATTGGACTTGAGTCTTTGAAATTTTGCAAAAGTTAGTTGAAGTTAAAATTAATACATATGAAAGTTAGCATATTACCTCATCCCAATCACTTTGATAACTGCCATGCATAATGATTGTTATTACATGATGTAATAGCTACACTCATAGTTCCCAATTTGTTTATTGCACTACACCACAGTAAAACTATTTAGATAAATTAAATAATAATACAAAAAGTACATCAATGATACAATATAATTACCTGGAGGAAATTTTGTGTGACCTTTTTAGTATTGACAATTGATCTACCACTCAATACACTATGTCCAATAAAAGCACTAAATCTAAAACATTCAACGTTAGAAAACATGACATTTTTATATTCAATGTCAATATAATAGAAGGTACTTTTTAAAATAGACTTACATATCTACTATATTTTTCAAATAAAAAGGGAGGATTTCTAACCAAAGAGCAAAACCATACAACAGTACAATCTAATAACGATAGAACAAGCAGCTACAAATGGCGATTGCATTGAAAATTAGTTAAAAGACATTTAAAAGGCAAAAACTATACATTATGGAATAAAAAATAAGGATAGACTTACTTATCTATATATGGGCAAGGTAAACTTGTTTCTTTCGCTACATTATGGAATTAGGGATGTATTGTTTTTGTTTCTGGTTTCCTATTACTTGTTGGAGTCATGAAAACGGGGGTCTATAAACCTATACATGTTTTTCTTAATTCTTATTTTAAAGTTTTTCATGTTCAACAACTTGGAAAACTTTAACAAGTTCACAAAATTAAGCAGAGACTTTGGGGAGTTGAATGATAAATTGATAACTCAACATTTTTATTATATTCATGTTCCTACTTTGACATACATGATGAATTCTTAAAATTTTAGCACATTCAAAAATACATAACACTTGTCTTTTCCATTCATACAAGAATTTATATTCATGCAGAAGTCTAAAAAGGAAAGTAATCAATATACATAAGTGTAAGTGTTTTTTATGCGGGTCGGGGCTTTTTGCAGACTAGTGCGCTCAATATCTTGGTCTGCCCATCATTTTTTTAGCAGGTGTGCGGGCCGGCCAGCTGGGCCAAGCCTACATTGCCACCACAACCTAATGTGATATTGTATAAACTCTTCAACCCCTCTCTCATAATCATCAATTATATGTTATAAATAAATCCAACTTCAATCCATCCATGTTCTATAACAATCCATCTAATAATAAATATAAATAATAATTGTCGGGGTTCAGACACCTTCGAACTCAATACCAACATGTTGAATAAGAGACACATATTTCTAATAATTCATATAAATGTCACTAACTCTCAATAACAACAACTAATCAAATATTCATAACATTTAATATAACAAATATTTCTAACTCTAAATAATAAAAAAGTGATTATATTAAATTTACAAAACTAATTATATATAAATAACAAAACTAATTAAAAAAATAAAAGATAACTTACTTGGAGTAGAGACAAAGAGGGTGTCTAGAGAGAAAGGATAATTGCCACCTAGGTAGCCAACATCGCCGGAATGGAGGGGCCAATGAGGTGCAAGCTGTGGAAAAAAATGGCTTAGTGAGAGAGGGCAAGACGAATTGTTGTGGGGTGGTTATAGTTCGCGACAATGATTGATGAAGAGGATTAGTGGTGCTAGCATTTTGTACTTCCATGAGAAGTAGTGAAGATTAGCGAGGACTTGGTGGCAATTTCACGACAACTTCACGACTTACTTCACGGCGAGAGGGAACCAAGGTAGTGGTGTAGTGCGACAAGAGGTAAGAAAGGGTAATGGTGCAGTGATAGGAGGAAGACAAAAGTAGAATCGTGCATGAGAGGGAAAGTAAAAAGGTGAAACCTTTTTAACCCTTGTGAGCTAATCAACGACGATTATATCACTTAACTATTGTTGTTTTGTTGTTCCAACGTTATCAACTACGGTAAATAATCAAACCGTAGTTATGTTTTAAATGTTCAATTTGCACTAGTGAAAAAAGTGTTTTTTTTTCTTGTTTTTTTAATAGATATAGGAACCTCTAGAACTAGGTTTAGTGAATTTAGACTATGATTTGGGTGGTATAATGGTCAAGGGTTGCCAACCATTATACGAAGACAATGATGTTTGCAATTGCAGAAAAAGGCCACAACATTTTTATAGATTATGGCCTATACCGCATAATTAATTGATATATTTGCATTAAAGTGGTGCATAATTTCCCATAGAAACATGGTTTATGTGTTGGTTGTGGTATGGATGTGTTTATGTAAGTTGCCAAGAGCTATCTTTCAAATTTTAGGTGGTTCTTACCAAGGTTTGGGAAAATAATATCGTATATATATTTGACTCCCCTCGTAAAACAACAACAATTATATAAAACTATAGAAAATGTTATTTTTGTCACAAAAAGTGTCATAATATGCTTATTCCTTTGGAGTCAATCAAAATTAAAAAAAATGAATTCTTCCTCATCAGCTACTACCTACTACATGAATCGAAATGGAACATGAAAGTCTTCCAACAATGTCATTATTGTAGAAAACTTCAAAAATGTGAATAACATTACACTTTGCTTCATCCTCATGTAAATATAAACACATGGCTAGCAGTAGGAATGATTTAAACAATGTTGATTTTAAGCTTATTGTTGTTCATTTTGCTTAGCAAGTTCAATCTAATTATGTTGCACTTGTTGTGGTTAATTGAAGGTAAGCTTTTAATGTTCTTCATGACAACTTGGATGAAAATGTTGATGTTGGTGTGAATCTTTTGGATTCTGCATGTGTAAATGGTGTTGCTAAGCCAGTTCAATCTAATTCTATTGTACCTATTGTACTTTACCAAAATTCTAGTGTTACTGTTGTTCGTATGAGCTAGAAAACAAATTTTGACACTATTATGAATCCTGGGATTTTCACATGTGGATGTTGAAAACTTTAATTGCTTAGATTTTGAATTTGGAAATTTTAATGTTTCATCTGCCAATAAGTGAATCTTTGGCTAATAAATGAACTATGTTCTATTCAAATACTAATAATACAATAACACAACCATAACAACAACATAAACTCACTGCATTAAAATTTTGGGTTAAAAGTAATATTAATTCATTATATCGGTAGGACTTTAAATCATATTTGTGTAATCTATTCCTAATTAATCATCCTTTTAAAAGAAAATCCATCAAATTGGTATTTGTGTAGCTACAAATTAGATAGCTAAGGAAGAGCTTTGGCACGGTTTAAACAACATTCAATAGGCTTATTTAAATTTGTATGTGGTGTTAGGTGAACTTAGTTTAATATTTAGTAGTTGTGAGAAAGATATTATGGATCGTGTTTTTATTACTTCAAAAGTTATAAATCTTCTCAATACAAATTCAAAAGAAGGTAATGTTGCTACTAAAGTTGATATCCATAAAGCTTTTGATAATCTTAATTAGCATTATCTTTTAAATGTTATTATTAGCTTTGGTTTGAATAATAGATTTCGCCATTGGATTCTTATATTTCTAACTATGTTAAATTGTTTGTTTGAGTAAATGTGTCCAATAGGTTATTTTAATTGACATAAGGGTATGTGACGAGGAGATCTCTCTGTCCTTTCTTATTCCTTTCTTCTTGGAGAAGGGTTTTAATAGAGACGACATTAAATATATGCAAGATGATGTCAATCATCCCATAATATCTACTAAAGGTAAAATGTTCCTTCACATACTTTGTGGATTATATTTTAATGAGTTAACCTTTATAAAATCTAAAATGAATCCAATTAGGTTCATAAATAAATGTATAAAAAATCTTCTTGATTTTAATAAAGATTCTTGGCCTTTTAAAGAGATTTTGAAAGTTATTTATTTTAGACTTAATATAAACAAAAAAGCCAAACTATAGTGACAAAAATGGAAAGGTAAATTTTTAAGAATGATTGAACTAACTAGTTCTCTGATTGGTGGTTTGATATTACATTCCTTTTAGGTTTGCAAGTGGTATATGCATAATCTTACTAAGCTTAGTGGTGTATAAATCCTCTTCTATTTGAATTAATATTAAAACATTAATGTAGCAAAAACTTTTCACAATGATCGAAAGAGGTGTATGAAGAAAGTTTTAGATCCATCGTTGTTGAGGATGTCATTAAAAGTAAATACAAATAACGAGTCTACAAATCGTCATCATATTGTCTACATGACCACGACAGTTCAGGGAGTCGTCGTTGAAATTTGTCTTAGAGCATTAAGTTGTTACCAATACAAAAACGGTTCGGACATCATTGTCGTTATAAATTGGACTTTTTTAAAATATAAAAAAATCTAAAAATGCTATACCACGATGGGTAATACATTGATTGTCGTTGAATGTTGTTATATAATGACAATTTTAGTCATAACCATCGTTATATATTGATATTTTTTTCAAAAGTTGTTTGGATTTACAAATTAATCCAAAACCTGTCATCAACTTAATTCCAAATAGAAATCTAGAGACAGTTCAAAAATATCCAAAAAGACAATTCCAAACATAAATGATCCCTAATTGTTACAAATAACTAATATATTAAAGTTAGTATAAACTAACTTAACTCTAGACAGAAAATACTTTGTCCATAATTGTTGAACATAAGCTAATGCTTTTGAATCCATTGGACTTGGCTCATTGAATATCTACAAAAGTATAGCAAGAATTAATAGTAGTACATATGAAAATTAGTTGAAGTTAAAATTACTACATATGAAAGTTAGTATATTACCTCATCCCAACCGCTTTCATAATTGTCTTGCATCATTATTGTAGTCCATTGCATGACATAATAGTCATACTCATAGCTCCAAGTTTGTTTATTACACTACAGTCACAGTAAAAATATTTAGATAAAATAAATGATAATACTAAAAGTAAATGAATGATGACATATAAATACCCGAGGGAAATCCAAGTAACCTTTTTAGTATTGGCAGTTGATCTACCACTAAATATATGTAGTCAACTAAAAGCACTAGAATTAAAGCAATCAATGTTAGAAAACATGACAATGTATATTGAAGGTGAATGTACAGTGGAAGGGATTTCTTAAAATAGACTTACATATTTATTATGCTATTTAAGTTAGGGAGAGGAGGTATATGACAAGAGCAAGACCATAAAGCGGTACACTTTGGTACTGATACAACTAGCAGTTGTCAATGACGATTGTATTGAAAATTAGTTAAAGTATATTTGAAATGCAAAATCTATAAGTTAAGGAATCAAAATAAGGATATACTTACTTATCTGTATATGGAGCAAGGTAAACTTATTTCTTTTGCTGCATTATAGAATTAGTGATGCATGCATTTGTTCCAACAATATTGTTACCTATTAGAGTCTTGAAATGAGAGTCTATAAACACATATGTGTCGTCCTTTCCCGTTCCCACACACAAACCATGCATAAATATGAATAAATCTTCAATCTTGTTCTAGATGTTTGGGAAAACGATTGGAAAATTACTTCCTGCTTTTTTCAAAAGTTTACTTTGTTGTAGGACCAACTTTATAACACTACTATTTCTGGAAAACAATGATACACTACAAGAAAGTCCTCGGTTAGAAATCAATTTTAGTGACAAAAAATAGCTAGTCACTATAATGACCAATTTAGATACCAATTTACAAAATTAAAAATTATTTGTTACTAAAATAGTCACTACTATAAATAAAAAATTATAATTAGTCACTAAATTAATCACTAATTAATTAGAGACCAATTTAGAAACTAAGTCATTTGGTGGCCAAAACCTAGGTAGCTAATTTTTAGTGACCAATTTCCTTTGATAGTCAAAACCATGGTAGCTAATTTTGAAGACTAATTTAGCGATCAAATATAATTTTTTATTCATAATAATGACTATTTTAATAACCAATAATTTCTAGTTTTGTAAATTAGTATCTACATTGATTACTATAATTACTAATCATTATTAGTCACTAAAGTTGGTTATTATTTAGAAATTTTTTTGTAGTGAGGGTTATTATTAAATGCAACATCGATGGGTTTCAAGAAACTTCTTGTGGTTTTTTAGGCCTTGAGGTCAAGATGACATTATTGTTTAATTATTTATTATTTTTATAAGGTTTCCTAATTCTCTATCAATACTATCAAATTAGTTTTACCATAAAAAAGTTTATGTTATTTTATAAGGATGAGTCCAAATATGATCTGTTGTTCACCACTTATACTTCTTCATTCAAAAA
>Ga0099823_1008848_pt1 | contig 10232 bp, 5 predicted proteins | sample CowpearedBW_FD_76831 | JGI IMG/M metagenome (GOLD analysis project Ga0099823, IMG submission 76831) | Root nodule microbial communities of legume samples collected from California, USA - Cow pea red BW | ecosystem: Host-associated > Plants > Roots > Nodule | place: USA: California | collected...
GTTTTTGTAGAGACATCCTTAGGTATCTTTTATTTGCTTAGAGGCCCCTAAACTCTTCTATATAAGGGGTGCTCCTAGACATGTAAAAAGGTTGAAGATTTTGAAGTAAAAACACTCTTGTGTGTCAACCATTTGTGAGAGTTTCCTCCCTTGGGAGTGAATACTTTTAAGTCTTATCTTGCATAGCATGTGACGGCACACATCCACTCATCTTCAAGGTTGCCATGGCTTCTAGCCTAGCCTTGTAGTGGCGTGCTTCTCGCATTTTTACCATTCCTTTCCTTTTCATTTTATGTTTTCTTCTTCCTTTAATTTATTCTTGGTTTTCTATGGTTTATGTGCTTTCCATTTCCTTTTTGTTTTGAATCAATCCATTATCTTCTTCTCTTGAGCTTTGTGAACGGAATCTTCACGTCTAGATATCTTGCTATCTTAATGCTTAGTGGGGGATTTCACTTAACTTTTTTAATCAACTCACACCATATTCAATAATCTTAAAAGGGAATAAGATAATCCTTCATCAAATGGTCAGGAGAGAATATGCCTAAAAATAAATGCACATTACAACACAAACAGAAATATGAAAACTGAATTATAGTGATCAAGCTAGGATTATTTTGCACTCTAAAAGACATCTCGTGACTTTGGGGTCACTTGGTTCCCAAGAGGAAACATTGAATTGTGCATATTGAACCATGCTTAAATCATTATCATAACAACGTGAAACTCAATTGAAAATTAAAAGTACAATAAAAAAGATTTAAATAACTTAGAATATAAAAGCTAAAAGGCATAAAATGTATGCAAGATTAAAGAAGAATGACTGTAAATTGGAAATCAGAAGTGGGATTGAATCAATTCATTTCATTGCAAATTCAAATGGATTACACGAGATCAAGAAGAGTACTGGATTACTCTCACGCACAGTCCCGACCACTTTGTGCTCGTGATTGACCAAGTGGAGCTACCTATACATTGGAGAAAAATCTCAATCTCTAAAAGCCGCTTTGTGCTTGTCAAAGAAGAGGAAACCCTATTACAATTTGAATCTCTCTCTCTCTCTTGCACACCTAACACACTCAAACCCTAGCTCTCAAAACATTACTCTCTTTCATACAAACCTAGGCTTCCCTATGAAAAACCTAATTCTCTCTTAAAAACTCCCTTCAGAACATTGAGTCCTTCTTTATGGCACCTTGATTTGTTTGACTTCTCGTTCGTTCGTCCATCTCAAATCTACCTCAATCTCCTCATGAATCGTCCTTGCTCTCTCTCATATTAGAATATCACCCATCAAATTGCTACATTAGGCTTGCTCTCTCTTGATCATGTATCGTCCTCGCTCTTTTCATGCTTGGTAGTGCATCAACCTCGATCTCGAACATAGGCTACAATATCAGGATTGGTTCTAAAAGAAATACATTTGTGCCTCCCTTGATCAACATCCAATGGATCTACCACTTAAGTAAAACGCACATTTTGATGGATTGATCAAACAATGTAATTGACCAAGGTAGGGACTAATTTGCAAATAAGATAAGAATAAAGTAAAAGGTTTAAAACTTAAAATAGCAAAAAAAGAAAGGACCTCCTTGAAAACTGATTTTACTAAAAAGTGAGTAAAAAAAGAACAAAATTAAATACAACAAAATACTCTTAAAATTAACCTTTTTATCACATTTTTTTTTAAAACTCTATTTTTCTAAACTTTCAACAAAAACTAATTAATTAAAGATATAAACATATTTATTTTAACTAAAACAAAACTTTTAGAAAGGAAAAAAACTACAACATAAGCTTGTGGTGACCCATTTTTGATAATAAACCAGTCCCTAAGTTAATTTCATAATGTATTTAATATAATTTTTATACTTCAAAATATGTCAATATCTTGGTTACTTTATGAAAGTACTTAGCAAGGAAGAGATCTTTCACTTGAAATTCTCCTGTTAAATGACCGAGCATGAGTGGTTAATCACTCCGGCATAAAATTTAGTTGGTTCCCATGTCATAAGTTGGCAACAATTAAGCTATAAATACCATATATTTTGCTTGATTGTTTGATGTTTTGAAGTCAAAACGAATATAGTATTCCAATAGTAGGTTTTGGGTCTTAAATTCACTAGTGCAGAGAATCCTTTTTTTCTCATCGGTTCCTCCATCATCTCTATTTGCCAAACTTCCGGCATTGTCAGATTCAAACGCGGTCAAAAGTCTCTCCCTTCATAAATGGCCCTCTAAAGACTCTATTATTGCTTACTCTCCCACAGATTCAACGATTTCACGGAAAACAATGACCTTGTTTTACATATTAGCTCCATCGACAACATCAAAACTAATAACCTCAGCTACACACCATTTCACCCCAACCCATCTCCCAGCTACATGCCATTTCAACAATACAGGTGGTATTGTTGAATGTAGTGATATAGGATTATGATGAAGTTTGGTGGTTTGGGTTGTGTGTGTGTGCTAGAGATTTTTTTTATGGAGTTTAGAGAAGATTAAGAAGAAGAGAGTATGGAGAACATAACCCGAGGAGAACTACAACCCCAAAAGAGTTTGGGGTATACTATTCCGGTTTTAGGTCTGAATGATATAGAAAGTCTTATAATTTATTTCAAAAGTTCACCACTCAAACTTTCTATGCCGAGTCTAGGTACAACCAGTATAGAGAGTCTTCTAATTTATTACAAAAATGTCATCATGTCCACTTTTTACACATGTTCTAGTGATAATTGACATAGAAAGTCTTACCATAATTTCAACTCTGCTACCACATTACTTTTTAGGTTTTGTGGATTATAATCAGCATAATAAGTCGTCATAAAAATCTGTTTTTACACCGGTGATTGTTAGAAGAGTTGTCCACGTAAAATATCCATCAATGTGCCTCAATTCTAACCTCAGCTTTTCTGAGACCTCTCAATTCGCACTTAATGCAATACTAAAAGGGTTACCGATCACTTATCATTTTAACCGGGTCAAACTTCTTGTATACTCTATTAATTTGTGTCCAAACTCGTTACTTTAAGACAATTAAAATTATCTTTTTATTTCGAAGAATATTTTTGTTACGGATTTTTGATACACTATTTCTACAGTTGATTTCTTTAATTGTGGAAGAAACGATGATTATCCCATTAATTTCGGTGTCTTCCTGAACTAGTGGAATGGTGATATAAGCTTAATTTTGTTTTTCCTTTGAAAACAAGAGCCCCTTTTTATCTTTAGGATGAAGTTAACGACTTAACAAAGTTTCAAGCAAAATAACATGTGCAAACATAAGCAAATTTACATAGTTGCTTTAAGTGGCAACTAATTTCACCATTATATCCTACACTATTTCCAGCCAAAACAAGCAACTTACGCTAAAATCTCCAAAGGTGACGCGTAAGAAGAGGTTGACTTTAAATCATTCCTTCGCTATGTTGAACAGAGTGAGTGTTGAACAAGGGGGAAGAATTTAATAAAGGAACTGTCAGTGACTTTATTAACTGACAACGTCACTTCACATTCACATTCCTAGGCCCAATAAACATCACAGTTACTAAGTTTTTATATGAAAGAAACTTTAAACAAAGACGCGTCGGGTTAAGGAAAATCGGTAGCTGCTTAACTTTAGGCATACACTAGCATGTGAGGTGAGTCATGGTCTAGGACCTTGTGGCATGGCTTTTGCACATAATTGTAGTTTCAATAGATATCCAATAATAACAATAAAAACATATTTTAGTGTTTGTTCGTGAGAGTGAGTGAAGAGAAACAAAAGGGTGATGCATGTTGATTTGAGGGAAGCAATAGGGGCATCCCTCGGTACACGCCGAAAATGGAGCTGCCACATGACGTTAAGACATGATTTGTTACACTGATTCATGGCAAGTTTTTTTCATCAAAAATCATATACGTGTTTTGGGTCAGAGATTTCTCAGAACTGAGGTTCAGTGCTTGTTCCAATTCATGTGGCTCCTCGTAGCCCACTTACTTCCTCTTTACTTCCCTCTTTGTATGTGAATGCTAATAACATGCAACAATGTTAATGTGTCGTGTATGATTGCCAACTTTGTCATCTTCCTACCGTAGTTCTCGTTTGAGTTAGATCATACTCAAAATCTCTCCCTTCTTTTTCTCTTAAAGAAATTGTTTCTTCTCCTTTATCTGTTATTTAATCACTCCTAACATGTTCTAATCATTATTTCTTGGATTAAATATATTTTCAATTTTTGAACTTTGATATGAAATTCAAATTCATCCCTCTCTTAAGAGACTAAAAGCATATTTTACATCAATGAACATATGCTGCTCTCAACTTTAATTGAAAGAAAATGATTTCGCTTATGGTACTATATAGTTAGTACGATAAATTTTGCAGACAGTGGAGATTGAAAAAAGCTTCTGACTATGCTTTACTTTTTAGACTTTGTACATCAACCCAAATAACGGTAACTAATACTATATTAGAAACAATAATTGTGTTTAAAGTTGACTACAATCTCTATCTGTCTCTCGTTAACAGGGAATCAAACATTTTGTGTGCACATGGTTACGGATCTGCCACCAAAAAATCATATTACGTCTTTCAGTGCTAACAGAAAACGGTCACAATGTGCACTGAACAGCTAGGGACATGTGGGAGTCAGAGATGGAATATATCCTCTTGAAGAAGCACGTGGTCCATTCTCTATAATCCCCATTGTTGTGTCGTATTACAACCAAATATTACTATGGTTTGATCCTTTTCTCCCTATAAAAAATTTCACCAACTTGCATTGGATTTCAGACCTTGATTGATTTCACAATTTTAAATATTTTGTAGCTTGCGTTTCTTGCGCTGGCACCCTAGCCCAGACACCACACATATATATAAGATATAGGATTTTGGCAAATCTGATTCGGTTGTGTTGAAAAGTTTCAAATTAAAAATAAGAACCTTTTCAGCACTTACAATTTCAACAATCATCAGCAATAATAGCTGCATTTAACATATTCATAGGTACTAAGTAAGATATATCATACGAGAGTTGGCAGTGTAATTGCCGTATATACAGTTAGAAATTCAAGGTGAATCTGAAGTTCCGGGTAAAAATCATTATGAAGACTACTATATATATATATAAAAAGTAGAATGATCTATAAATTTATTATCTGAAGAAGTAGTGGCTCGATCTCTTATTATCTGAAGAAGTAGTGGCTCGATCTCTTATTTGAACATGTTCACAACTCATTGCTACCGAATTTCCTATTACCTCCAACTTGAAACTTCACATTTGATTGATAAAACTTGTTGCAGAAGTAGCAATTTTGATTTACTAATAGATACGTATTTCAAGATTGAAATCATGTAGGCTAGGTTGTTAGCCATGTGGCATGTCTATTTGGGAAATTCTTTATAATACTATGGAGGTCCCTTAACTTGTGTAGCTGTGCCTCCTCATAAAATCATGCTTAGAAATGACCAGTTGATGGCTTGAGCTTCATTATCCACAGAAGTGCACAACAAAATTCTGGAGAAAAAGAAAATTTTCACCACACCTGTATCATATTCTTAATTTGACATTTTCTGAACTGTTAGCGAAAGTAATTTTTGAAATAAGGAGAAAATAATATAGATATATAATGGAAGGAATTGATAAAAGCACTGAAAATTTATTGCAAAATCTGACTGGACAATTAGAATAGGAAGGGAATTATATAATGAGAGTGTTTTTGGTCCCAATGATGGTTGATCACACAATGCTGTCGCAAGTCTTACATATATATAGCAGCTTAGGATGGTCCTTGAGCCAAAAGGTGTGAATTTAATTCGAGAATCCTCTCAGTAATAGTGCCTCTTATCCTCTCTTCCCACTTGGTTCCGTGCAAATTGGTGCAGCAATGGGGTCTGGTCCTTGTAGAGAGAATTTATTGCGCCTAAATGAAACAACTGGTGACTACAAACTACTAGCTAAGGGAATTTAAAGGCATAATGGGATAACAGTAATACCCAAATTTCATTTCCCATCAGTCCATTCAATGCTACAACCTGCCATAACATCACCTTGATTAGTCATGGTGGGTGATGAGAACATTTTGAAATTTTACTTCAATTTATGTGGCCATCACTAGCCTTTCAATTTTCCCTTTCAAACTATTGAGGGTACATTAGGTTGTTAAAGGTCCATTACCTTAAGGAATAAGAGTGTCTTGTAATTATTTTGATTGAGGAAAGCCCAATCAGAATTTTCTGTAGTCAAAGTGAGGCCTTTGTCAAACTGTGGCCTAATGGATGGTGGGGTACCCTATGAGGACCCATTTTGGGCACTATAATATACAAAGTGGGTACCACTTAGATATGGAAGATAAGGGCAATTTTGGAGTTAATGCCTTCCAACAATTCATCTTCACTCACTCTCAACCTATAGTTGGGTCCATCAAGCTTAGCTGTGGTATGAATGGATAGCATCATAACCCTAGCACAGGACCCATTACCAATTAGTGATTCAATTAATTTACCAAAGCATTAGATATATATATATATAGTGCTAAAGATAATTCCATAAGGGTTCCATCCACCTATGTGTTTGTGCATTTAATGTTATGCAGGAGAAGCAATTTCATAGTTTGGAAAATTTGACATCCACCTATGTGTTTGAGAGAGGCTATGTAAGATGGTTATTGATTGATTAAAAATTTGGAGGGATCGAAGACAGACATTCGTGGGGGACCCGTGAGCATCACGTGACCCCATTTGTAAGACAAAAGACAGGTGCCCAACAAACCACCGTCTTCTTCACACATACATACCCACTCCCTTCCTTTGTTGCATGCACTTCTTCATCTTCTCACATGACCTTGTTCTCACTTTTCACAGGTTCTTTGCATGAATTTCGATCTTTGTAGGACCTTTTCTCCATACCAAGCTCATGTTACCCACGTCAATCATACTCTTGTTCCACAGGTTTTAACTGGACAACTTCCAAGTCCCTTTTGCTTTGTAAATCATTAATTCATGTTGCATTTTCTAGTGCCTATGCTGGCTGTGACTTGGATAATCTTTTCAACACTTTGATTAGATATCAAGAACTTGATTAACTGTAAATGTCATCGACCACATCGATTATTCCAAACAAATGTCACTTCTTGTTTCCAATTCAACAAATAATTGACTCATCTTCTGTCTTTATTTGTTTTCGTTAATCACATCAAATTTTTAATTATATATAATCCTAACAATAATAATGCTGTAAAATTCAGTGCTGCTATATGAATATTTGATAAAACACGATGAGAGAAAGTTTGAAGAGAATAATTGTATTAAAAGCATGAGAAGAATTATTTTACAGAAATTAATATGTTTGAATATAAAAGAAAACTTCAAACAACAAAAAATCTAACAAAAGATCATAATAGAAAACCTAATAGAAAATTTAACAGAAAACTCAAACAAAATATAAAAAATATATCTCTAATACACTCGCAGATTTTAACAACGAGCTTGAGTGGAACTATTCATGTATGTGTTTATATTTCACAATTATTTATAATTTGCAATGATTTTATGGTCTACGTTTTCTGAAAAGTAAATGAAAGTTTTCGTTATCTCTTAACACTTGACGAATAACAACATTATAGGCTTTACCTTTCATTTCATGTTACTTTATTTTCTTTACCCGTTTTTGCTAACAGGTTTTCTTGTTCTTTCTGTGCTTTCTGTTAGCTCTTAACACTTGTTCTTTTTGTTGCTTTCTGTGCCTATGATGCGTAGCTTCGGCACTATTTGATTATGCCCTACCCGAAATAGCAACCTCACTTTTAATTACTTCAAGGAAATTTCTATTACATATGTTATATATGTTGAACAAATGTCTCTTGTTACCAATAGAAAAAAATTAATTGCTCGTCAGACTTATTTCTGAGAGTAGTTTTTATTTATGAATTAAGATATATTTAATTGTTTGTATAATATTATTATATATTAATTGGACTACAGAATGCGAGTTTATCTGTTAGAGCCTTCAATGTTCATGCATATTGTTAGTATAGACTTTTAATATTTATACAAGTGGTTTTTTTTTTAATTAAAACAAGCTATATCCAATGTTAATGACTTCTCTACTTCAGGAACTGATAAAGTTTTCCACATCTAATCGACCTTTCTCGAGCAACATCTTATTGCAAACCAGGTTTTAACTATTAAAAGAGTGAAAAAAAAGAAAAAGAAGAAAATATTTTCAATTATTCCATATGAAGGATCAAAAGATTTTGCCACTAGATTCCATTTTCCATTACTAGTTGGGAGGGATTGGAGAGGTTGTTTGTAAATAAATGTGGTCAACCTTGAGAGTCGTTTGCATAAAAAAAAAAACAAACTAGTGACAATATATTACTTGATAGATATAGTCTTTGACAGTATTGGGAGAGATTTAAGATATTATGTGCAAGTTGTCCGCATTATCAAATTAGTGAGTAGCTTCTAATCTAATAATTTTGTGAAGATAGATCATTATAAATAAGATGCACAAAGTGGAAAGGCTCTTGTGAACAAAATTCCAACAACGAGAAGGAGTTTGATTGAAATCATCGCAACCAAATCACAATAATTCACCATGAAATACACTAGTAAGAAGTATTCTTTAGGTATAAATTAACTTTGCTTTGGTGCACCAACAACAACGACAAAATAAAATTGATAATTTAACCTCATTGTTGAGTAATGATCCAACCACAACATGTACTTCACCAAAATCATCAACAACCACAAACTTCCAATTAGTTGTCACGTCTCTTTGTGGAGTATGTACTTCACCTAATCATGCTACACATGAATTTTCACAAGGCATAGGGAGATACCTCAAGTTTTTGTTGGAAATCCCACAAAAGTTGGTCTAGTTCTTCTCAAAAAAATCAAGTAGTTGATTTGTCCACCAACAAATACTATTCTAATCGGAGAAATCACCCTAACCTATGGTGAGGAATCTAGCTACAATAAAACACTTTTCAACAACCTTATATGCAACAATTTAAGCCCAATTTTCAATATTGTTGGACTCTTAAACAACCCAATGTATGATAATCATACACAACACCTTTTCAATCAAAAGTTTCTAAAAATCAATAACTTTTTCAAGACCATTTGAGCCTTAGATGGTCTAACCATCTAAGCTCCGCTATGAGTTTTGATATTAACGAATACTTTTTGTGATTTACTTACTTGAATGTGAATTCATTATTTGAACATACTAATATGTGTTTTATGATAATTGAATGATTCATAAGATCACCTAGTCGTATAAGCAAGTCTTATGACATACGGGTATATCTTGCGTGATCATAATGACAAACTAAATAATAATTAATTTGTAATGAAGGAATGATTTCTAGATATGTTCAAAATATTATCTTCAACTTCTATATTCTCTATGTATGGAAAATGATTTATGAAAAACGGTCAAATAAATATACACTTAAGGAAACAAATTAATCTACGTGTTCATATTCAAATTGTGGTTAGTTATCATATTTTCATATCATTTTTTGAACGCTTTCTATAATAAAATAAAGACAAAAGCGCTTTGAAAATTCACATAAGAACTTTTAGGATGCTTCTAGACCAAATGTAAATCAAGATTATCATCGAAGTATTAGAAGTACTGAGGCAAGAAAACTTATATGTCAATAAGAAAAAATACATTTTTTGTATACATGAAGTTGTTTTCCTTGGGTTTGTAGTTAGTTCTAAAAGGGTAGAATTTTATTACGAAAAAATCAAAGTCATTAGGCACTGGCCCATTCCTAAAAATGTAAGTGAAGTAAGAAGTTTTCATAGCTTGACGAATTTCTATATGAGGTTTGTCAAGGATTTCAGCACGATAGCATCCCCATTAAGTGAAATTTTTAAGATGTGAAAATTTAAGTGGGGAAAAGAACAAAATGAGGCTTGTAATAGTCTCAAATACAAACTCACATATATGCACCTATCTTAGCATTTTCAAATTTTGAAAAATTATTTAAGATAAAATGTGATGCCTCAAATGTGGACATAAGAGGTGTAATCATGAAAGAAGTGATGAAGGATTATCTTGTTCCTTTTTAATATTATTGAATATGGTGTGAGTTGATTAAGAAAGCTAAGCGAAATCTCCACTGGACATTAAGATAGCAAGCTATCTAGATGTGAAGGTTCCTTTCACAAAGCTCAAGAGAAGAAGATGATGGATTGATTCAAAACAAAAAGGAAATGGAAAGCACATAAA
>Ga0099823_1008849_pt1 | contig 10231 bp, 6 predicted proteins | sample CowpearedBW_FD_76831 | JGI IMG/M metagenome (GOLD analysis project Ga0099823, IMG submission 76831) | Root nodule microbial communities of legume samples collected from California, USA - Cow pea red BW | ecosystem: Host-associated > Plants > Roots > Nodule | place: USA: California | collected...
AAAAAAAAAAAAAAATTTTAACCATTAAAAAAAAAAAGAAAAAAAAAAAAACCTGAAGTAGTTTCTTTAACTAAACTACGATCACTTCTCATACAACCATAATTTCCTTTATCATGTACTCAACGACCCTGTTTTAAAAGAAGAGAAAAAAAGGAAACAAGTTAATATAAAATTCATACAAAGAATATTCAAATTAATCATATAAGATATTTAATATAGAAAATAATAAATTAATCATTATGTAAACTTTTAGGTGAGATACAAGATTTAAATATTCACCTTCACAACTTGTTTATATTTTTTGATAATTATTTTATAAAAATTGAATACTTACTTTTAAAAAATATATATGTAATATTATATATGTCCAGCACTTTGTAAAAATCACATGTATTTTTATTCTCTGATAATTCTTTACCAACTATACGTCTTAATCTAGGATCACCTTTTGTTTAAGAAATTAGTCGAAGCCTTATATTTTCCTGCTCTTGAATATCAACATCAATTTGATCTTATACTGAGTCTCAATAATATATATATATATATATATATATATATATATATATATATATATATATATATATATATAAACTTAGAAACACATTCTAAATGAGTTATAAGATAAAATAAATGCAAGCTAAAATGTAATAAAGTTAGGGTTATAAACGTGCAACCAAATCATCATAATATCACAAAATAGTAGTAGAAATATCACATTGCTCATTAGATCTAGAAAGTATTATTTGTTGTTAGAATTTGACATAGTTGTTTAATTCATATAACTGTTCTCCTTTTCAATAAGATTGATAAATATAATTAATTGTTTTGTTTCATGCTTATGCTTAATGCTTGTTCCGGGTATGATGAACATGTCATTAAACAATTATATAGCTATGTTTTGATACTTGAACTCTTATCTCTTTACTATTTGAACTCAAGAAATCGTCGTTCTTCACTTCAAATTCTCATGTGATGCTTTAACTCATTGTCATGATAGCACATTATTAAAAGATATTTCATGCAATCTTTATGAAGTTTTTTTTTTTCAGAAGATGATAACATGATATTCCCCATAGCTCAAAGCTCTTACCACTACAGGTCATTATTTTTCTATTTTAAAATAAATAATATTTTCTACTATTTTCGTCTTTGTAGTGTTGAAACAAAAAATATCATTCTTTGTATATTGTACTTAATTAAATAGTTTTTCTTAAACTAGTTAAACTAGTGTGAGAATTGATAAGTTTAAAAAAAAAAAGAGTAATTTAACCAATAAATATTCTTATCTTTTAGTTGTTTTCATTCCACTAAGAGATAATTATGGATATAAGCTAGTGTCCAATAATTCTCGGTTTCATGCAATCCTTTCACATGTTTATTTGAGTCCAATTTATGCTTGACAGTAACCTATATTCATTCAAAATTAAAATCTTCACATGATTTCAACTTAATGCAACTCATAAAATTCAACACATTATTTTACACATTTCTCACAAAGTATAGCAATAAATCAACTATTAAACTTAAAAGTATATACCATATGCAAATTTATTTATTTTTTTGTCGATGGCTATCTTTTGTGATTCTTTATGCCATCCAAGGATTGATATGTCGATTTAGTCTTAGGTGATTCATCATAAAAGATATAAAAGGCTAGAAAAAAAATTAAGAAAGTGTTATAAGTTTTCTTAAATAATAATGAGAATATGTAGATTAAAAAATATAGTCACATCAAGATAACCAATAAAATGTAAATGTTGTTTCATTTTATAAGTGTGTACATTCAAAAAAGTATAGTTATTAAATGATTATCATAACCATAAAATTCTAAATTGTAATAAGAATTAACATTCTTTTAAGATAAACAAAACTATATCATCGTGATTTTCTACCATTCAAAACAATAAGTTGGAGACCAAAAAATATGTATTATTTTCTCATTTAATTCATATGCATCTTGAAATTTAAAACAACTTTTTTTCCTCAAAGTATTTAAGAAGATACATTCTTATATCTTTTAAAAAAAAAAAGTTCTTGGTTTTATAAGAAATATTTTCAATACCTTTTCCAAGAAATCAAAGATACTATGTGTACTGTATGGCCTATCGACATCCTAGCCACACCATCAGTCAGGCGGCCTAATAAGCGGTTGAAGGTCGTTCGCTACAGGCAGACGATCTCTTGGGTTGTTGATGTGACAATATCTCCGGAGTGATTTAAGGGAGCTCGCGACCGAACGACCCCGCTGATCATTCCAATTGAACTTTGTCCTCATAACAGGGCCCTTCTATATGAGGACGCACGACCCTCCGGTCGGGCGTCTACACCAAAACTAAATCAGTAAGTTAAAAGTAAATTAAAGTAATACAATTCAGTAATCAAGTTTAAAAAGTAATTGGGTCATGATTAAGAAAACCCTAATCACAGACCCATGTCAAAAACTATAAATAGAAGCCCAAGGTAAGTTGGTAAGGACTTTTACTTCACATTTATTACAACATTAATTACACTTACCTGAATGAACTTAGGCTGACTTAAGCATCAGAACCTTATAGACAGGTACCTCAATCGTTTGGACAATCGAGCGGGTGAAAGCTAGAAGAAATTGAACGGTAGAAAGAAGGAGGGATCGAATGGTGGAGGGTTGTACGAAAAGACTTGAAAGACAAATCGAGTGTTTGATATAGGTGCTTGGTCCTTATACCCAAAATACCATGTTTTATATTTTTCTCAAGTTCAATGAAACGTGTTGATTGTAAAATAAATTGTTAGCTAGAAAAAGAATTTAAATAGAGTTTAGATTTTTTTGCAGAAAAATATATGTTAGATAATGACTAGGGATCATCTAATAGTTTTGAAGTACATTTACAATTTTGTTTTCTTAATACAGGAATAATAAAACATAATAGTAAACACTTTGATTTATATATGTGGATTCAACTCAAAATAGGTTAATCAATGTTCTCCTTTGTTACATGCAAAGTTTCACTAAATAAGAAAGATTATAAGTAACATTCATCGTCACTTCTGAATACAAAAAGTCATTATTGAATATCTTCATCTCCCACTAAGATAAAGAATGAATACAATTTGACACTTTTGATGGAGTACACAATGCCACTCTTTACAATACAATATAAATTAAAGCTTTTACAAGGAATCTCTCTATTAGAGAATATGAAATCCAAACACTCCTTGCACTAGACAAGATTTTACAAACACAATCCTCTCTTTTAAGTTGTCTAATAAATAATCTTGTAGATTTAATAGTAGAAGCTTGTGAATTGTTTTAATGCAATGTTTCACATTGATCATGTATAGAACATTGATCGCACTACTAGAATTTCTCATATTACACGGAATTTTTATGCAAATTTGTTAAAAAAATTTATAAGAAAATTTTTTTTTTCTGCTATTTTTTCTAAGAATTTTATTTAGAAGGTAATTCTTTCGTAGGTAATCATTTCCTACAAAATTATTAAATTTGCATACAAAATATTTTGCAAGAAAATTGGTAGCAATTTCTTGCAAATTTTTTTTACAACAAAATTTGTAAGTATTTTTTACAAAAAAAATTTCAAAACAAAATTGGCAGAAAATATAAATTTTTTTAGTAGTATCGTTGGATTCACTTCTAATTATAAACATAAAAGAATCGTCGAAGCTTGAGAACTTTATATAGATTATGTCTAGACTTTATTTAAACTCCTTAAACATGCATGAATCGCTTTCTTATACTTTGCATAGTCCTTTAGTCTTACCCTACTCTAGTTTATAACACCTTTCTAACACTAAATGACATTATCAGACCCATAAAAATATAATATGCTATTATTAAAATCAAGGATGTATGTGGCCAGAGTTTCGTATACTTAGGCTTACGGTCCATGAAAATTTATATATACCTAACAAATTGTATAATGGGCTGGTAAAAGACATGCCTTTAACAGAGATAATAAAACATTATGTTCAACATCAGTATTTGTAACTACCCCTAGATGAAATTTGCATTCACATTTTCATGATTGTCTCTTTCCTTTGTTATTTGGATGCTAGTATGATATTCATTCAAAGCGGCGCTATCAGTGACAAAAAAAATCATGTCTGCTCAAAATTCCATTTTGTTTGATAAATCTAGGTTTTCGAATCGAAAACCCTTACTAATAATATATATATCTCTTATGAAAGCAAATGTTTCTTCTCCATTGAGAAAATTCCCACCAACAAAAGAACAATATTTATCTATCAACTTTCTTAAAAATATGTACATCTTCTACACATTTAAATCAGTATTTGTGTGATGGGTAGGGTACTCATTTCTTGAGTTTGAGCATTATGAATTATATTATTTATGATAAAGAAAAAACATAGATGCGAATCCCTATGAAAAACAAAGGGGTAGGTCCGAACCGACAACAGACACGACGCCCCACTCCAAACCAATGTCGTAAGCAGTGACTAAACCTCTTCCTGTGACTTCTTGACACGCACGCACCACACTTCCAAATTCGACACGTGTCCTTCCTCCTCACCATCCCAATCCCAAACCCTACCCTTTCTCCTCACCCTATAAATCCCCCTCTCTCCCTCATGCTCCAACTTTCAAACGCCGCCACCGCATAATTTTCCCATTATTCTCTCTCACCAACAATAATGGCCGCCGCACCGCAACTTCACTTTCCCCCAGGATTCAGATTCCACCCCACAGACGAAGAACTCGTCCTTCATTACCTCTGCCGCAAATGCATCAACCAACAAATCGCCGTTCCCATAATCGCCGAAATCGACCTCTACAAATACGACCCTTGGGACCTCCCAGGTAATTTCCAAATTCAAATTACCCTTTATTTAAATATTTTCTTGTTTTATTATTTTATTTCTGAAATGCTTAAATATTTTTTTCTTATGTACAGGAATGGCGTTGTACGGAGAGAAAGAGTGGTATTTCTTCTCGCCGAGGGACCGGAAGTACCCCAACGGTTCGCGCCCAAACCGCTCCGCGGGAACCGGGTACTGGAAAGCAACCGGAGCAGATAAACCGATTGGTAAACCGAAACCGGTTGGGATAAAAAAAGCGTTGGTGTTTTATTCTGGAAAAGCGCCCAAGGGAGAGAAGACAAACTGGATCATGCACGAGTATCGTCTCGCCGAGGTGGACCGTTCCGTTCGCAGAAAAAACAGCTTGAGGGTGGGTATATATATATAATATATCTTTTTCTCTCTTAATTACAGAGGGTATAATAGACCTTTCCCAGAAAAAACATAACGTACGAAACTACTGTTTTACCTTTAATAAATGGTACTGGTTCATTGCTTCCAATATCAAGAAGTCTCGGATTACGATAACTTGATAAAGACGAATCACTAGAAAAATAAAATAAAATGTGGCGGACCAATTATTAGTTTCTAATTACGGAAATGATTCGTTCTTATCTCGATAAAGTTCGGGATATTGAAAATTAATAAATAAATTGATGAAAATGTGTGCACCTGATTGTGATTTTGCAGCTGGATGACTGGGTGCTGTGTCGCATATACAACAAGAAAGGCCCAGTTGAGAAGCAACCACCGGTCAAAATTGAGTGTTCCGAATTGGCGGACGAGAAGCCGGCGATTGCGCCGCCCTACGCGGAGGCGACGGTGGTGGACTGTGTGAACTTCGAGGCGTCGGATTCGGTGCCTCGGCTGCTGACGACGGACTCGAGCGGCTCCGAGCAGGTGGTCTCGCCGGGGCCGGCGAGCGAGGTGCAGAGCGAGCCGAAGAGGAGCAACATTGAGTTTGAGTACAATTACGTGGATGCCACTCTGGCGTCGCAGTTCCATAGCGCGAATCAGATGTCGCCGCTGCAGGATATCTTCATGTACCTCTCGAAACCATTTTGAAAGGATAATTAGGCGCCAGAACGACGCCGTTCGCGTGCGTATGAACGCATGCATCGATTTTTGCGGTGGCTGCATCGCACGGGGAGCAGGAGACTGAGTGATGGAAGGTCCATGAGTGTTCCCGTGCTGGTGCGCGCAGGTGATATTATCAAAAGCAGAAACAAAAAAGTGATTCTTACATGAACAATTGAAGATGATGAATTATTAGTGTATTAAATTAATGAAATATTAAAACATCAATAGTCTTATAGTGTTAATGCGGGGTTATTTAATGATACTTAGTTAATGATGTGTTAATAATCTATTGATTTAATACGCCAAAATTCTTACAATGATTTGTATTATATGAGACTATTTTTGGCTGGGGAAGAATTGTTTTTTCTCTATTGAAGAAAGCTCGTGAAGAACTTATTTTTGTAAACAAATTGTTAAACTTATTGAACTTCATTAGTGTTCTAAAATGTATTTTGAGAATATTTTAAAATTCGCTTGAGTTTATTTTATTTTCAAAACAAGAGAAAAAACTTGTATATACAAACATTTAATTATATTTTACACATCATCGAAAATGAAAGCATTCTAGTATGTACTTGGTATTTTTTTTAGATGAAAAGATAATTTTCTTTCTTTTTAATTTTTGGTTTCTCATTTTTTTTCCTTCCTCTTGCACCTTATCGAGGACTATGTGGATCATTCATATTATTCTATTAGATTTTTGTATTGTATATAGTTCCAGAAAGCAGACCAACCCCATCCTCTCTTTCATAATGGGTCGACTTAGCTGCTAAATGGGTTGGAGTTTGTATTTACGGTGAATACCAAATTTATTTTTGTTTCGTGATGGAAATCATCACTCTACTTCTCTAACAACATTTAAAAGTGAACTTTTATATCTAGATAGCTTGCTATTTTAAAATTCAGTGAGAATTTTTTCTAAATATTTTGAAGAACTCGAACACTAAAAATGAACCTACATCATGTTTATACCATCTATTTTACAAAAGTTTTCAAACTTTCCAGAATTTTCTCTCTATGATCAATTCAAATAAAAACAATTTTAAAAATATTTTAAATTTATAAGACCTTGAGAAGTCTTTAAAAAACACGATAAGTATCATTTGGAACCTAGAGAAATCATCTATTATGACTAATGTATAGAGGTTCCCACCAAGACTTATGGTTCGTGAAGGTCCAAATAGGTCAATGTGAAACAATTCTAAAGGTCTTTTTAGTTGAAACACAATTTTTATATTTGAAAGAGACCTTGGTTTGTTTCCCCTTTTGGCATGTTTCACACACTTAGGATTAACACAATGTTATCACATGCATCAAAGATAAGACAATGACAAGGTTCAAACACTACTTTGTATCCTTTATCACAAAGTTGACTTATACTTATCAAATTATGCGTTAATCTTTCAACTAGGAGCACATTTTTTATGTTGAATGAGGATTCATTGCTTATGATTCCAGTTCGAAGTATTTTCCTTTTGTTGTCATCTCCATAAGTCACAAATCCTCCATTTTTCAAGTTCAACTTTGCAAATTTTGTTTGATCACCTATCATATGCCTTGAATACCTACTATCTAGGTACCACAAATCTTTCTTGTCACTTTTTATGACATACAAAACAAATTTACATTACATGGTACCCTTGATAGGTTAGGTCCAACATGGTTAATCCTATCTTAGTCCTTTTAGGATCCATTTCAAATATCCTTTAGGTATCTCATATTTTTTTGCTTTGTAGTTCTTAGAAACATGATATTTTCTCATACAATAATTGTAAACAGTTTAAGATATTTCACTTGATTTGCTAGTGGAAAAGAAATTAGCAAACTTCTCGACTTTCTTTTCACTAAAGGAATTGTAAAAAATTTCAGCCTTTCCAAAGCACAATTTTGAGAGCCAAGAACAACTTCTAAATTTGTTTTTCACAAGGTTTTAAAATCAATTGATTTTCATTACAATAGGTTGAATTATTGTAGATCATATCCAGGTTTTCAAGATCAATTGTTAAATCAGTTAATTCTGTTTCTAGATGATTAACTTTGTTTTCTATCCGATTGTTTAAACCTTTTAGCCGATTGTCTATGACAACAATTATGTTAGCTTCATCATGCAATTCTTTGAAGTCATGTAGTAGTTGGTAATAATCATGCTTGTCTTTTGATGACAGAGAACTTACTTGGCTTGATGATGATGACCCATATCTAGCCATGAGACACAAGTTTGCTTTTTCATTTCCTTCTTATGATGAGGTACTTCTTAAATCATTATTTTCTTTCCAAGCAATGTAAGCACGTCTTTCCTTGGGCTTGCTTTCCTTTTTCTTGTCAAAACCTTTCTTTTTGGTTTGATTAGTGTTTGGACATTCAATATTTATATGTCTTTGCTTACCACAACTATAACAAATGAAATTTAGAGTACTATTTGAATCATTATGTTTATAATTGTACCTCCTTTTCTTACCTTTGTTACCTATTCTCTTGAGATACTTTCCAAACTTCTTGATAAGTATATTTATATTCTCATTCTCACTAGATTCAGCCACATCCTCATCATTTTCCTCATCTTTCTTGATGCTAGACTTCAAGGCTATGTTACTCACCTTTTTCTTAATACTCTCTTGTTCATTCAGCCTGCTCATCTCTCACTCTCTCTAAGCTTTCCAAACAAGATAAGCCATTGTTGACAAGTCTCTTGATTCTCAGATGGTCGTGACATTAGGTTGCCATTTTGTCAAGAGACTTCAAGACCTTGATGTTTAACTCCTTTTTATCAAATTTCAGTCCCAATCCTATAAGATGGTCAACAATTTGTGTGAACCTTTTTCTGAACTTTAACTATGGATTCACCTTGCTGCATCTTGAACTTTTGACAAAAGGAAGAAGATGGACATCTTCCTTCAATAAGGAGTTTTCATGATGAGGATGGCTTATAAAGACTTGATGATGATATATAGAAAAATGTTGAATGCTTAAAGAGAATACTTGGATTCAAGAGATACATTGAAGACTAGTACATTTTATATTTAAAGTTCTAATTGTAATAGGCTTAAACTTTCTCTATAGTTTTAAGATTGTTAGAATAACAGCCAGCTCGCAACTCCTCTGAGAAAAACTAAATTTTCACAGAGATCAGTTTGGTAATCGATTACCAACTTATGATAATCGATTACCAAGTCAAAACTTTTATTTTTCGAAAAAATCCACTTAAGCTAATCGATTACCACGAATGGTAATCGATTATCACTGGCAGTTATAACTTGGCTCTTCAAAAATGACTCGAAATAATCAATTACCACTGGCAGTTATAAAATTATTTGTTCAAAAATATACATGAGATAATCGATTTCCATTTTGGGTAATGGATTACCATTGCAAAAATTTGTTTTTGAAAACCACTAGAATAATCGATTATCTTAAGTGGTAATCTATTATCCTTGGCAGTTTCAGCTCAACTATTCATTTCTAACAGATTTCAAAAAGCTCTTTAAATAGAACTCAGTTTCCAACTTTAAAAGCACCTTTTTAATATTAAGAGTTCTTGTGATGTGACTGCAAAGTGGTGCTCTGTGAGATTTTTAAAAATAGATTTGAAAATCCTAGTGTGAGTAAGCGATAAATTTTTCTAAGTGAATTCTTTGAAGATTGAGTTCTTAGAAGATTGAGTGTTGTGTTGTTGCTAGGAAAGTTGGTCATCCTCTGACTCACGAGGAGTTTTTGTTCATTCCTTGTGTGATTCATGGAAGGTGTTTTCATCCCTTGTGGATTTCAAGGAAGGTGTCTTCATCTCTTGTGTGATTCGTGAGCAATGTTTTCTAAACCTTTACTCTTTTATAATTTGTTTGTACTTTTATTATTATAGTGATTGAGCTAATCTCTTTATTTAAGAGATTAACAATTGGATCTAGAGTCTTTTGATCCGAACCAATATAAATATCAATGTTTATTGTAAGACCCGTGAAAATTAATTAATTAAATAATTAATTAATTAATTAAATAATTAATTAAAAAATGCGGCGGTGGGAGCCTTTATGACATTAAATATTGATTAATGTGACGTGAAAAAGTACTAGCTCAAGTGGTTGAGAGTACTTGGTTGTGTGAGAGGACTTGGGTTTAAGTCCTTATGTATGCCAATTGTGTGTTATTTATATGTTATTATTTTTAAGGTTAAATTACTCTTTTAGTTCCTCTATTTGTCATAAAATTTTAGTTTGGTCCTCAAATTTTTCGTTATCTCAATTTGGTCCTTATTTTCTTAAAAATGACTCAATTTGGTCCTCACCGTTAACTTTGACTAGACGGTGTTAAAGTCAACGCCACGTGTAAATTTTTGGTT